>NPIE01009783.1_pt1 | contig 37175 bp, 32 predicted proteins | sample 8637661 | NCBI WGS metagenome assembly NPIE01 (sample SAMN07420842, study PRJNA396082) | bioreactor metagenome | isolation source: sample BA12 brine-fed electro-methanogenic bioreactor BA | place: Japan: Kochi | collected 2016-12-09 | reverse complement strand
CGCCATTCGTGTCAGGAATCTTTTGTGACCGTTCCTGCGCAGGGGCCTGTGGCCAAAGTCCGTTGCCACCAAGCGGCGAATGCCCCATCGTCTCCGCACGCGGTGGCAAGTGGGGTCACGTTTGCCTACATCTATGTGGAGGATAAAAACAACATATATCGTAAGGCGTGTGGCCATCGCAGCGGGGATCCGTATAATGAGTACAGCTACGATGACCTGGATCGACTGACGGGCGTGACGTACCACGATACGGATACCGAGGCGTCTGTGATGGATGATCTGGGCAACCGACCATTTTCAGACGCGATTCACACGATGAACACGATGGAAGGGACTGCGGCTGAATGGAGGTCGATGAACTGACCGAGCGGATTATCGGATGCGCCTTCCGCGTTCATAACGAGTTGGGATCGGGCTTTCTGGAAAAGGTCTATGAGAATGCCCTGGCTTTGGAGCTGACTGAATCGGGGCTGGTCGTTCAACAGCAGCATCCGGTTCCGGTGTTCTATCGCGGCCGGAGGGTCGGCGATTACGTGGCCGACCTGATCGTCGAGAGAAGGGTGATCGTGGAGGTCAAGGCGGTCAAGAGCGTGGCGGCCGAACATGAGGTGCAGTTGGTCAATTATCTGAATGCCACGGGGATTCAGGATGGGTTACTGGTCAATTTCGGGGCCTCGGTCCAGGTGAATCGAAAATTCGGCCGAACGTGCGCCGGGAGATTCACACCGCGTCCGCCAAAACCGAATGAATAATCCTGTGAATCTTGTTCATCGCGTCAAGAAGAAGAAACCTGCGACGTTCGGGTACGTCGGAGTGATGTTCGCCAACAGAGCGGAGATCCGCCCCTGGCGGCACGCCTACGCCAGGGGCTATATTCTATCTTCTGACTTCTGTATTCTGTCTTCTTCGCAGTATTCCAATCCCTCCACCTTCACCGGCCGCCGCCTGGACCTGATCGACGCTGGCGTGCGCGTGTAACGGCCCGTCGTTGCTACAGCGACCACCCCTGGCGGTATTCGCGCCGCAACAGCGCATCGGCCGTGGGGCTGTTGACGATCCGGCCGATCACCGGATCGTACTCAATCGCCTCCTCGACCAGCGTCGCGACGTTGCCCAGCAGCACGAACTCGGCCAGCTTGCCCGAATAGCCGAACGCCGACATCGCCTCGCCCCGCCCGCGGACGGCATCGAGCCATTCCTGCTCGTGCCCGCGCGACCCCGGCAGCCGCACCGGCGGCTCGACGTTCGCGAACGCCTCCTCCGGAAGGAGCCTATAGGCCGTGTTGTGGCCGTTGGAATGCAGCTTGCCCTGCCTGCCCACCAGCAGACAGCCCGCGTGGTCCGCCCAGCGCTTTTCGCCCGCGTCCCCCCAGTCCAGCCAGTACCCCAGCATCGCCTCAATGGACGCGCGGTGCGTCGGCACCCCGCCGGCGCCGTTGTACCACGTCAACCGAAACCGCGGCAGCGACCCCCGCGCCGGCACATCGTACCGAATCACCTCCTGCCGCGGGAACGTCGTCGTGCACGGGCTCGACACCTCCGCCCGCACGCGCACCACCCGCTGCTCGACCGGCGTCTCCGCCGCGTCCCACAGGGCATCGACCTTGAGCCCCTTGAACGCCACGTTCATCGTGTGCGACGTGCGGTGGGCCTGGATGGATCGAGGTTGTCCGGACCGTAAGGTGGTCCGTGCAGGTGGCCGGCGTCATGGGGTGCCGGCATTACGCTGTCGGGGGGCGCTCAGTTGGCCAGGCAGTCGTCCGGGTTCGCCAAGCCGCACTTGAGCCAGTCGCCGGCCAGCTCGGCCAGGTCGTGCAAATCGACCTTGCAGTCGCCCGTGATGTCCGCACCGGGCTGATCCACGCATCGCGGCGGGATCACCCCATCGTACAGTCGCAAAAAGGCGTATACGGCCGTGTCGTTGAACGGGATAACGAAGGCATCGTCGTTATTCCAGAAGCCCTCGACCTGTCCGCGGCCATGGGCGCCGCCATACGAGACGGCCGATAAATCGTGGCCGATCACGTGAAAACGGCCCGGCTCGGCGTAGATCGCCGTGAGATTGTCGATCTGCCCGCCGTAAAGATAGGCCTGGCCGGCCCGCTCGGTGTTGAGGAACTCGATATAGCCGCCGTGGATGTCGCCGATGCCGCCATTGAACAGGTTTACGCCCGTGACGGTGCCGTCCCGCATCTCGAAGCGGGCGCCGGCGACCGAAACGCCGCCGCTGAAGGCCGAGGGGCCATCGACGATGACGCGGGCGCAGCACTCGGCGGCCTTGATGGAGACGCAGTTGGCGGATCCGGCCAGGATGAACGTGGAGCCCTGGAAGACCTCGGCCCAGCTCAGGGTGCCGCCGGTGGCGTTCAGGGTGCTCTGGTCGTAAGTGTAGGCCTCCTGGATACTTCCGGCGGACATGTCCACGCGGGCGGCGTCGGTGACGATCAGCTTGGTCACGGTCGCGCCGTCGATTTTGAGGACCGTATCGGGGCCTTTTACGACGACGGTGTCGAAGGTCTGGCCGGCGGAAATCACGCTGTTTGCGTCAAAAACGGTGATATCCTCGGCGAAAACGGGGGCGGTGCAGGCCAGCAGGGCCAGCGCGATGGGTGTGAAGACAGACAATCTCATCGTAAACCTCCGGCAATGGCTTATTTGTGCGTTCATACGGGCATTTTCGGCGGTTTTGAGGGGGTTCTGCAAGTGAAATCGGTGGATTTGGGGTGGATTGTGGCCGTCGGGTGTCAAGATGGGAAACACTCCGTCTGTGAAGATGGGGAAAGAAAACGGTTCTCTGCGGCCTAGAATCGGATATTCCCCGGTGGAAAGTACGCGGCCAAGAGGGGCCGCCATCGTGCGCAACCGATACGCGGCGCGCTCGTAACGGCGCGCAAACGACACGCGACGGATGGCGGGAGAGGGTGTTAATTTCTGAATATGGGCAAGATGGGAAAGAATAAGAAAAAAGAAGACGGAAGACGGAAGACGGAAGACGGAAGACGGAAGACGGAATACAGAATACAGAATATAGGGAACAGGAGAAAGAAGACAGGAAACAGGAGGCAGAGGGTAAACCCCAAGCTCTAAGCACTAAATCCTAAACAAATCCCAAATATTAATATCAAAGCACGAAACGGGGACGCGGCGTGGCGGGGGAGAGGGTGAGAACGTGAGAACGTGTGAACGTGTGAACGCGTGAACGTGGGAAGGGCGGGGGTGAACCGCGTGGGCACGGTTCGCTCCGCGAGCCTCGATGCCATACCGGCATCAGGGAAGCGGTGTCGCTGCGCGACGCGGAAGAACGGATTCCTCGACTTCGCGGTGCTTCGCCCTGCTTCGCTCCGCTGCGCTCGGAATGACGGCGCGGGGGGCTGGATTCCGGATCAAGTCCGGAATGACACCGAGCGCCAGAGGGCCCGCTTGGGGATGACCTGCGTGGGCATGGGAACCGCGTGGGCACAGCCCACCCTACCGGGGGACGCGGGAATGACAGATCACAGGTCTGCGGTATCGGAGTGGCGGCGGGTGCGTTTGCTGTTGATGACGCGGCGGACGCGGAGGCGATAGCCGTCGGCGGCGTCGAACAGGCGTCGGACGAGGCCCAGGCGGGCGAGGCGGCGTCGGATGCGGCGGGCGGCGACGATGAACTGGACGGCGAGCCAGTAGCGGCGGACGCGGCGGTCGCGGGGGGCCAGGCGTCGGGCGGCGGCCATGGTTTTGGCGGCCAGGGCGTGTCGCTCGGTGGCCAGGTAGAGCCGGGCGGTCTCGACGAGCAGGGCGGGCTCGCGCTTGCCGAGCTTGAGGGCGTGTTCGAAGAAGCGCAGGGCGCCGTCGAGCTCGCCGCGGATGCGCAGGGCCAGACCCAGACCGTGGAAGGCCTCGGCGTGGTCGTGGTGCTCGTCGACGATCCGCAGGAAGCAGTCGCCGGCGAGATCGGGCTGGTCAAGCTGGAGGAAGAGGGCGCCCATCCGCATGAGGACGTCGATATCGGTGATGTCGAGGTCGTATTCGGCGCGGAGGTGCTCCAGGGCGGCGTCGCGGCGGCCCTGGGCGGCGGCCAACTCGGCCAGGCGGAAGCGCGGGCCGGGCAGTATCTCGCTCTTGGTCAGGGCGCTGCGGTAGTAGTCCTCGGCCTTGTCGGCGTGGCCGAGGGCCCGCTCGATCTCGCCGAGGTAGAACAGGGGCACCGCGGCGTCGGGGGCGAGCTCGCGGATGCGGTGGAACTTCTCGCGGGCGGCGTCGTAGCGGCCGCGGCGCAGGAGAAAGAGGCCGAAGTCGAGGATGACGTCCGTATCGCCGGGGTTGGTGCGGAGCTCTTCGAGGAAGTACTGCTCGGCGTCGGTGGGCTGGTTGGCGGCCCAGTAGGCCTGGGCGATGCGGTAGTTGATCTGGGGGTGGGTGGGTTCGAGCATGGCGGTGCGTTTCCAGCACCAGATAGCGCGGTCGAACTGCCCGCGGCTGAAGAGGCTGTTTCCGATGTTGTAGAAGCAGATCGGGCAATCGGGGTTGATCTGCTGGGCGAGGTAGAACATCTCCTCGGCCTTGTCGTGCTGGTCGATTTCGGTGTAGGTGATGATGCGGTTGCAGTAGCAGGGCTCGAACGTGGGGTCGATCTGCTGGATGTGCTCGAAGACGGCCAGGGCCTTGTCGTAGCGGCCGGTGCGGGTGTAGTCGACGGCGAGGGAGTTGAGGATTTCGGGGTCGTCGGGGGCGATTTCGAGGGCGGCGAGGTAGGCCCCGACGGCCTCCTCGAAGCGTTCGAGGGCGTCGAGGGTGAGGCCCTTGTTGAAGTGCCAGGCGGCGTTGGCGGGGTTGATGTCGATGGCCTCCTGGATCTGGGTGAGGGCCATGTCGAGCTCGCCGCTTTCGTACATTTCGAAGGCCAGACCGGCGGCCTGGTCGGCTTGATCCCAGAAGCTGGGTTCCATCGCGTCGTACATCATCGGTCCTCGTCGGGGTTGGCAAATTGCCTGGGCCGCCAGAGGCGCGGCACGGCCCTTTCCTGCGGCGTATCGGCACAAATCGGGCGTGGCTTGGGGAGTTTTGGGCCGGGCGGGGGGCTTGGCGGGGTTTGGCGGAGTTTTTTCTGGTCATCGGTCGGCTAAGCCCTTAGAATTGCATGGGTTAAGCGTGGGCCAACGGGCGGTTGGCGACGGATCGGCGGCGTCGGCGCGCGGGGTGCGTCGGCGGTTCCGATAAGTCGAGGGTCGAAGGCGAGATGCCGCAGCGATACGGGAGTGCAGGTATGAAGGAAATCAAGGGGCAACTGAGCGCCGCCGGCGGGCGGTTCGCGATCGTGGTCAGCCGCTTCAATGAGTTCATTACGGGGCGCTTGCTGGGCGGGGCGGTGGATTGTCTGGAGCGGCACGGCGCGAAGGGCGAGCAGATCACGGTGGCATGGGTGCCGGGGTCGATCGAGATTGTGCCGGTGGCCAAGAAGCTGGCGTCGGGCGGGCAGTACGATGCGGTGATCTGCCTGGGGGCGGTGATCCGTGGGCAGACGGGGCACTATGAGTACGTGTGTCAGCAGGTCAGCCGGGGGATCGGGCAGATCAATTATGAGACGGGCGTGCCGACGATCTTCGGGGTGCTGACGTGTGAGACGATTGAGCAGGCCGTCGAGCGGGCCGGCAGCAAACAGGGCAACGCCGGGGCCAACGCGGCTCTGTCGGCCATGGAGATGGTCGACGTGATGCGGCAGATCTAGATTTGCGGTGTGGGTAGGGATGCTGAGTGCACCGGTTGGATGCTTGGGCAGGGGGTCACGCCTGTTGCTGGTGGGGCTGTGGGTGTGCGCGGTCGTCGCGGCGGCGCGGGCGGAAGGCGTTGCGCCGTGGTCGCGCGAGAGGGCGTGGGTCTGGACCGCGCAGCGCGAGCCGATCCGGGGGTTCAATTATCTGCCGCGTTCGGCGGTGAACACGACGGCGATGTGGCAGGCCGAGACGTTCGACGCCGAGACCGTCGATCAGGAGCTGGGCTGGGCGCGGGCGGCGGGGTACAACAGCGCGCGGGTCTTCTTGCAGTACATCGTGTGGCAGGCCGATCCGGACGGGCTCAAGCATCGCGTGGACCGGTTCCTGGAGATCGCCGACCGGCACGGGATCGGCGTGATGCTGGTGCTGTTTTGCGATTGCTCGTTCGCGGGGCGTGAGCCGTATCTCGGTCCGCAGGATGCGCCCGTGCCGGGGGTGCACAACAGCGGCTGGGTGCCGAGTCCGGGGCTGGAGCGGGTGACGGATCGCGGGGCGTGGACCGATCTGGAGCGGTATGTGAAGGACCTCGTCGGGGCGTTCGGCCAGGACCGGCGGGTGATCGTGTGGGACCTGTACAACGAGCCGGGCAACTCGAGCATGGGGGACAAGAGCCTGCCGTTGGCCGAGGCGGCGTTCGCGTGGGCGCGGTCGGTCGGACCGAGTCAGCCGATCACCACGGGGGCCTGGGCCGACTTCGAGGCGCCGATGTCGCGGCGGCTCATGGAGCTGTCGGATATCGTCTCCTTCCACGCGTACGATGATGCGGCGGGCGTGCGGCGCAAGATCGAGCAATGTCGGCGTTATGGGCGGCCCATCGTATGCACGGAGTGGCTGCGGCGGCAGGTGGGCAACACGTTTGAAACGATCCTGCCGGTGTTCGCCGAGCACGCGGTGGGGTGGTATCATTGGGGCCTGGTCGCGGGCCAGACGCAGACGTATATGCCGTGGGGTTCGCAGCCGGGGGACCCGGCGCCGGCGGTGTGGCAGCACGATGTGTTCCATGCGGACGGGCGGGCGTTCGATCCGGCAGAGCTGAAGCGGGTGCGGCGGTTTGGGTTCGAGCCGGAGGCGCTGGCCGGGCACCTGCCGTCGCCCTGTCTGGTGTTCTCGTACTTCGTGGGCAACGGTGAGGACGGGCTGCATCTGGCGGTGAGCTTTGACGGGCTGCACTTCGTCGCACTGAACGAGGGGCGGAGCTTTTTGACGCCCACGGCCGGCCGGGATCGGCTGATGCGCGACCCGTGCATCACGCGTGGACCGGATGGGCGGTTTCACATGGTCTGGACGGTCAGTTGGGAGGAGCGGGGGATCGGCTACGCCCACTCGGCGGACCTGTTGACGTGGTCGCCGCAGCGATATCTGCCCGTGATGGAGCATGAGCCGACGGCGCGGAACTGCTGGGCGCCGGAGGTGTTTTACGATGAGGCGACGGCGTGCTTCGTGCTGTTCTGGGCGACGACCATCCCCGGGCGATTCCCGCAGACCGAGGCCAGCGGCGACAACGGGTGGAACCATCGCATCTACGCGACCACGACGCGGGATTTCGAGGACTTTACACCGACGCGGCTGTTCTATGAGCCGGGTTTCAACGTGATCGATTCGACGCTTGTGAAGCACGAGGGGCGGTATATAATGGTCCTCAAGGATGAGACGCGTCATCCGCCGCAGAAGAACCTTCGCGTGGCGACGGCCGATCACGTGCTGGGGCCCTATGGGCCGGCGTCCGAGCCGATCACGGGGCCGTATTGGGCCGAGGGGCCCAGCGCGGTGTGCCTGGGCTCCACGTGGCACGTGTATTTCGACAAGTACCGTCAGCACCGATATGGGCTGATGACCAGTGAGAACCTTCGTGAATGGACGGATCGTTCGGCCGCCCTGGTGATGCCGGAGGGGGCGCGGCACGGCACCGTCTTGACGGTGCCGCCGAAGGTGGTGGCGGGCCTGCTATCGTACCGACGGCGGTGAGGCGGGATGGGGAGGAACAGGGACGCCCGTGGATAGACGGACTCGCGCGAGAGAAGTGGCGATGCAGGCGCTGTACCAACTGGACGTGCAGGGCAGCGACTACCTGCGTGACATCGGTGCGTTCCTGCGGGAGTACGCGGAGGACCCGCTGGTGGCGTCGCTGGCCGAGCAGTGGGTCCGCGGGACGTGGGAGTGTCTGGAGACGTGCGACGCGATGATCCGGACCGCGGCGATCAAGTGGGAACTGTCGCGGCTGAGCGGTGTGGATCGCAGCATTCTGCGGCTGGGGGTGTACCAGTTGCGGTTCTGCCCGGAGATTCCGGGCAAGGTGGTGATCAACGAGGCCATCGAGATCGCCAAGAAGTACAGCGGCCAACAGTCGCCGCGCTTTGTTAACGGGGTGTTGGATGCGGTGTTGCGGCAGTTATGTGCCGACGGCGTGCGTCCCGGGCAGCGGAGGCAGACGTGAGGACGATCGCGGTATTGAATCAGAAGGGAGGCGTGGGCAAGACGACGACGGTGGCCAACGTGGCCGCGGCGTTGGCGCTCAACGGGCAGCGTGTTCTGGTGATGGACCTGGACCCGCAGGCGCATCTGACGATCCATCTGGGGGCGGACCGAGACGCGGGCGGCGGGGCGTATGATGTGCTGGTGCGGGACGTGCCGCTGAGCGAGGCCGTCCGCGAGGTGCGACCGAACCTGTGGCTGCTGGGGGCGAACATCGACCTGGTGGGGGCCGAAAGCGAGCTGGTGAGCGTGGTCGGCCGCGAGATCATCCTGCGCGAGGCGATGGAGAGCGTCCGCGAGCGGTTTGATTACGTGCTGATCGACTGTCCGCCGTCGCTGGGGCTGTTGTCGCTCAACGCGCTGGCGGCGGTGCGCGAGGTGTTCATCCCCTTGTTGCCGCACTTCCTGGCGTTGCAGGGGCTGGGCAAGCTGCTGGAGACGATCACGCTGGTCAATCGTCGGGTCAATCCGCATCTGAAGATCAGTGGGATTCTGTTGTGCATGTACGACAAGCGGACGACGCTGTCGGGCGAGGTGCGGACGGACGTGGAGACCTTTCTGCGCGAGGCGCGGTGTACGCAGATGCCTTGGGCTGATGCGCAGGTGATTCCCGTGTGCATCCGGCGGAACATCAAGCTGGCCGAGGCGCCCAGCTACGGCAAGACGATCTTTGAATACGAGCCCGACTGTAACGGGGCGATCGACTATCGGGGGGTGGCCAAGTTCGTCCATACGCAGATGGGGTCGGGGGGCGTATGGACGCTGGATCGGCAGGACGCGTCGGGACACAAGGCCGACAAGCCTGACGCCGCAGCGGATCGGCCCTCGGCGGCGGGCGCTGTAACAACGGTCGAAAACGCCCCGACCGCAGCCGTGACACAACCGCCCGACCCGCCCCATGAGGCCCAGGCTGCCGTGAATGATGTGGCTGCCGAGAGTGCTTCAAAGGGGCCCGAACGGACGGATTCACCACCGAGCGACGGGCCCGCCGCGGGGCCAGCCGAGGATAAGGCGCCGCCGGACACGTTCGCGCAGACAAAGGACTCCGGGTTACCGGCACAGACGTCTGCAGGAGCCCCGTTGCAGGAGGAGGCAAAGTCGCCGGCGCCGCAGGCCCCCGCACCCTCGCCGCGGCCAGGCGGATCGGCGCCCAAGACGTACACGGAGGTGGGTCCTGCTGCGACGGCCTCCGAGGCTCAACCCCAGCCATCGAACCCGACGCCGGACAAGATCGAGTTGGCCGACAAGGAGCCCGCGACGGGCGAAGGGGAATCGTCCCCGTCACCGACCGAGTCGGGGATGCCGCCCGCGGCCGGGCGTATTGAAATCCGCGAGCTTCCGGCCCCGGCGCCGACGCCGGCGCTTGAGCAAAGCCCTGAATCCTGAACACCTCCAGTGTTCGAAGTGCCAGGGGGCAGAGGGGCGGTCTCACGGTTCGTTCACTTTGCTTTGCCCAGCGGCCGTCGTCAGCAAAGGGGGGCCGGTGCGGCGTTGACGCGAGGCTGTGAATCGCTACACTATCGGCCGGGTTGGGCGCGGGGTGCGTTTGACCCCGGCTGTCCCCCGGGTGGGGGCGTGGGGACCGGTGTGGAGTGTACATGGAACAGGAAAGGGAGAAGGCCTTGTCTGAACCGAGGATCAGCCTGTATTGGAAGAACGTTCTGACCGAGCAGATCGGCGAAGAGCACGGGATCAGTCCGGCGCAGCTTGAAGGCTTGGAAGGGCCGGTGGCCAAGGCCGTCGAGGCCGTCAACGCCACCCGGGCCGAGACGCCGTATCGCGACCTGCCGTACCGCACGGAATACCGCGACGAGGTGCGGAAGATCGCCGGGGAGGTGGCCGGGTGTGAGAACTTCGTCGTGCTGGGCATCGGGGGATCGGCGCTGGGCAACATCGCCCTGCAGACGGCGCTGAATCCTTATTTGTACAACGTGGACGCGGCCCAGCGCCAGCAGACCACGACGGACAAGAAGACGGTCCGGTTGCCGCGGCTGTTCGTGTTCGACAACGTGGATCCGGTGCAGTTCGGCAACTTCCTGGACTGGGTCGGGCCGCAGCTTGACCGGACGGTGTTCAACGTGGTCAGCAAGAGCGGCCAGACGGCCGAGACCGCCGCCCAGTTGCTGGTGGTTCGCAAGCTCCTTCTGGATCGCCTGGGGCCGAAGGTCCTGCGCGAGCACCTGGTGATAACGACCGATGCCGAGACGGGCGTGTTGCGACCCTTCGCTCGCAATCAGAACCTCCGATCGCTCGTGGTGCCGGCGGGGGTCGGCGGGCGGTTCAGTGTGCTCAGCCCGGTGGGCCTGCTCAGTGCGGCGGTGTGCGGGATCGACATTGACGCACTGCTGGCCGGCGCTGCCGCGATGGACGAACGTGTCAAGACGCCGGTACTGCGGGACAACCCGGCGGCGCTGATCGCGGCGATCCACTGGCACTACTACAAGCGGAGCAAGCGGATTCACGTGATGATGCCCTATGCCTATGCCTTGAAGGACCTGAGCGACTGGTACCGTCAGCTCTGGGCCGAAAGCCTCGGAAAGGCCGAAGACTGGGATGGTGCCAAGGTGCACATCGGGCCGACGCCGATCAAGGCGCTGGGGGCGACCGACCAGCACAGCCAAGTCCAGCTCTACCGCGAAGGGCCCAACGATAAGGTCTTTACGTTCCTGCAGGTGGACCAGTTCGAGCGCGACGTGGTGATGGGACCGGCGGAGGGCGAGCTGGCCGATCTGGATTACCTGGCCGGGGCGGGGATGGCCAAGCTGCTCAATGCCGAGAAGACCGCCACCGAGTACGCCCTGCTGGAGGACCAGCGGCCCTGTTTGACCGTGCGGTTTGACCGCGTCTGCGCGGAGACGGTGGGGCAGTTCTTCTATCTGTACGAGGTGGCCACGTCGATTGCGGGTCGGCTGTTCAACATCAACACGTATAATCAGCCCGCGGTGGAGTTGGGCAAGCAGGCAACGTTCGCCCTGATGGGCCGCAAGGGCGAGACGTATGAAAAGCTGGCCAAGGCGATCACGGCGAAGATGCGAATGGATCCGGGGTTTGTGGTCTGAGAGACGGATGGGTTTGAACCGGCTCAAGCGAGGGCAACATGGACTACGCGATGATCATGGCCGGGGGGACGGGCAAGCGTCTTTGGCCTCTGAGTCGCCAGAACCGTCCGAAGCAGGTGCTGCGGCTGGTTGACGGGCAGACGCTCTTGCGGCGGTGTTTTGACCGATTGCGCGATGTTTTCGACCCCGAGCATCTGCTCGTGTTGACCAACGCCGCGTACGTAGACACGGTACGAGGGGAGCTGCCGGAGGTGCCGGCGCCCTACGTGGTGGCCGAGCCGGCGGTGCGGGATACGGCGTCGGCGATCGGTCTGGCGGCGACGATCCTGGCCAAGGGCGATCCGGAGGCCACGCTCGCGGTGGTGACGGCCGATCAGGTGATTGAGCCGGTGGAGACGTTCGAGAGCGTGCTTCGCGATGCGCTGATGTTCGTGAATCGTCAGCCGGAGGCGATCGTGACGTTCGGCATCGAGCCGACCTTCCCGAGTACGCAACTGGGCTACATCGAACTGGGCGCGGCACGGCAGGAGCCGGGTTGCAGGAGTACGGTCCATCCGGTCGAGTGCTTCCGCGAAAAACCCGATGAGGCGACCGCGCAGCAGTACGTCGCATCGGGGCGTTTCTGCTGGAACGCGGGGATGTTTGTCTTCCGTGCCCGGACGATGCTCGATCATCTGGCGCGGTTCCTGCCCGACAGCACGGAGCCGCTGGCACGGATCCGGGAGGCGTGGGGAACACCGGATCAGCAGGCCGTTTTGGAGGCGTGGTTCGTGCGGCTGCCGAAGATCAGCATCGACTTTGCGGTCATGGAAAAGGCGCCGCACGTTTACGCGATTCGTTTGCCGTGTCGGTGGCTGGATTTGGGGGCGTTTCGATCGTTGGCGGAGATCATCGGTCGGGATGAGAACGGCAACGTGCCGGCGGCGGCCTGTCACGAGTTGCTTGACAGCGAGGACAACATCCTTGTCAGCGAGGACAACGGGCACCTGATCGCGCTGATCGGGGTTCGCGGTTTGGTCGTCGCTCACAGCCCGGATGCGACGCTGGTCTGTCCCGTCGAGCAGGCCGAGCGGCTCAAGGAATTGCTTGAGAACGTGGCGCGGCACCACGGGGGGTGTTTCCTGTAAGGGACGGGCGGACGGCGAGGCTCATGCGGTATCTTGGGATCGACTATGGAGATCGACGCACCGGCTTGGCGGTGTGCGATGCGGGGGGGAGGATTGTCTCTCCCTTGGCCGTGTTACCCAGCGATGGGGCGCTGGTTGACCGGATCGCGGGGATCATTGCCCAGGAGGGCATCGAGGCCCTTGTGCTGGGGCTGCCACTCAACATGGACGACACTGAGGGGCCTCAGGCTCGAAAGGTCCGGCGGTTCGCGGAGGTCCTGGAAAAGAAGGTAAGTATTCCCATCTGTTTTCAGGATGAGCGATTGAGCAGTTTCGAGGCGGCCGGTCGGCTTGCCGATTTGTCACTGACGCGAAAAGGCCGGAAGAAGCGGCTTGACGCCGTTGCGGCGGCGGCGATCCTGCAGGCCTTCCTGGCGAGAGAGGCCGGCGAAGAAGGGTCGTCATCGTCCTCAGATACACCTGGAACAAGGTAGGGCAAGGGCCCTATTTGGCGGTCTTTTGGCGGGGGATTCGGATTTTTTTTCGTGACAGAGCGGGCCGCTTGTCGTATCATTACTTATCGAAATGAGTGGCTTGTAACGTCCACGGAGGGGCAGGTTTTGGCCCTGCGGCGTCTGTCCCGGGGGTTTAGCACGTCGACATCACGCGGCATCGGCCTTGGCTTTCGCCTCTTTGTGGGCCTTGACAGGGGATCATAAGGAGGTGATGCGCATGGAAACGGCCAAGGAAGCCAAGCCGCGTATCGTCCAGGCCGACGACGCGGAAGAACTGGCCCATCGAGCTCTGGAGGTTTTCGCCCGTCATGCCGACCGGGCCCTGCGGGAGCGGGGCCGCTTCTGTGTGGCGCTTTCCGGTGGGCATACGCCGGAGCATTTCTTCGAGTTGCTGTGCGACCCGGGGTGCGGGCCGGAGTTGGCGTGGGACCGGGTGCACGTGTTCTGGGTGGACGAGCGATGCGTGCCGCCGGATGCCGAGGCCAGCAACTACGGCTTGGCGTTGCATACCTTCCTTTCCAAGGTCGACATTCCCGAGATGAACGTTCACCGGATCGCCGGGGAGTCGGCGTGTCTGGAGGATGCGGTCGTCGCGTATGAACAGACTTTGCGGTCGGTCTTCGAACTGGCGCCCGGCCAAGTGCCGGAGTTCGATCTGGTGGTCCTGGGTATGTGCCCCGATGGACACGTGGGGTCGTTGTATCCGAACACGTATGCCCTGATCGACAACGCGGACCTGGTCAGTGCGGTGTACCTGATGGACGGGGACTACAATCGGATCACGCTGACCAGTCCCGTGCTTCGAGCGGCCCGGCAGGTGATGATCCTCGTGGCCGGGGCGGAAAAGGCCTCCATTCTGCGCGACGTGCTCTACAGCGAGCCGGATGAGATCCGTTATCCGGTTCATGTGTTGTGGCCCATTCTGGATCGCATCACCTGGATCGTGGATGCCGAAGCGGCGCGCCTGCTGTAGGACAGCGGGTCCGATGGCGCGGCTGACGTGCCGCTTCGTCCGATAAGCGGTGCCGACGAGCCGGGGCGTGCCGTCCGTAGCGGTCGCGCCGGGGGCCTTCCGATAATTCCATTCCTAGGGTCTCTCAGGCGGCGCCCGATCGGCGGACCTGATTCTGTTTTCAGGCAGGGCGCTCCTCCTGCGCACGGTACTATGAATTTCCATCGCTGTGATCAGACCCCTGTCCTTTTTGACCGATACACAGGCGTTACTTATGGTTTAACGGACCGCGTGTGCTTCGCCAACGGCCATACTGCGAGCGAAAGAACACATGAACAAACTCTGGATCATCTGGGCGGTGCTGCTGGTGGGGATCGGCGCCGCGGGTCTGGGCTACGTCGGTGCGGAGCGTTACGCCGATCAGCTTCGGCTGGCGCCCTACCAGGAGCGTTTCAGCGGGGCCCGTGACGAATACCTGGCGGCCTATGACGAATGGTCGAAACTGCCGGCGGAGGTCCGAGAGGAGAACCCCTGGGGGCAGGGACGCTACGGAGGCCAGACGACCACCGAGCAACTGGCCAAGGAGCAGCCGGCGCGTCTCAAGGCCGACCTGGTCGACCTGGCCCGTGGGATCAAGGAGCCGCATCCCCTGGCCGACGTGCTCTATGGGTCCGACTGGCGGCGGCAGGTGGCCGACTATCGGCAGAAGCTGGCCTTCCGGGACAACGTGACCATCGGCGCGACGATCTGTCTGGCGGCGGGCGCGATCGGGCTGTTGGGGCTGACGTCCCGATGGCTGATCCGACGTTTCGGCGGCGCATCGGGGGAACCGAAGGACTCGAAACGCCCGGCGGCAGCATCCGCCGCGCCGGGATCGGTTTCGGCATCGAACGCGGGCAGGGGGGCGCCGGAGTTGTTTGTGGATCGTGCGGCACGGGAACATGGCGTGCTCAGGCCCCGGCGTGGGTCCGACGCCGATTCGGGGCAGGTGGGCTATTTCGAGGCGGCCCGTTTGAAGGAGCCGTCCCCGGCGGGGCCGGTTGAAGCCAAAAAGAAGAGGGCGCCCTCGCCCCATCCCGCCCCGGCACGCCCGGCGGCGTCCAACGCCCGGGCCGTCCCTGCGGGTGGCGAGCCGGCGGGGCCGGTGACGGCGGCGACGCTGGCCGGGCAATTCCAGCCGAGCGGCCAGTTCACGAACGTCGCGACTCTCATGAGCACCGACCCGGTCGGCGTTCGCGACAGCCTGACCGAGTTGACCCATGAGATGAGCGCCATCCGGCAGTTTGCCGCCCAGCAGCAGGACCGGGTCCGACAACTGCAGGAAGGCTACGACTGGAACATCATCAAGCGTTTCTGCATGCGGGTGATTCGCTGCGTGGACAATCTCGACGGCCGCATCGCCAAGCTTGCCGAGCAGCGGCAGGACGTGAGCGTGCTGGCGGACGTGCGCGACGAGCTGGTATTCGCCCTGGAAAGCAGCGGCGTCGAGCAGTTTGAGCCGGAATTGGAAAGCGACTACAAGGGCAAAGAGAAATCAGTCGAGGCCGTGCGGACGCGTCTGCGAACGTCGGACCCCAAGCTCAAGGGCAAGATCGCCGAGATCGTTCGCCCGGGGTACCGGTACGTGGTCTCGGACGACGACGTGCGGGTGGTGCGCTGCGCGCAGGTCAAACTGTACGGTTGATCACACCTTGACCAAGGCAGGACAGGAACCATGAGTACGATTGCAGGTATCGACTTGGGCACGACGTTTTCGGCGCTGGCGATTCTGAACCGCATCGGCAAGCCGGAGATTGTGCCGAACGCCGAGGGCGAGAGGATCACCCCGTCGGCCGTCTATTTCGACGAGGAAGACAACAACGTGATTCGCGTCGGCATCGAGGCGATCAACTCCCGACAGCTCAATCCGGATCGCTGCGTGCGGTGGATCAAGCGGCACATGGGCGACCGGGAATACAAGAAGGTCGTCGACGGCAAGGCCTGGACGCCGGAGGAGGTCAGCAGTCTGATCCTCAAGAAGCTCAAGCAGGATTGCTCCGTGGAGACCGGGGCGATCGAGGACGTCGTGATCTCGGTGCCGGCGCATTTCGACGAGGTGCGGCGCAAGGCGACGATGGACGCCGGCACGCTGGCGGGGCTGAACGTGATCGGGATCGTCAATGAGCCCGTGGCGGCGGCCTTGTTCTATGCGACGACCTGCGAGGTGAGGGGCCGCGTGCTGGTCTACGACCTGGGCGGCGGCACGTTCGACGTGACGGTTCTGGACGTGGACGGCAAGGACATTCGGATCGTCTGCTCGCAGGGCGACCACGCCCTGGGCGGTATTGATTTCGATCAGAAGGTGCTGGAACTGTTCGAAGCGGCTTACCGCGAGAAGTTCAACGCCGAACTGATTACCAACGAGGAGGAGCGGGCCCGGTATGAGGACGAGGCCGAGGACGTGAAAAAGACGCTGTCGCGTCGTCCCGTGGCCAAGAAGATGCTGTACGGGCAGGCGGGCAGCATGCGGCTGGAGATCACACGGGAGCAGTTTGAGCAGGCGATCGCGCCGCTGATCGCCCGGACGGACATCCTGGTCGAGGTGAGCCTGGAAGAGGCCGGGTGCACGCCGGCGGACGTGAACAAGATTCTGCTGGTCGGCGGCAGCACGCGCATTCCCCTGGTGCAGCGGCGGCTCGAGGAGAAGTTCGGGTTCGCCCCGGAGGTCGCGGTGAACGTGGACGAGGCGGTCGCCTTGGGGGCGGCGATTCACGCCGGCCTGACGACGCTCCGCGAGACGCCGGAGAAGCTGGACCAGGGCACAGCCGGGGGACTGCGGGACGTCAAGCTCCAGGACGTGTGCAACCACAGCTACGGCACGATCTGTGCGCCCCGGGATGCCGAGACGGGTCAGTACGTCGTTCAAAACTCGATCATCCTGCGGAAGAATACGCCGCTGCCGTGCGAGGCGACGCAGCGGTTCTACACGATGGTCGACGGCCAGACCGAGCTGCAGGTGACGATCACTCAAGGCGAGGACACGGATCCGGATTACGTCAACAAGATCGCCACGGAGATCTTTGAGCTGCCGCCCAACCGGCCGGCCAATCGGCCCATCAAGGTGACGTATCGGTACGACCTGAACCAGCGGATGCACTGCACCTTCGAGGATGAGGAGTCGCAGCGGTTGCTGGAGGTGGATTTCTGCGTGGGAGACAACGGGCAGATGAGCGAGGCGAACGTCTCGCGGCGGGCCCAGGAGCTGGAGGGGTTCAAGGTGGAATAGCCGTATCTAGGCTGAGTCGTTATGCCGGATGTGATCCTCGTATTGGTGTTTCTGTTGGCCGGGCTGTTGTGCGTTCGTGCGGCGGCGGGCCGCTGGCCGGGTCTGGTGGGCGGGGCGGTGGAAGGTGGCCGACGGACGGGTTTCGCCTGTCGGGTGGAGCCGACCGTCATGCCGACCGACGACGGCTCGGTTGAGGTGCTGGCCATCCAGATGTGTGGCCGGATCCAAGCGCCTCGCAACCGGTACGATACGAACGTGCAGGTGCTCATCGCCGACGTCACGGAAGGCACGAATCATCCCCAGCCGGTGCTGTGTACCGATGAGGCCTGGCAGATGGAGGACAGCCCGGCCTTCTGCCTGGTGGCGCACAACGGGCCGATCCCACGTCGCGTGGCGGTCCTGGCCAATTGGGTGCGGGTGGCGACGATTCCCTGCGGAGTGCTGGTGTTTCCGCACCGGGGGGTGCGCCGGCTGCAATTCGTGGTGTCGCTGCATGGTCGCCGGGATGGGCGGATGATCGCGTCGGCCTCGACGCTGTATTCGTTCACCAACGCCAGGCCCGGTTATCTTGACGAGCGGGACGTTCGGCCTTCTTCATCGCCCGAGCCCATTGAGGTGTTGATGCTGCGCCTGGCGGTGGGGGTCTGTCAGAACGACGGCGGCGTGCCCGACGTTGTGGTGGGCCTGTTGCGGGAGTGGATCGTCTTTCAGGCGCAGGAGGCGATTGCCGAGGGGCCGGAACGCGACGCGGCGGTGGAGTGCCTGGAAAGCGGGTTGGACGAGGCGTTGCGCTTGGCTAAGGCGGGGTCGTTGGACGTTGAGGGGACGGCCGAAAAGCTGGCCCGGGAGGCCTCGATTGTGGACCGCTACCAGGCGGCGGGGCTGGTCTTGCAGGCCGTCGGGGCCGAACAGGCCGTGTTGCGTCACCGCACGGATCGGCTGATGCGTATCGCCGGACGACTGGGGATTGACCGGGAGAAGTTCCGGGCGATGGCCCAGAAGTGCCTGCCCATGCACACGCACCGCGTGGAGGATATGTGTTTTCTGCTGGGCATCGAGGCGGAGATGGACGCGGCGGAGCGGCGTCAGCGGCTCAACCAGGAATATCAGAAGTGGAACGCCCGGGTCACGCACCCCGACGCGGCCATCCGACAACAAGCCGATCGCATGCTCACCCTGATCGCCGAGGCCCGCAGCCGTTTGGCCGATGAGCCGACGGTCGTGCAGGCGTAAGGCCGCGGCGCGGGCCGGGACGCCCGGACTTGCTTTTTGGCAAATCCTGTCTTGATTTCATGGTGCCTTGCGGTACAGTTTCAATGATGGATTCGATGCTACGGGGCCGATCGGCGCATGCCCCGAGCGAAGGGTTGGAGGCATGGAGGTGCACGTCGCGGCACAGGGCGTATCGGGGGAGGGGTGGATATTTCGGGCCGTTTTCTGTTCGGGAAGCCGTCTGGGGGATGGGATGGCGGGTCCATCGGATCGCACCCGAAAAAAAATGTTTTTATGCGGTACGGGGGTTATAGTATACGAGACTCCCGAAAAAGTCGGCGGATGAACAGGCGGTCCGACGGATGAGCATCAGGGTTTTCATTGCGGATGACCACGAGATTATGCGGGAGGGCATGTGCGCGTTGCTGCGGCGCCGGCCCGACGTGGAGGTGGTGGGACAGGCCGCCGACGGCCGTCAGGCCGTGCGTCTGGTCAAGGAGTTGGCTCCGGACGTGGTCATCATGGACATCGGCATGCCGAATCTCAACGGGATCGAGGCCACGCGACAGATGGTGGCCGACAATCCCAAGCTCAAGGTGATGGCCCTGTCAACCCATTCCGACGGCGCGATCGTGGCCAAGATGCTCAAGGCCGGCGCATCGGGCTACATGCTCAAGGATTCGGCCTTCGCCGAGCTGATGACGGGCATCGACGCGATGGCCCGGGGGAACACCTACCTGTGCACGAAGATCGCCCGGGTGATTTTCTCGGATTACGTGAACATGCTCACGAATCCCAAGTGGTCCGGGGGCGACGGCCTGACCAGCCGCGAGATCGAGGTTCTTCAGCTTGTCGCCGAGGGCAGGACCACCAAGGAAATCGCCCGGATTCTCAACGTCAGCGTCAAGACGGTCGATTCGCACCGCGAGCACATCATGGACAAGTTGGGCATCCATAATGTCGCGGGGTTGACGAAATACGCCGTCCGCGAGGGGTTCACCAACCCCTGATTCGTCCATTTCACGCGGTCGTTTCCGGTCTTCGGGGTCGGGCGGCAATTCTTCTTGTCTGGTTCGGCTCGGCCCGTTAGAGTGCGCGACAGGTCCGCGAACGAAGGCCGTGCCATCGGGATCGTTTCCCCTTGCCTACACGCGCCGTCGGGTTGGTTGCTTCAGGAATGGGGCGATGATGGAAAAGTCGTTTGTTCAGCGCCATCACGAAAGACGGTGGGGGGCGGTTGGATTCGTGCTGGCAGGGCTTTCGGCCGTGTGTGCGGCAGGGCGGGGCGTATCCGTCGGGCCGCTGGCGGCCGGCATGACGCCCATTTCGGCGGCCCAGACGGCAGGGACCGAAGCGGCGGCTTCATCCGGTGGGGCCGATGGGGTGACGGCATCCGTTTCTGCCGGCTTGCCCACCCTTGAGCAAGTCCAGGCGCTTCGCGACAAGGCCGCCCAGGCCGAGGCTTCGGACGCCGAGGCCAAGGCCAGGCTGCTGGAGGCCTACGACAAGACGTTGGCCCAGCTCAAGTTGTTGGCGGAGTTGCAGGCGAAACGAGCCGGTTTCGTACAACAGCAGCAGGCCGCCCCGGCGGAGATGGAGAAGGCCAAGGGGCAATTGGCCGCCGCCGGCCCCGCCGAGACGCCGATTCCTGCGGGGGCGACGGCCTCGGAGCTGGAGTCCCTGCTGGCCGCGGCCAAGGCCGCGCTCGATCAGGCCCAGAAGCAGTCGGCCACTCTGGCTGAAGAACCGAAGCGGCGGCTGGACCGCCGGGCCAAGATCCCCGCAGAGATCACGGCCGCCAGGGAGTCGCTGAGCCTGGTCGAGCAGCGGCTGGCGGCGTTGCAGGCCGCCCAGCAGGGTCAGACGCCACCCAGCGAGACGGCGCAGGCGAATCTGACGTTGTTGCGGGTCGAGCAGGCGGTGGCGCAGGCCCGCGTGGCGGTGATCGAGGATGAACTCAAGGCCTACGACGCCACCCGTGAGCTTCTGGCGATGCGGCGGGACCTGATCGCGCGGACGGTGACGGCGGCGGAAAAGCAGGTCAAGCTTCTGGAGGAGGCGCTGGCCGAGGCGCGGCGGTTGGAGATTGAGCGGGAGCAGGAAAAGGCCCGTCAGGCCGTTCGCGAGGCCCGGTTTCAGCATCCGGTGATTCAGACGGCCGCCAAGGAGAACGCCCGGCTGGCCGGGCTGCAGGCCGAGTTGCTCACCCGGATCGAGAAGGCGCGAGCCGACGTGGCCGCCGCCGATGCGCGCTACAAGAAGGTCAGCGAGCAGTTCGAGAAGATCAAGGCCCAGATCACCAGTGCCGGTCAGGTGACGGACGTGCTGGGGGTGCTGCTGCTGGCCGAGCGGAACAGCCTTCCCGACCGGGCCGATCTTCAAGACCAGATCGCCCGTCGAGTCGCGGAGATCGGGTCGGCCAAGAACGCCTATGAGACCTACGACGGCGCCTGGTCCGAGTTGAGTGATCCGACGTCGCAAGCCGCGGCCCTGCTGGCCGAGGCGGGATTGGGGACCGATGATCCGGCGTACGCGCAGATGCAGGCTGAATTGGCGCGGCTCCTGGGTGACCGGCGAAGCACGCTGCAGGCCTTGGCCGGCTACAGTCTCGACTACGCTGGTTTGCTCAGCACACTGGACAGCAAACAGCGGCTGCTGGTTCGGTTGGCGGCGGAGTACGCGCGATTCATCGACGAACGGATTTTGTGGGTGCGTAATCTGCCGGCGTTTCGGCCGGGCGACTTGGTTTCCAGCGGCGGCGCGGTGCGGTGGCTTCTTGATCCGGTGGCCTGGGGCCGCACGCTGCGGACGCTGGCGGTGGATGCGCGATCCCACGTGGTGCTTTACGGCATCGTCCTGGTCTTACTGGTCGGGCTGATTCTGCCGCGTCGCCGGCTTGGCGCGAGGCTCACGGCGCTGCACGATCGGATCGAACACCGTTACACCGACCGCTTCATCTATACCCTGGAGGCGGGAGTCGTGACGCTCTTGCTTATTGCGCCGGCGCCGTTGGTTCTGGCGTTTGTGGGTTGGCGACTGGAGACGGCCGAGGGCGCCGAGGCGTTCGGGCGGGTGTTGGGCCAAGGGCTGGGCTATGCGGCGGCGATGCTGACGATCTACGGGCTGCTGCGGTTTTTCGCGCTGGCCGAGGGGCTCGGCAGCCACTTGGGGTTCCAGGCCGAACCGCTGCAGGCGCTGCGACGCCAAGCCACGTGGCTTTTCGCCGCGCTTATTCCTCTGGCGGTCGTGTTGACCATGCTTTTCCGCGTGCCCGGTCACGAGGACTGGAAGGCCGGCCTGGGGCGATTGCTGTTCTCCGCCCAGCCCCTCCTGTTGCTGGTGTTCCTGGCCATTGTGCTGCGCCCCGATGGGTGTGTGATGGGACCTTATTTTCACCGGCATCCCAACAGTTGGCTGGAGCGGCTGCGGTTTGTGTCCTACGCCTTGGGGCTGTCCATCCCTCTGGTCCCTGCGGTCCTGGCGCTGATGGGCTATCTGTATGCCGCCCGGCAACTCTATGTTCGGCTTGTGGAGACGTTGCTGCTCGTGGCGGCGTTGCTGGTCTTGCAGGCGTGTATCGTCCGGTGGCTGGCGGTCGTCCAGAAGCGGATGGCCATTCGGCGACAGCGGCAACGCAAGGCCGCGGCGCGAGGGGCCGAGGCCGCCGTTGAACCGGCCGAACCCGTGGAGGATCGCCTCTCGCAGCAGGCCATGGGGCTCGTGCGGGCCGGCACGGTGCTGCTGTTCGCCGTGGGCGTCTGGTGGACGTGGCGGGCCATTCTGCCGGCCCTGGGGGCACTGGAACAGGTAACGCTGTGGCACACGACCGATGCCCAGGGCCAGCCGGTGGTTGTCAGCCTGGGCCGGGTGATGGTGGCGGTGGTCATCCTCGTGATGACCGTGCTGGTGGCCCGCAACGTGCCGGGTCTGCTGGAGATCGTCGTTCTCCAGCGTCTGCCGCTGGATCGGGGGGCGCGTTTCGCGATCACGTCGCTGACCCGTTATGGGCTGGTGGTCGTGGGCGTTGTGCTGACCTTTCAGAAGCTCGGCATCGGGTGGGCCAAGGTGCAGTGGCTGATCGCGGCCATGACGGTCGGCCTGGGTTTCGGCTTGCAGGAGATCTTCGCCAACTTTGTGTCCGGCTTGATTATCCTTTTCGAACAGCCCGTCCGCGTGGGCGATACGGTGACCGTGGGCGACATCAGCGGCAAGGTCGTGCAGATCCGTATCCGCGCGACCACGATCCGCAAGTGGGACCAGAAGGAGCTGGTGGTGCCGAACAAGGAGTTTATCACCGGCCGGCTCGTCAACTGGTCGTTGTCCGACCGGATCCTGCGGTTGGATTTCGTGGTGGGCGTGGCGTACGGCTCGGATATCCGAAAGACCGAGGAGGTCCTTTACCGGGTTGCGCGGGCCCACCCGTTGGTGATACAGACCGATCCGGCGCCGCGCGTCGTGTTCCAGGAGTTTGGGGATAGCGCGCTGATCTTCGAGCTGCGCGTGTACCTGACCGATATGGACAATTTTCTTGTGGTGCGGCACGCGATCAACTGCGCGATCGACGATGCGTTCCGAGAAGCGGGGATCGAGATCGCCTTTCCGCAGCGCGACCTGCACCTGCGTTCGGCGGACGTGGCGTTGCCGCTGCGGATGCAGAAGCCTGCCGCTGGGGAGTCGTAGCGCCGGGCCTTGCGGCCGTGTGTCGGTGGACCCTTCAATGCAGGCTGATTCGGGCGAAGCTGATGGTGGCGCCCGATCCCTGGCGGATTCCCAGAATATCCAGCACATCGGACGGGGTGGAGCCGGCGCGCTCGGTGGCCGTCATGAAGTCCGTAAACGGTCTGTCGAAGGGCACCTTGGCGGACGGGCCGACGGCGCCATCGGGCCTGATCTCCAGCAGGCGGTTCTCCGAGACGCCTCGGCCCTGGGTATCGGAGCCGGAGACGTAGAAGAACACGAACAGGCGGCCATCCGTCGTCGCGTGAAAACGGCCACGTCCGGGTCGCTCGTTGGATCGGTCCTCTTCGGCGACCAGCAGCGTGCGCCGCCGGACGATGCGACCCTCGCGGAGCACGGCGTAATTGAGGGCGTGGCTCTGTTTGGCATCGGGGAAGAACTCCTCGCGCAGCCGCTCGTCGATGGCCCGCTCGGACCACAGCAGATGCACGTGGCCATCCGGGGCGACCCACAGATCGCCCGGCGTGATCCAGCCGCAGGTCTCTTCCCGGCTGGCGATCTCGATCCAGGGCTCAAAGCGGCCGGTGGTGATGTCGGGCGACCAGGTGTAAAAGAGCCGCCGGAAATCATAATCCCATTGCCGGCCGGTGAGCTTTTGCTTGAAGGCCCGCCAGGCCGGATTCGGCTCGGTGATGTCGCTGACGCCGCAGAAATGCACCTGGCGGTTGCGCAGCGCCACGTTGGGGTAGCAGACCCGTATGGGCTGGGGCTTGGCGTAGTCCGCGCCCCAGGGCCACTTGAGTTGGCCATGGGCGCTCCAGCGGCCCTCGCGGTCGAGGAACGTCCATTCGGCGTGGGTGTAGCCGATGTTCTGAAACAGGATCAGCTCGGCGTTGGGTCCGTCCGCGGCGAAGCTGCGGTAGGAGTGCTCCGTGAAGGACGGCCGGCCGGACCAGGTGGGGATGAGCTTCTCAGGGGGGCGGGACGGGTCCTGGGCGGTGAACTGGAAGATCTCGGGGCGGGCCGGGCCGGCGTAGGCGTCCGGGTCGTTATTCAGCGTGGGGTTGGCCGAGACGAACAGGCGGCCATCGGCGAAGCCGGCCAGCGGCGAGGGCTCGCGGGTGCGCCCGGAGGTGTCGGTGTGAACCTTGTGCCAGCCTTGGGGCCTGCGGTGAAACAGCATCCAGCGGCAGTTGTTGAGGGGCTTGGCCCGCGGCAGGGTCTCCAGGCCGGTGGCGAACAGGTCATTGCCCAGGCGTACCAGGCAGGTGGACCCGTGGCACCACATCGGCCCGGCGCCGTTGTTGGCCGGCTGGTAGCTGTAGATGTCCTCCTCGATCTGGACGACCGGCCGCAGTGGGGCGTCCGCCCCCGCGCTGGGGCTCGCCGCCAACGCCAACAGCAGACAGATTTGTGGAACTGTCATTCGTCACCTCCGCATACGTCGCACGAGCCCATTGTATCGGCTGGGAGGCCCGGATCAACTCCGAGCCGCGGGAGGTGGTGGGGGGCTGGAGGGGGTACGCGACTTCCTCCCGGCCAGCCGGGACCGTGCCGCAAGGCAGTGACTACTGGCCGCAGATCACAATGAAAGAGATCGAGGATGACAAAAACACGATTCCTGACACCTTTTGGTTTGCCTGCGCAAAAATCAACAATCCAACCTACTCTCTTTCCCAAGGGGTCTGCCTGAACTCAAAATCCTCCTCCGTCCAATAGTCACCATCAGAATCATTAACCCAATGAGAAGCCATGATAGAAAAATCCTGCATATCAACTTTACCGTCGAGATTATGGTCAGCCCCATTCGCCCAATAATCATGCGCCCCATGCCCCTCACTCAACCAATGAGAAGATAAATTAATCAAATCCAAAATCCCTTCCCTGTCAATCCTTTCCCCATTCTTATAAATCGCATCTCCTGGCCTCCTCGGAGAAACCACCATATTCGGCAAGGTACTTACTAAAGCTGAAGCATAAGCAGGCAACCGACTAGTATCCCCTCTGACAAAATCAGTCATTTGAGGCCCGCTCGCAAACAAAACATCACTTGTATGATAAAGCGTGTCATCATCACCTAGCGTCCAATTCCCTCCAGAAACCGTCCCAACACCATCCCCGTTCTTGTCATTAACTAAAAAAATATCATCCGGCTTCGACCCCACCGGCATCATCCCATAATTATTATAATAACCACCAACAAGATAACCATCAAGATGATAAGGATTACCATTAGTACTATTATTATTGTTACTATAAGGATTATCAGTATTAGCATATCCTGCAAAACCCCAACCTGTAAATTCTCCTTTATCATTATAAAGCCTCTTTAAAAAAGCCATATCCCAGATTTCTCCCTTCCAGCTTCCATCACTTCCCTCATACCCTTCTTTTGAGACTAAAACATCACTTGCCCCACTAGTATCATTTGGGTCAGTTCTATATTTTAGATTATCAAAAGTGAGGCTCTTTTGGTCAAGAAAACTCTCAACTTTTTTCGGATTATCTCGAGGATAGCAAAAATCATAAAAATTCCCGGCTTCCGCTTTTGAGCCAGATAAAACAGAACCAACTAAACCTGCACCAATCAGAGCACCCGTCAAAAGCTGTTTCTTCAGGGATGTGTTCATGATTATGGCTCGCTTAATATATATAGTGATCTTTCTATATTGTAGTACATATCATGCAGGTGCTGAAAGGACAGCTACACTACAGTTCTGATTGCATGACCCGTGGCGGTCTGGTTGGGGATGCGCAAGCCACCTGGCCGGCGCCTCCGCATTGGCGCCGTGTTGACTATGTGCTGAATGCACCGCGATGTTTGAGTAAACCCTCATCGTATCATCACCCTGGTGGCACATTGCGGCCGCGCCTCGGTCCCGAACGCGTCGCAGGTCATGCACCGGCCTTGCGGCGCCGGGCGGTCGGCAGACCTTGTCGCGACAATTCGGCGGGCAGGGCGGCATCCGGGCCGCGCCTATCGGAGCGAAGTCCGGGCCCTGCAGGGCCGCGCCGCCGTGCCGGTCGAAGCAAAATCACGGTAGCGGCGGCGACAGGCAGGACCCTCGGGCCGCCGAGGAACGAATGCGTCGGCGGCGTCCGTACATCTGGGGCCCGTCAAGGCTGGCTGGCAGACCCTCCAGGACGGAATCGCACGGCGCACCCTCCGGCGGCCGGAACCTGCCGGGGTCCCGGCGGTACCTGCCACCATGCACTATAGCAAAGTGTGCGGTACGTGTCAATGCCAAAGCGCCTAAACGGGGGTACTTGGCTGTTTCTGGGGAGTTGCCGGGCACTCTTGCCGGTCTTGGGTTTTCCCGGCGGTTAGTCGAGGCCGAAGGCGTCGAGCCACTCGTCGGTCTCGGTCTCGCCGATGCCGCCTCGTTTTTCGCGGGGTTCAGGGGCCGGGGGGCGTGTGCGCAGGCGGCGCTGGAGCTCGGTCCAGAATGCCTCGCAGGGCACGGGGCGGGCCTTGCGCCGCTTGGCCGCCCTCTGCAAGCGCCGATCCGAGCTGACCACCACCAGCCGTCGCGGGGCGGTGCTGTCGGCGATCTTCTCCTCGATCAGGTCGTCGGCGGTCCAGTCCTGTCCGGTGAAATACACCTCCACGGCCGCCAGGCCGCCCAGGGCGGTCTTGTCCGGTGGGCCGAGGCCGTCGAAGTACACATCCGCCCGGTCGCGGATCTGGCCGACGTAGTACGACAGGGCCCGGCACAGGCCGGCCTCATCGAGCGCCTCGCAGCCCTCGCCGTGTCGTTGGACCCAGCGCAGCAGGTTATAGCCGTCGATCACCAGCGGCATTGGCTCTTCGCCCCCCGTGTCTATCGTTCGGGTGCTCCGTAGCGGAGCTCGCCGGCGACGAAGGTCTTCTCCACGCGGCTCCTGGCCAGCCAGCCGTTGTACGGGCAGTTGCGGCTCTTGGAGAGGAAGCGGTCGGCGTCGATGACGTACTCCACGTCCGGGTTGATGATGGTGATATCGGCGCGGTCGCCCACGCCCAGGGTGCCGCGGGCGACCCGCAGCACGCGGGCGGGCCGGTGCGTGAGCATGGCGATCAGCTCGGGCCAGCCGATCACGCCTGGGTCGACCAGGGCCTTGACGTACAGGCCCAGGGCGCATTCCAGGCTGGCGATGCCGAACGGCGCGGCCAGGAACTCCAGCTCCTTTTCGCTCTTCAGGTGTGGGGCGTGGTCGGTCGCCAAGGCGTCGACCAGGCCCTCGGCGATCGCGGCCTTGAGGGCCTCGATGTCGCGGTTGGTCCGCAGCGGTGGGTTGACCTTGAAGTTCGTGTCGTACTCGGCGATCGCGTTATCCGTCAGGAGCAGGTGGTGCGGCGTGACCTCGCAGGTCACGGGCAATCCCTGGGCCTTGGCCTGGCGGATGATCTCGACCGAGCCGGCCGTCGAGATGTGCTGGGCGTGATAGCGCGTGCCGGTCTTCTTGACCAGTTGGATATCCCGCCAGAGCATCAGCTCCTCGGCCAGGGGGTCGATGCCCGGCAGGCCCAGGACCGTCGCGTTGTAGCCGGCGTTCATCACGCCGCCGCGGGCGAGCGTGTCATCCTGGCAGTGCTGCGCGACGAGGGCGTCGAGCATGCGGGCGTACTTGAGCGCCCGGAGCATGACGGCGGTGTCCTGGACGCCCATGCCATCGTCGGTGAAGCCCACCGCGCCGGCGGCGGCCATCAGGCCTATCTCGGCCAGCTCCTTGCCCTGGCGGCCCTGCGTAATGGCGCCCATCACGTAGATGAACGTCTTGCGGGCCTGGCGGCCCATGCGGTGCACGTACTCGACGCGGGTGGCCTCGTCGATGGCGGGCTTGGTGTTCGGCATGCACACGACGCTGGTGAACCCGCCGGCCAGGGCCGCCGCCGAGCCGCTGGCGATGGTCTCTTCCTCCTCATCGCCCGGCTCGCGGAAGTGCACGTGCAGGTCAATCAATCCCGGCACGATGAGCCGATCCGTGGCGTCGATCACCCGGTCCACGTCGGCGGGTTCGTTCACCTCGCCGATCTGCGCCACCACGTCGTCGGTGACGAGCACATCCGCCTGGCGATCCACGCCGTTGGCCGGATCGATCAGCCGCCCACCCCGTATCAGAATGCTGTGCTTGCCGCTCATCGTGCGTCGTTCACCACCTATCCGGTCACCGCGTAGTCAGCCGCGGTGTTTTTGCCTCTGTTCCTTCTGTTCCTCGATCGCGGCCTGGTGGACGAGGAACAGCACCGCCATCCGCACCGCCAAGCCGTGGGCCACCTGTTGCAGGATCACGCTGTTGGGGCCGTCGGCCACCTCGGATTCGATTTCCAGACCCCGGTTGATGGGGCCGGGATGCATCACCACCAGGTCGGGCTTGGCCCGCTTCATCCGGTCCACCGTCAGCCCGAAGAAGTGCGAATACTCCCGAACGGAGGGGAAGGGATTGCCCCCCAGCCGCTCGAACTGGATCCGCAGCATGTTGATCACGTCGAGATCCTCGAGAACGGCGTCCAGGCTGTAACTGACCCGCACGGGAAGCTGCTCGACGCTGCCGGGCATCAGCGTGGGCGGTCCGATCAGGATGACCTCGGCGCCGAGCTTGGACAGGGCCCAGATGTTGCTCCGCGCGACCCGTGAATGGGCGATGTCGCCCACGATGCCGACCTTGAGGCCCTCGAAGCCGCCACAGACCTTGCGGATCGTGTACGCGTCCAGCAGGGCCTGCGTGGGATGCTCGTTAAACCCGTCGCCGGCGTTCACCACGCAGGCGTTGATACTGCGGCTGACCAGCTTGGGCGCGCCGCCGGCGCCGTGGCGGATGACCACGATGTCGATGCCCATCGCCTCCAGGTTGCGGGCCGTGTCAATGAGCGTCTCGCCCTTGCTGACGGAACTGGCGGTCTTGGTAAACTCGATCACGTCGGCACTGAGCCGGTTGGCGGCCAGGGTGAAGCTGTTCCGCGTGCGGGTGCTGTCCTCGAAGAACATGTTCACGACGACCTTGCCGCGCAGGGCGGGGGCCTTCTTGATGGAGCGCGTGCTGATCTCCTCGAAGCCCTCGGCGGTGTCGAGAATATGCTCGATCTCGCCGCGCCGCAAATCCCGCAGGCCCAGCAGGTGCTTGTGCCGCCAGCGGAACTTGTCGGTTCGTCGTCGCGCCATAACCTAGTCCACCACAACCTCGTCGCGGCCGTCGGTCTCAGTGAGGTGCACCCGCACCGCCTGATCGTCCGGCACATCGGGATGGATGCCCACGTAATTGGCCTGGATCGGGAACTCGCGCCCGCCCCGGTCGACCAGCACCGCCAGGCGGACGGCCCGGGGCCGGCCCAGGTCCACCAGCGCATCCATCGCCGCCCGGACGCTGCGGCCCGTGTGCAGCACGTCATCCACCAGGAGGACCAGGCGGCCATCCACGTTGAAGTCGATCTCCGTGCTGCGGACCGTCGGCTGGCCTTCGCCCTGCGGGTCGTTCAAATCATCGCGATACAGCGTGATATCCAGCGTGCCGCAGGGGACGGATTGGCTGAGTCGCTTGGCCAGGCGCACCGCCAGCCGCTCGGCGAGCACCTCGCCCCGACTGCGGATGCCGATCACCACGAGGTGTGTGGGGTCGGCGCAGTCCGCGGCCACCGCCTGACACAGCTTGTGCAGGGCCGCGTCGATCTGTTTGGCGTCCAAGAGCCTCTCCATGCGTACCGGCGTCCTTCCCATGTCCTCGACGGCACACCCACCTGCATCCGGCGAACCTCTTTCCTCGGGTGCGTCGACGGAGTATACCAGCCTCGGCGGCGGGCTGCAATCACGCGCCGATTTTTCGCATCGCGCGGGCCCTCGACGGCGTCAGCGGAAGCAGGATGGGACCCATGTGGGACAGGCCCTCTTTGTCGGTGGTGTTCGCCGGGTTTTTGGGGTTGCTTCACCGTCGCGGCGGCCTATACTGGGGGTCTGGCATGGGGGGAGGACGCAGGGGCGATACCGATGTTTTGAAGCCAGCGAGGATAAGGAGATGAACCCGATGTCTGTGCGCACCGTTTCGTTGATCACGCTCACGGCGGTCCTGATTCTGTCCCGCGCAGCGCCGGGGGCCGAGGCGGCGGACCCCAATACGGTGCCCACACGCAGCTTCATTGAGGATGGACGACTCGATCTGTCGGCCGCGGTCAAGTACTTCGAGGACCTGTATCGATCCGAAAGCAGCATCTCCCGGGCAAAACTGGAGGTGATTCGGCCGCGTCTGACCCGCCGCCTGACGATGAAGATCTGGACGCTGGGCCAGGAACGGGCCCTGGTGGTGATTGAGGAGCCCGCCCGCGAGCGGGGCACGGCCACGCTGAAGGTGGAGGAGAATCTGTGGAACTACCTGCCGAAGATCCGCCGGACGATCCGGATTCCGCCGTCGATGATGCTCGCCTCGTGGATGGGCAGCGATTTCACCAATGACGACTTGGTGCGGGAGGCCTCATACACGGAGGACTACACGTATGAGCTGATCGGCGCCAGCGAGGACCCGGCGGGCTGGCTGATCCGGTTCACGGCCAAGCCGGACGTGGTCGGCCTGTGGAGCCGGTTCGATCTCGTCGTGAACGAGGCGGGGACCATCCCGCTCGTGGGGCGGTACTATGATCGTCGCGGCGAGTTGGCGCGGGTGTTGACGTGGGACCGCGTGCGGGTCTTTGACGGGCGGCGCGTGCCCTCCCGGATGACGCTGGTGCCCCTGGACAAGGAGGGGCACAAGACGGTGATGACGTACCTGGAGATCGCGTTCGACGTGCCGGTGCCCGAACAGATGTTCAGCCTTTCCGAGCTGGAGCGACGACGCTGAGACGGAGGGTCTAAAGGGCGTTTTCAGGGGGTCTTATGCACACCAGCACGTGGCGGATGGCCTGGCGGAACCTGGGGCGCAATCGCAAGCGCACGGGGCTGGCGATTCTGGCGATTGCCGTCGGGCAGTTCGCGCTCCTGGCCAGCAACGGCATGATGCACGGCTACGCGGACAACATCCGGCTGGCGATCACCGGGCCGATGATCGGGCACGTGCAGATCCACGCGGCGTCCTGGCGGGAGGATCGGGCGATGGACCGGACGCTGGGCGATCTGGAACGCACCCTGACGACGATCCGGGCGGATGAAGTGGTGCGGAATGCCGCCCCGCGCATCTATGCACCGGTGCTGGCCGCCCCGCAAGAGGATGCCTTTGCGGCGGTGGTCGTGGGCGTGGACGTCGCCGGCGAATCGGCCGACTACGGAATGCTGTCGGGGATGAGCGGGGGCCTGGAGCCGGGGGAGGTGTTGATCGGCTATCGGCTCGCGCGGCGGATGCAGGCCGAGGTCGGCCAGGAGATTGCGATCGTCGGCCAAGGGGCGGACGGCTCCATCGCCAACGACTTGTATCGCGTGCACGACATCATCAAATGCCCGGCCGACCTGGTGAACCAGAGCGGGGTGGTTATGCCGCTGGCCGCGGCTCAGCGATTGTTCGTGCTGCCGAACCAGGCTCATGAGATCGTGATTCGCACCAGACAATCGGGACAGGCCGAGGCCCTGGTGGAGCGGCTGTCGGCGGAGCCGATCCTGGCCGGCACGGAGATCGTGACGTGGCAGGAGGTGATGCCGCAGTTGAGCCGGATGCTCGGGACGGTCGATTATGTGGGCTACATTGTGCTGGGGCTGGTGCTGATCGCGGCGGTGGCGGGGATCGCCAACACGCTGATGATGGCGACGTTTGAGCGGCTGCATGAGTTTGGCATGTTGCTGGCGCTGGGCACGCGGCCGGGGCGGCTCGTGGGAATGATCATGGCCGAGGCGGTCATGCTCGGCATCGTGGGGGTCCTGGTCGGGTCGCTTCTGGGGTTGGGATTCGTGGCGATCACGTCGCACACGGGCGTGAACATGGCCTCATGGGGAGGCGAGAACAACGAGATGGAGGACCTGGCCTTTCAGGGCCTGAACCTGCCACTGTTGGTCTATCCCCGGCTGGAGGGGCGGGACGTGGTGATGGGCCTGGTGGCCGTGGCGCTCGTGTCGCTGGCGGCGAGTCTGTGGCCGGCGTCGATTGCGGCCCGGCTGGAACCGATGGAGGCGATGCGGGCATGAGCGACAGCGTGTCGGTGACCTATGCGATTCGGAGCCTGCGGCGGCACCTGCGGCGTACGATTCTGTCGGTGCTGGGCATCGGTATCGGGTGTGGACTGTGCCTGTTTTCGATCGCATTCGTGCGCGGCGAAAAGCAGATGATGATTCGCGCCGCCGCCGAGAGCGGGGCGGGGCACCTGAGTGTGGTTCCACCGGCGTGGGTCGGCACCCGCAACAACGATCTTCGGCTGGCGGACTGGCGGCGACATCGAGAGCGCATCGAGCGGATGGACGGCGTGCGGGTGGTGACGCCGCGCGCCGAGGCGGACGGGCTGCTGGCCTTCGGGACGCGGCTGGCGGCCGTGGTGATGACCGGCGTGGACGCCGTGACGGAGCCGGCGGCGAACCGTCTGGCGCAGAAGATGGCCGAGGGGCGATACCTGGAGACCGGCGAGGAGGGCGCGGCCGTGATCGGCCGGGCGGTGGCACGGCGGCTGGACGTGGGACTGGACGACGACCTGATGGTGACCGTCGCGGGCAAGGGGGGGCAGATGAACGCGGCGATGCTGCGGGTGGTGGGGATCATCGAGACGGGCAGCGACGAGATCGACAGTACGATCTGCCACGTGAGCCTGGAGGAGCTGGAGCGCCTGACGGGGCGGTCCGGGGCGACACGATTGACCATTCTGTTGGACCATGCCAAGCGCCTGTCACGGATGGAAGCGGCTGTGCAGGACGCCCTCGGGCAAGCCGTGGCCGTGCTGGCCTGGGACGAGCTGATGCCCGACATGGCCGCGGGGGTCGAGGGTGACGAGACATGGGCGCGGATGATCGTGCTGATCATTATGACGGTAGTGTTCCTGGGAATCGCCAGCGCGCAGCTCGCGGCGGTGCTGGAGCGCCGGCGTGAGTTCGCGGTGCTGGCGGCGCTGGGCATGCGCACGGTGCGGCTGGTGCGTGTGTTGGTGCTGGAAGGGGCGATCCTGGGGCTGAGCGGGGCGGTTCTGGGATTGGCGCTCGGTCTGCCCGCGGCGTGGTGGGTGGCCACACGGGGCATCGACTTCAGCGCGATGTGGGGGGAGGACGTGAGCATGTCGAACGTCTTGTTCGATCCGGTGTTTTACGGTGATTTCGGGTGGTACCTGGTGCCGCTGGCCTTCGCCCTGGCCCTGACGAGCACGGTGCTCAGCTCGCTGTACCCGGCGTGGTATGCGGCGCGGACCGATCCGGCGGCGGCGTTGCGGGTGGATCATTGATGGACGGCCCCGGGGCCAGACGTGAGGAAAGGGCACGGATGGAAGCGGACGTGGTCATCGAGGCGCAGGACCTGAGCAAGGTCTACGAAACCGGGCGAACAACCGTCACTGCGGTGGATGGGGTCAGCTTGCGGGTGGAGCGCGGTGAGTTTGCCGCGATCGTGGGGCCCAGCGGCAGCGGCAAAACGACGCTCTTGAACCTGTTCGGTGCGTTGGACGTGCCGACGGAAGGCCATTTGCAGGTGGTCGGACAGGCCGTCGCCGAGCTGTCGTCCCGCGAGCGGGCCGAACTGCGTCTGCGGCAGTTGGGATTCGTGTTTCAGGCCTACAACCTCGTGCCGGTCCTGACCGCCCGCGAGAACGTGGAATTCGTGCTGGAGCTGCAGGGCGTGGGCAGGGAGCGGCACGACCAGGCGGCGGCGGTCCTCGATGAACTGGACCTGGCCGACCTGGCGGATCGTCGGCCTTCCGAGATGAGCGGCGGCCAGCAGCAGCGGGTTGGAATCGCCAGAGCATTGGTGCAGCAACCATCCATNNCCGGCGCTGGTGCTGGCCGATGAGCCGACGGCCAACCTGGACGGGCACAACGCACACGTGCTGCTGGCGATGATGGGGCGGCTGAACGCCCAGCACGGCACGACGTTTGTGTTCTCGACCCATGATCCGCGGGTGGTGGCCCACGCGCGGCGGGTGATCACGCTGGTCGACGGGCGGGTCAAGGAGGACCGCGTCAAGGAGGCGGACGTGACGGAGGTCGGCCCATGATGCGGGGCCGACGTGGGCCGGTGGTAGTCGGGGCAATGGTGTTATGTCTGCTCTGTCTGTCCGTGTCCGCGGAGGCGTGGGTTTTCGACCCCAACGGGGGGGATTGGACGATGCAGTGGCGGCTGACGGCCAAGAACACGGTGGTGGCCGCCCGCTCGCCGAATGCCCCCGCGTGGTATGCCAAGCGCGACACGCTTACCGATCTGGTGCGGGTCCGCGTCGGGCTGGAAGTCGGCTGGGAGGATGGTGTCCGGTCGGAGGTGGCTTATGAACAGCGGGCACGATGGGTATCGGACCCGGCGGCGACGGGGGCGGCCGGGGCGTTCCTGCCGAGCCAGGCCGAGCCGCCATACCGCCTGCGGGCGCTGGACTGGCAGATTCTCCAGGACGACGACCGCTTCGTGTGGCGAGGTGAGCTGGATCGAATACTCCTGGCGTTTCGGCCGGATTGGGGCGAGGTGACGGTCGGGCGGCAGGCGATCGGTCTGGGCCGCGGCGTGCTGTTCAGCGCGGTGGACGTGTTCAGCCCGTTTTCAGCGCTGGAGGTGGATCGGGAGTGGCGACGAGGCGTCGATGCCGTCCGGACCGAGGTGCACCTGTCGGAGACGAGTTCGGCCGAGGGGCTGCTGGTGTTGGGCCCATCCTGGGACGAGTCGGCGCTGCTGGGACGGATTCGCGGCTACGTGGGGTCGGTCGACGGCGAGGTGATCTTCGGCAAGCGGGGGCGGGACACCATGGTCGGCCTGGTCAGCTCGGGCGTGGTGGGCGATGCGGAGGTGCACGGCGAGCTGGCGTGGTTCGACACGCCCGAGGCGTACGACAACGGCGGGTTGTTCGGGTCTGATGGCGCCGTGGCCAAGGCGGTCGTCGGCGGCTCGTACACGTTCGGCATCGGCAATGGCCTGACGCTGCTGGGGGAGTACCACTATTCGGGATTCGGCGTGCAGGATACCTCGCGGGCGGCGGGGCGGTTGATGGACGAGAATTGGCAGCAGCGGCTCCTGCGGGGCGATGCGCAGATCCTCGGCAAGCACGCCCTGGCCGCCCAGCTCAGCTACCCCTTCAACATCTCACTGAGCGGCTCGCTGCTGGTCTTGAACAACCCTACGGACGGTTCGGGCGTGATCTCGCCGACCCTCCGGTGGGACATGTCGGACGACGTCTCGCTGACGAGCAGCCTGTTCGTGCCGTGGGGACCCGAGCCCAAGGGTCTGGACTTCGGCAGCGAGTACGGCGGCACGCCCCTGAGCATGGTGGTGCAATGCACGATGTATTTTTGACGGGTGACGCGGGAATCGTCGCACTGATCTGCCGTTTGCGACATCCTGCTGATTGTTTTGCGCACGAAAAAACGTTGACACGGTCAACGCCCGGCCCCTACAATCCGATGTCCTTGATAGTCGGCACGTGGCCTGCCTGAGATGCCTGCAGGATGCAGGGGGGCGGACCCTGAGGTTCGGAACGTACAAGGTGATGTGTTTTTCTAAGGAGATGACGATGCCTTCCAATGCTCATAACCTTTCCCGCCGAGAGTTTCTTCGGCACGGCACGACGGTGGCGGCCGGAGCCGCTGCGGCGAGTTTCCTGGCCGGCAGCCATCGCGTCCTGGGCGCCAACGACGAGCTGGTCATCGCGGTCATCGGCCTGCGGGGTCGCGGCAACGGCTTGCTCAACGATTTTGCCGGGATCCAGGGCGTGCGGGTCGGGGCGCTGTGTGACTGCGATGAGAACGTCCTGAACAAGCGGGCCGAAGAGTTTGAGAGGAAGTACGGGTACAAGCCGAAAACCGAGTACGACCTTCGCAAGGTCTACGAGGATAAGAGCATCGACGCGGTCGTAATCGGCATGCCGAACCATTGGCACGCCCTGGCCACGATCTGGGCGGTGCAGGCGGGCAAGCACGTGTACGTCGAGAAGCCCTGCTCGCACAACATCTGGGAAGGCCGCAAGATGGTCGAGGCCGCCCGCAGGTATGACCGGATCGTGCAGGTGGGCTTCCAGAACCGCAGCATCAAGAACGTGCGGGCCGCGATGGAGTTCCTCCACAGCGGCAAGCTCGGACGGATCTACATGGCCCGCGGGCTGTGCTTCAAGCCGCGGGATTCGTTCGGTCAGTTTCCCGACAGCGCGGTGCCGAAGGGCGTGCATTGGGACCTGTGGGTCGGCCCGGCGGACTGGTACCCCTTCAACGAGGGCAAGTTCCATTACAATTGGCACTGGCACTGGAACACGGGCAACGGCGACACCGGCAACCAGGGTCCGCACCAATTTGACGTCGCGCGATGGGGCCTGGGCAAGACCGAGCACCCGGTTCGCATTAACTCGCACGGCGGGTACTACAAGTTCCAGGACGTGTGCAGCCAGGAGACGCCGAACACGCAGACCTCGCTGTTCGAATACGCCGACGGCACACTGCTGGAGTTCGGAACCCGCGGGTTGTATACGAATGCGGAGGACGGCATCACCATCGGGAACCTGTTCTATGGGACCGAGGGCTGGATGCACCTGAACGGCAGCACGTGGAAGACCTACATGGGCCGCAAGAACGAGCCCGGCCCGAGTTCCACCTCGTACGAGCCGGCGGCCGATCCGATGAACCTGACCGGGGCCGGCGGCGGCAACCACGTGGAGAACTTCGTGGCGGCGGTCAAGGCGGGCAAGCGCGAGATGCTCACCTGTGATATCGAGGTGGGCTTCATGAGCACCTGCCTGCCGCACCTGGCGAACATCGCCTATCGCCTGGGCCGGCAGGTGATCTTCGACGGCAAAAAGGAGAAGTTCGTCGGCGATCCCGAGGCGGACAAGATGCTCACGCGCAAGTATCGTCCGCCGTTTGTGGTGCCGGCCAACATCTGATCCCGACATCGCGTCTGCATGGAAAACCAGGGGCCGAAGGGCGTCATCGCTCTTCGGCCTTTTTTCGTGTCCCGGCACGGGGTCCGGCCAGGGAACGTCGGCGATTCCAGGGGGTGGTCCGGACGGGCGTCGATGTCGGACCGTGCCGGCGGGATTTCTGGGAGCCGAGCCCGCTGAAGAACGGGGGGTGGAACTGGCGGCTCGGCAATAAGAGCCTATCCGAATAACCCTGCA
>NPIE01001710.1_pt3 | contig 37175 bp, 36 predicted proteins | sample 8637661 | NCBI WGS metagenome assembly NPIE01 (sample SAMN07420842, study PRJNA396082) | bioreactor metagenome | isolation source: sample BA12 brine-fed electro-methanogenic bioreactor BA | place: Japan: Kochi | collected 2016-12-09 | reverse complement strand
AAGCGGGGATTGAACGTCGACAGTCGGCAGTGGACAGTGGTCAGTCATCAGTCGGCAGGCAATCAGTCCTCTTGAGCTCATGAACCCATGAACTCTTGAACTCTTGAACCCATGAGCTCATGAACCCATGAACTCTTGAACTCTTGAACCCATGAGCCCATGAACTCATAATTCAGAATTCAGAATTCAACTTTAGCATTTTATGGCTTTCAAAAACGGTTAAAATGTGAATTTCACGATTTTGTATTCTGTATACGATGCGGTATTTTTTTACAATTAGTTCTCTGATATCGTTGTTGGATATTTCTGGTACGATACGGCCTGAATAAGGATTCTGAATGAGTCTATCACATTGTTTTATCAAATAATCAATAAATTCAATGGCCTTTTCCGGATTATCATCAGAAATAAATGCGTCAATATCTGCAATATTTATCAGTGCTTCACGAGTCCAGAGTAACTTCATTATTCATTCCTGTATCCCGGATTTCTGCGAGTCTTTTTCGTAATTCTTGGGTTGTTAACATTTCTCCGGATTCCGCATCCCGTAAACCTCGCTTAATAGAGTCTATAAATTGTTGTGTACAAACAAGATTATCATATTCTTCCGGGGAGAGTAGAACGCCGGCCGGGCGGCCGTTTTGTGTAATAATCACCGGATGGGCTGATTGGCGTATGGTTTTTAACCATTTTGATAGTCCGCTTTTAAATTCACCGACTGGAATTATATCTTTTGAAATTTTGAGCGTTTTCATTGTTCATAATGTCCTTTATTCTGGTCTGAATATAGATCCGTATTTGGACTTTTGCAATCAAATATTGTCAGTGGGCAGTCAGCAGTCATCAGTAGACAGTCGGCAGTCGACAGTGGACAGTCGGCAGTGGACAGTGGTCAGTCATCAGTCGGCAGGCAATCAGTCCTCTTGAGCTCATGAACCCTTGAACCCATGAACTCTTGAGCCCTTGAACCCATGAACCCATGAGCCCATGAACTCTTGAACCCATGAACTCGTGAGCCCTTGAACTCTTGAAAAGCGAGCACAGCGAGCCTCAACGTCTGAACCTCTGAACCTCTCAACGTCCAATTTACGATACAAATAAAAAACCCCGGCGGGGACCAGGGTTTTAATGGGGATGCAACTATTTTTTTCAAGTGACGAGTAACGCGTAACAATGAGATTGATTGGATGATTGATTTGATTGGATGATTGGTTTAGTTTGTTAAGTTCAATAGAGGTTTGGCACAATTTCTCAATCAGCCAATCAGTCAATCATTCAATCATTCAATCATTCAATCATTCAATCATTCAATCACCCAATCGTCCAACTCTTATCCATTTATCAACTCAATGGAAGGCTTATTCGTTTGCCTGTTTTCATGCTTTTATAAATAGCAAGTATCAGTTCGAGAGATTTACGGCCGCTCCGGCCATCAGTGTAGGGTTCAGTTTTACCTCGTAATGAGTCAATGACATTTTTATAATATGGAAGATGTCCTAATCCGTAAATATTGGGCGGTTCATAGTTTGATTTCTCCAGGATTTCATCATCATCATCGTAGCTGTCAAACTCCCATTTTTCAAATTTATTGATGGCAACACCTCCTATTCGGGCAGTACCTTTTTCGCCAATGATTGTAATAGATCCCTCCAGATTTTTAGGATAGGTAAGCATAGTAACATTTATAGTTCCTATGACTCCGTTCCGGAACCGGATGATGGCAGAACCGGTATCTTCAGTCTCGATTTTTCGCGCCATGGTAGCTGTCTCGGCAAGGACATGATCAACAGATCCGATCAACCATGTAACAGCATCAACATAATGAGAGGCCTGATTCATAAACGCACCCCCGTCAAACTCCCATGTCCCCCTCCATTTTGCCTGATCATAGTAGTCCTGAGGTCGTTGCCAAAATACATTGGAATGAATCATATAGATTTTCCCGAAACGCCCTTTATCCACAGCTTTTTTCAATAATTGCATGGTGGGATTCAGACGATTTTGCTTTACTACATAAAGTTGGACACCCAGGTCATCCGTCACACTGATCAATTCATCGACAGCTTCCAGTGTAATTCCTATTGGTTTTTCAGAAATGACATGACAACCAGCTTTAGCAGCCGAGATACCATGCCCGGGATGGAGTCCGCTGGGAGTGCAGATACTCACTGCATCGATATCTCCCCTCTTCAACATCTTATCGTAACTGACATAAAAAGGAACGTTATACTGCTCACCTTTCTCTTTTGCTCTCTCTTTCACAACATCACAAACGGCAACAAGATTCAGATCATTTTTATGCTGTTCAATGGCTTCAAGATGTTTTGACGAAATCCGTCCACAGCCGAGAAGGGCGATGTTTATAGGGCGGTCCTTTATGATGTTTGATACCATTTTTTCTCCTTGGGGATTGGGGATTAGGGATTGGCTGATTGGTTGATTGATTGATTGGGAAAAGGGTTGATTGATTGATTGATTGATTGATTGGATGATTGATTGATTGATTGGTTTGGCTGCATAGTTGAAATTGTATCTATATTCTTTAATTCTATCATCCTACCAGCCAATCATCCAATCATTCAATCATCCAATCCCCCACTCATCCAATCACCCAATCATCCAATCACCCAATCACCCAATCATCCACTCACCCAATCATCTTGTTATTCAATCTCATATTGATTTATTATTTCATGTATTTCATAGTCGTTTTTCCAGTCTGATTTTGCTTTGAGCTGTTGGATCTGAGATTTGTTAAAGTTTATTAATTTATTCTCTAGGCAATAGTGTTTTGTATCATATTCCTGAAACCAACTTTTATCAATATCTTTACTTTCAGTTAAAGCATAAATTTGAGAATAATTTTCTGCTAATGATGCTAAAGCGATATTATTGAACTGAATATTTTCTTTCAGACTTCTTCTGCTGTAGCCTTCTGCAATATTTGAATGACAGGAAAAAATTGAATCTTCAACCTGAGCTTTAATCTTATAAGGTGCGTCTTTTAACGGCCTGATTTTATTTCTGACAAAAACGTACAATTCAACAGCCTCTTTCCACACATCCAGCTTCCGAAAACCCCGATTTATATTCTTATTTCTATTAATAATCATCTCATCCATCCACTCACCCAATCACCCAATCACCCAATCACCCACTCACCCAATCACCCAATCCTCGTTATACATCACACGTTACTATATTCCAAAATAACATCAACAACATACGCCTTATCTTCTTCCGTCAAGCCCGGATAAACCGGCAGTGCCAGAGTATGATTGGCTGCATAAGCTGAGTTTTGGAAGGCATCTTCAGGATAGTTGAGATTTGCAAAGCATTCTTGTTTATGGAACGGAACAGGATAGTAGACTTCAGTAGCGATGCTATAATCTTTCAAATATTTACGAAAAACGTCACGGTCTTCATCGACTGAAATTATATATTGATTGTAAATATGATGTTCCAAACCATACCTGGCCAAAGGTTTCTTTATCCAGTCTGCATTGAGGTTTTCATCATAAAACAAAGCATTTGTGCGACGTTCGGCGTGCCATAGTTCCAAATATTTAAATTTAACCAGAAGAACTGCTGCCTGTATGGCATCCAGACGAAAATTGCCGCCAATCATTTTGTGGTAATATTTTGGATTTGAGCCGTGATTACGGATTATTGTCATTTTTTCATACAACTGATCATCATTTGTGGTGATCATCCCTCCATCTCCAAAACATCCCAGATTCTTACTTGGGAAAAAGCTGAAACAGGCCATTTTACCGATGGAACCAATTTTCTGAACGGATCCGTTCATGGGATAGGTTGTACCAATGGCCTGTGCAGCATCTTCGATGACAGGGATGTCATATTGGTCTGCAAGATCCATGATTGGTTTCAGATCTGCACTCTGTCCATAAAGATGGACGGGAATAATGGCTTTAACTTTATCAATCTTTCCCGGATTCTCATCAAACCACACTTTCAGCGCATCCGGATCGATATTGTATGTCGTTGGTTCAATATCGATAAAAACAGGTGTCGCGCCCAGGCGAGAGACTGCACCGGCTGTGGCAAAAAAAGAATAATCAGATGTGAGCACCAAATCACCGGGACCGCAATCCAAAGCCATGAGACACATAAGCAAGGCATCTGAACCGGAAGAAACCCCGATGCCGTATTTAGAATTTACGTAATGTGATATCTTTCCTTCTAATTCTTCAACATATGGACCCAGAATATAGTGATTTGATTTGACTACGTCCTCAATGGCAGACATGAGTTCGGAATGGATGGGGGTATGTTGATGGTCGAGATTTAAAAGTGGGATTGAAAACTTATTTTTTTGCATGATTAAATCCTTATAAAAAAGATTGATTGATTGGTTGATTGAATGATTGAGAAGGGGATTGATTGAGTGAGTGATTGATTGGTTGATTGGTTGATTGATTGGATGGTTGAAGAAGTGACGCGTGACGAGTAACGAGAAGATTGATTGATTGAATGATTGAGAAGGGGATTGCTTGATTGATTGAGTGATTGGTTGATTGGTTNNTGCCTAATTGAAATTGTATCTAAATTCTTTAATTCTATCATCCTACCAGCCAATCATCCAATCATTCAATCATCCAATCATTCAATCATCCAATCCCCCAATCCTCCACTCATCCAATCCTCCAATCATTCAATCCTCCACTCATCCAATCATTCAATCCTCCACTCATCCACTCATCCAATCATTCAATCATCCACTCATCCAATCCTCCAATCAATCATCATTTGAGTCAAACAGTTTACTAAATAACAATAAAATTTAAATTATAATTAATCACAATTTTCAAAGAATGGCCATTATCTTTAGTATCAATATTTTTATTTTCCCAGGTTGTGAAAGAATAATCGGTACGGAGTTCGAAGGCTTTCCAGATATGGGCTAAATGAAAATGAATATCCAATCCCTGAGTGACGGGGGATGCCGGAAATGGGACTTTTGTGAAGTCATGATAATCCTCCGTCAACTTCCGATCTCCTTGACGCCAAAAGTCGAGGGACAGGGATAAGATTGTAGTATTGAATTTAAAATAATCTGTTTGGAGCTTGATGCTTTCATGGGAGCGGTATGGATAACCAAGACCTTTATTGAAAAAAGAAAAGGTTTCAAAATTGCGAAAAGTCACATAGGTTTCATTCCATACGCGCACATATCGCAGTGATGTGAGAGAATGGGGAAACAGATCTGCTACGGAAATTTTCGTCATCACTCCAAGCCTGTCATCATGGATATCTCTTTCCACGATACCCGGTGTATTGTTCACAATCAGATCATCGATATAAAAATCAAGATAGAAACCAATCCCCGGTTTCAGATGGTAAAACAGATTCACCTGCCAGCTTCCATTCATTTGAACCCTTTGGTTACGCTGGGAGAGATAGAAAAAGTTCATGGGATTCAGATAAGCTCCTTCGAAGGTTTGATTTGGCCCTCCGTACAGGGTAGCTTCACGGAAACTTAAGTGAAATCGCGGACCAAACCGCATATCCAGGCTTTGGAATGACATAAACCGTTGAGTGAGCACAGTTTCTCCTATGGGTATAACACTACCCTGAGTATCCCGTCCTATCATGTTATTTAATCGAGATACATAGAAGGAATACTTTATTCGTGAGCCTGTTCCGGAAATCCCGAAATGGTCATAAGGATAAGGATTATCAGAAAGGAAAAGGCTGTATTCATTGGGTATCCCATAATTTCGGGGCATTCGACCGGCATAGAGATGAAATTCATCACTCAAATCAATTTTTCCATAGGATTCAGTAAAATAGGCCGTTGCCCAACCGCTTTTATCCCCGTGATAATCGGGGTCATTTTGTAAAAGTTTAGACTCATACAATCGGTTAACACCCAAAAAAGAGCCAATACTAAAAAACCCGTCCCCGTCAAACCCGGGATGGACCTCTGACTCATCCGATATAAATCCTTGTCCATTAAAACTTGCCCGCAATGCAAACGTCCCATCCTCAGCCATGCTATTTTTTTTTGCATATCGTGATTGGATAAAAGTTTCAGGAACATATGATTTATCAAGTTCACTGAATAAATAAGGTTGGTTAAGGATAAAAACAGGAATGCTGTCACTCTTCAGCAATTTGTATTCAATAAATGAATAAACGTCTCGTTCAATAAACACAAAGCGATCAGAAGCGAAAGCTTTGATTGATAAGACGAAAATTAGGAGTATGGTTATATTTTTTTTCATTTTTTTGGGGATGATTGGATGAATGATTGAGATGGGGATTGCTTGATTGAATGATTGATTGATTGGTTTGTTTGCGTAGTTGAAATTGTATCTAAATGTTTTGATTCTATCATCCTACCAGCCAATCATCCACTCATTCAATCATCCAATCTCCCAATCATTTAATCCTCGTTACTCGTCTCTCGTCATGCAGAGCGTGCTCTTTTCACAACAATATTCCACATTGCTTTAAAGAAATACTTTATATCAGTTTGGATGGGGTTTTGAATGTAGGATCCGATGTATTTCCGTTCAGATTCAATGATTTCGTCGAATGTTTTGGGAAGATCGACGTAAAAGGGCGGGATCATCCCGGGTTTGACTTTTTTTCGGAGTTTTTTCATTTCTTCAGGGTAGAGACTGAAATAGTGTTCACTGAGTGCACGTACTCCCACCAATTTGAGTTCACCTTTAAATAAATTGATAAATTGAGGGATTTCATCCAGCCATGTGGCACGAAAAAATTTGCCAAGGGAAGTGACTCTAAAATCATTTTTTATCTTACCCCCGCTTTCCAGGTTATATTTTTCGTACATATACTTTTGGAGGTATTCAGAGAAAGGGTGCATAGTACGGAATTTATAAACCTGAATGATTTTTCCGTTTTTCCCTACTCTTTTCATTTTAAAAAGCGGACCGTAGGACCGGTGGGGATCGTTGGCAGGAATCCCGACTTTCTTTGCCACAAAATAAATCCTATAATTCAATTCTATATAATCACAAAGTTCAAATCCGCAGAAATAGAGTCTTCCAAAAACTTCAGCCCTGCTTAGTGCCCGGTTTTTGCCTTTGGTCAGGCCGAAGTAAAATTTATTCACGATCGGGAGCTTAGGAATTACCCGTTTCCAAGTAAAATAGAATAAGTAAAAAAAGTATGCAATATTCTTAGGATATTGATCCAGAAAATAGGGAAAGCGGTAGGAGTTCGATATAAAACAACCGGAATAAATACCATCATTAGAAAGGCGGGCATTGACATCGATAAGGTATTTATTAATTCTGCGTATATCATTCAGATTGTGAAGGTTCAAAAAGAAATCAAGAGAATTGAAAGGAAATACCGTTATATTAAAGGGTTCTGCAGAATTAATAACCAACGTTCTGAAGACATCCACATCACCAAGATCAGTGTTATGATTAATGAAATTGTATAATTCAGGATATTCATGAAGAAAAATATTTTTCAGTTTTTCCTGAAATGAATCAAATTTAATTTTCGGTGCATTTTGAACCACAAGCTCCCAATACCGTTTATCCGGATTGTAAAACGGGGAAACAGACCCTTTAGCTTTTACATCATCAATTTTTGCCGGACGTCGTTTAAAATATTCATAGCTCATAAGGATGATTTCAGTAATAACATAACCAAAAGTAAAAAGAATAAAATCGTTCCTGAAATCAGTTTCAACCCGAAGAAAAACCAATGTAAATATCATCAGTGCCATAAGAAGCACGCCATGGCGAATATAGGGATAAATCGCCTTTAAATAATTGGTGTTCGTATCCAGTGTAAACTGATGAGAGTACAGACCAACAATAATCCATAGAGTATAGAGTGAAGCAAAAAGAAACCAGTAATGCCGACCTGCTGAATAATAGCGAAAAAACACAACGGCCGAAAATAGAAACATGGGAATAAAACTCTGCACAAGAATTGGAACTTGAATATTCAATGAGAGATTCAGATGTGTGTTTCCAAACAACTTTTTACCTGACAAAATCAGTGTCAGAATCACACTTACAGAAAAGTAAGCTAAAATGAACTTCGATACGAAATAGCGGGAAAAATCCGTTTCAAAGAAAAAATGATAGGCCAGTGCTACAAAACCCAGTGTTAACAGGAGCGAGTTGACATGTTTTTGGATGGCATTTTTAAAGTCTTGTACAGGACTATATTTTTTTACGAATATCAGGCTAAGCAATAAAGATATTTCAAAGACAATAAAGAATAAAAAGTGACGCTCGGGCAAAATAAAAGTTTTGTATGACACAAAATGAAACGAAAGATAAATTATATATGTTAAGAGTAAATCAAGAAACCAGATAGAGGTTTTTTTAAAAAAGAGCATATATTTATGATAATAATTATTCATGCTTTGAATTATTATTAGATTTAACAATCATATACTTGAAAACATTTTTTAAATTTTGAACCACATATTCTTTTGACCAGGGAATAAACTTATCATTCCAGCGCTGGGGATGAAAGGTCATCATAACCTTCCTGGGGAAACGGTTTTCTTCAATAGCGCGAATGATATCATTTGTTGAGTGGAAAACCAGTCCTTCTCTGATCCATTTCTCCTGTTGAGGCAGTTTATCGCGCACGCTGACCTTCCAGCCGTCCCAGCGGCGGCCTGTATCGGTCAAATAAAAAACTTCATCGAAATTGATATCAAAATACGGTTCACCAATAATACCATAATCCCTGTAATCGTATTTCTTCCAAAGGTCTCTGGAATCCCATTTTGAGCGGGGTGAACCATGCATACATATAGTGGAAACCGGTACAATTTTGCGAAATTTATCCAGATTACGTTTAAAATCATCAATAGCGGCTACCAAATTACCTCTACAGGTTGTAAGGTTTTCATAATGATATCCTATCTCATGACCAAGATCATGGATCTCTTTTATAACGTTTTCATCCCAGCTTTCTGGAACTGTACGAAAATAATAGGATCCACGAATGTTAAGTTTAGCTTGAATACGCGCAAATGTTAGACTATTAAGAGGCTTTAAATCTACATCATGGCGAAGTATAATTGTTTTTTCTAGTGGGACCTGACAGAATTCTGAATATGTATGAATTACATGATCTTTTTTCTTAAGACTAGATAATAAATCATTATAGCGTTTTACTGTGAAATCCAACACAATCTTTTAACTTTCTGATGCCAGGAATTATTATATTGTGCCTGAATCGACATGCAGATTTTGTCCGGTAATCGATGCCGCCATTTCTGTATGTAGAAAATATACACTTTCCGCAACGGAATTAATACTTGTCGCTTTTTTTAAAGCTGTACGATTGTATATGCGATCTTTTTGATCATCGCTAAGTGTAGAACTCATATCTGTTTCCATAAATCCAGCAACAACGCAATTCGAACGTATACCTTTCACTCCCCATTCTCTAGCTGAATTTTTTGAGAAAGCCTCCAAGGCACCTTTTGTGGAAGCATACATTGCAAGTCCTTTGTAACCGGTGTGGGCGCTGATGGAAGAAATATGTACGATGGATCCCGGAATCCGATGATACAACATATTGCGAATAACATATTTGCTAATGATCATTGGGGTAAAAACATTAACTTTGTACATATTTTCCAGGGGCTCAATCTGTAAATTTGTAATAATATCATCATAAGCAATTGCAGCGTTGTTCACAAATCCGCTCAAAGGAACCTTAAGATCAACAAAATCCTTAAAGATCATCTCCCTGACTTTTTCCGGTTCACCAAGATCAAATGATCTCCAATTCATTTGCCGTGGATACTCCTTTATTAATATGTCAAGTTCGGGAGTCGTAGATCTGCTTATTCCCCAAACGGTCCATTCGTTTTTAAGAAATATTTGCACCAGCTCAAGACCCAGACCCTTGGAAGCTCCTGTGATCAATACATGTTTCATCTTTTCGTCTTTCCTGTTCGGGTTAAATCGATCTTATCTATAAAATTGATGATCCTGGGAATTTTAAAATTCTGTAACTTCAGCCCACTACGTATATCCCTTTCGCTTATCCCTTGCGACACGACATCAGCACATAAAATATTGCCTAAGATGGGATTGGGTTTTCCATATACTCTTGCAGCCGAGATCATGGGATTTTTTAATAATTCCTCTTCAATTTCTTCAGGATTTACTTTATAACCCCCTACATTGATCATCTCGTTTTTTCTACTAACAAATCGGAATACTAATCTCGGTTCGGTCTCGATGACCTGAACGATATCCCCACTGTGATACCAGTTATCATTAAGTGTTAAATGATCGGAATTTCCCAATAACGATTGATGGATTAAGATTTCATTATCTTTAATGCGAATTTTATCTTTGAATTTTGTCGGGATATAAAAGCTCTCCCCTTCGGAAGCAAAAAGTGAACCGGCTTCCGTTGATGCGAAGATATTCCTGATCCTTGCGTTCGGAAAAAGTTTTCCCAACCTGTTCTTTAGATCTTCTGAAAGTTTCTCTCCCCCGGAACTTACTTGTTTAACCTGAGGAAAAACAATATTTCCGGGTAAAAGCCGATAAAATGTCGGTGTGGCGGATATATGACTTATATCATACTTATTGATGATCCTTGATATGGTTTGGGGATCTTTCCGAAAAAGATTAACCATCAGATTACAATTCAAAAGAGCTTGAAAAAATACCTGTATGCCGGCCATATGCGTAGGATTATAGGCAAAACCCCATTTATCGTTTATGTGGGAATCACCGATTTTTACAGCTCTTGTAATCGAATGATAGGTGTGAGTGATTTTTTTAGGGATACCTGTTGTTCCTGAAGTTAATAGTGTAATTTTCCAGTTTTCAACAAAATCAAAACTTCTTAAAACTTCATCAAAGATATATACTTTTTTACTGTTTATAGTAATTTTGTCTTCAATATCTTTCAGGGAAAAGCCATTATTTGCTACCTCTTCTACAGAAAAATCACCGTCCAATAGTACAATCGGATAATCGTTGACCAATGAGTGAATTATGAGTAAAAATACTCTATAAGGAAGCGATTCTCTAATAAACTTCCGTTGGATTTTTATTTCATTAAGATCTTTTATCAGATCATGATATGTTTTTGTATCATCATGATCGATCCAAAATAATTTATTCATGCAGTTTATCTAATACTTCTCCAATATTTGTTACAATGTCATCTTCAAAAATATCCACGTTGAATTCGGCTTCACAATAAACAGTCAGCTCCGCGAGGTCAAATGAATCAAAACCGATGTCATTACGAAGATCATCTTCTTCCCTGATCTTTTCTAAAGGTGCGTCACCTTTTTTTTCCCTTATGTTATTGATAATAACTCTAAGCTTTTCACACATCATAACTCCTTGCGTGTTTAATTCAGTCGCTCAAAGCGAATACCGTATCTTGAGAAATATCTGACAAATTCTTCTCCCGTATCCGTGCTTCCAATTCTTTTAAAATCAAATAAAGAAACGATCATCTTCCCTTGTTCGTTCTGCTCTGCAGGAGAATTCTTAAACAATATCAGGTCATACTTAATTTTTTTTACTGAATATTCCTTATCAAAATTATCCGTTATTAAAATATAATTGTTATTTCTGCCCCTGGATATTTCGATCACTTCTTCATTTATTCCGATATTCCTGTTTACAGCATAATCGTGATATTCAAGATATTTACAAAACTCGTTAATAATTTCGTTCAGTACTTTTTCTCGTTTATCAAAAGGAAGGGTCCTTTTCATAATATTTGGATAGATCTTTAAGGGGTTGCCATTTGCCATTGAATCTGATGGGATATCCCGTGAAATAACATTACCCGGACCAATGATGACATTATCACCGATCGTTACTCCAGCTGTAATAAAGGTATTCCAGGGGATCCAAACTTTTTCCCCGATAGTGATCGGTTCAAATTTAACCGGGTATCCCTCTAATGCTGAAAGCCAGGAACTGTGGGTAAATAATGAGCAATTCCCTCCTATTGCGGAATCATCTCCCAGGGTAATGGGTTTTGTGGGATTTAAGAATGTGTTTTGCATGATCAGGCAGCGCTTCCCTATATTTAATGCAGAATCGGGCAAGCTTAATCCACCGGCATATACTTGTTCTCTGATGCGGGTGTCTTCACCTATTGAAATATGTTCCGAATCAATAAAGACCATGGAGGCTATGGTTACATATCCGCCAATGCTGATATCTTTCCCTTTAATGACGGTAGCAAAGCCGATCGTTGCATGATCTGCAATCGTAACGTTATCACCCTGTATAATGCTTCCAAATCCAATTTTAACCTTATTGCCAATTTTGTACCCTTTTAATCGGTAAATGAGTTTTTTAATGAATGAAGGGAAAAATCCGAGCAATACGATTTGTTTAATTGGTATGCGGCTGTTATTTATTAACATTTACATGAACCTGTTTTGATACTCGGGATTTTCTTTCATTAATCTGTAACTCTCGGGATAGTTTTCGACAAACCAAACCATAAAAGAGGTTACATCAATTTTTTCTTTCAAAAAGAAATCCATTTTATCTTTAAATCTTTCTTTTAAATCTTCATACTTTAATAATTTTTTGATAGTAGAATATAAATCTTCTTCATTTTTTGTTTCTATACCAAACGCAAGTCCACAATTTTCCAGCTCATTTAAATAACCGATTTTACCAACAAAATCATTAAAACGGATAGCAGGTGTTCCTAACACAGCCGCCTCGGCTGTCATTGTTTGGCTGTCACCTATGTAAAGATCACAGTAAGACAATATGTGATGCATATCGGAAGCTGGTATTCTTAAACAATATTTTTCATACTTCTTTTTCAGATTGTTTTCAGAAGTTATTAAAATATTTCCATAAGGTTTTAATATATCAATAATATTCTCAAAAACCTTCTCACTAATTCCTCTCTTACCGGAATCATGCCATGCATCTAATTTCGAAAATCTGATTACAAAATTTTTTTTATCCATATCAAGATATTTTTTAGCAATACCTATATCCGGCTTGAAGTATTTGGGATGTAAATAAGCTAATTCCTGATTACCATTATATTTAATTGTTTTAAAAGACCAGTTATTTGTATTACATGATTCTGGTACTAATAGAGTATCAACAAATGGAATTAATATTTTACTATAACCAGGGAATAAAGTCAAATCATCCTCAAATACATTAATGAAATCAGTATTCAATAATTTTGCAATAGGACCTAATTCTCCTGAAGATGACAAAATAACATCAAATTTTTCTATCATTATTAATTTAAAATGTCGAATTGATCTTACAATTAAACCCCAAGCAATACCAAATTTATTTCCTTTTCTCCCTTCTTTTAATATGTTGATATACTCAAAACCATTCTCATCAAGTAACTTCTTTAGAACATCTTTTTTCTTTATAGTAATAGTAATTGTATGACCATTATTTGACAAAAATTTTATAGTATTTTTAAATAAATGGAAATGTGCTGGATGAGCTAAGTAAAGTAGAATTTTCATTTGTTTTATCTTTTAAATTACTATTAAAATAAGACACATTCTCATGAAATATATTGTAGTTCACTTATGCTATGTATTGGTCTATGATCGGTGTCCAATGTTCTGACTTCTTTATCCAATTATGAAATGAAATACATTCTTTTACCAGAAGCCGTTAAAAAGGGTGTTTCCGTATATCTCAATTCAAGAATAACATCTTTTCCCGCATGTTTATGTAAGGTTTCAATAATGATTTTTTCATGTTTATCATTGAAATCAGGTAGTTTAATGATCCAACAGATTAATGAATTCTTTCCAATTTTTTCGATACAATAATAATCAACAGGAATTTTTGAAAATAAAACAGTAAAACCTGGACCAGTGAGAGTGTTTCCATTCTCAAGCTCAATTACGTCAGATGTTCTTCCATAAACTTTCTTAATTAATTGCCCATTATGCTTAGTATTATGAACTTTATCCAAAAGTTCTACATCATCACCGATCTTATAATTAATTAAAGGCATGGCATAATTAAATAAATCAGTAAATAGAGCAGGACCATTATTTTCGTCCCCGTAACTTTCAGTTCTAACCAAACAATTATAACCAATATTAAAAGGACAATCATTCAAAGAAAAAGCCGTAATACCACCATCATTAGCGCCATAGCAATTCATGATATCACAATCGAATGCTTCTGATATAGAGTCCTTAAAATGATCTTGCAAAACTTCTGAAGTAGTAAAACAAGCCTTAATTTCCACTTTTTGGTTAGCCTTAATCACATATTTCGACAGTAAGTATATTGAAGAAGCATAACCATAAATAAATCTGATTTTATTTTTTTTAATAAAATCAATATATCCTTTACATACTTCATCTGACATATTAACGCCATTGAGACCTACCTTGTTTTTTAATTTATAGAAAATCTTATGTTTCAGAGAAGTTTTTTTTGAAACAAACAGAGATGTGCTTCCTAGTGCAATAAATTTATCCCCATACCTATAATTTGTTCTTTCCCAATTAATTATATTGTTTGCGTTACAAAAACTCCAGGAGTTATAGTCTTGATAATAAATTAAGGGATTACCAGTTGATCCACCAGTTGACGTCTTTTTATGTGGGATCGAGTCTATATTGCTTGGAATAATGTCTTTGAAATTATCTCTGATATTTTTTTTCGTTAAAACAGGGACTGCTTTTAAGTCATCACGACTTTTTATATCTCCCGGTTCGATTTTAATTTTATTAAACAAATTATTATAATATACTGTATTATTGTATGCATGCATCAAAAACATTTGTAACTTAGTGTTTTGCCAATTATCTATTTCTTCTTTTGACCATTGCTGCATTTCTTTAATTTTTTTATAAAAATGGACTATGTCCGTGTGCATTATTCTGTCGGCTAAGGGCATAACTGTATTCATCAATATTTTATTATAAGTACTGCTCATTTTTAATCATATTATGTCTATTGCATTTTTATACATTTTCTTTTAATTATATCAACGAGTGCCATCTTGTTAATTTTTATAATTTCTTTATCCAAACATTTTTCTTTACCTCTGAACATATCGCTAAAAAATGTAAATAGCGTAATCATTCCTGTAATATAAGGGTATCTAAAAGATTTTTTTATTGAGTATAAAAGGATATAAATAATGTTATATCCCAAATAATACAGTATATGCCCTGAATAAATAGCACCTTTTACCAGTCCGTTTGCAGCATTTGTCAAACGACTTTGATATGCATATACAGCTTCAAATCGCTTTGTATGAAAACCTTTTTTTCGGGCAATTTTGTTCATCATAGAATCTGCTGCAGGTATTACGGGATATTCTCCGATAGCATAATAGCATTCTTTTAATATAAGTCTTGCACATCCGTTAGGATTGCTTTCCCTGTTTTTAGCTGTTAAATATTTCTTCCCATTAAACGACTTCGTTCCACCACTGCATATACCCAATTTATCATCATTTTCAAACTTATTTATCAAATACTCGTAATAATGGTTATCTCGAAAAAATATATCACCATCTAAAACCCCTATATAATTCCACTCTATTTTTCTTTGTTTTGCAGTATCAATAACATACTTAAAACCATAACTAAGGATTTCATGATAGTGCCAGGCCAAATCACGTTCTTTCGGTTCGTTCCGCAAGTAAATTATTGAATTATTTTTCTCTGCTTGATTATTAATTAATTTTTCCGATCCGTCGCAACTTCCATCATCAATGATCAGCCATAATATCGGCTGGATTGTTTGTCTAATTATTGAATTAAACAGTTGAGGCAAATTATCTGCTTCATTTTTAACCGGAGTAACTAAAAGATATTTATCTTTCATATATTCTTTTTTAAAATGGATTGAATAACCTTATCTGTTTCTTCTGCAACATCATCCCAGCTTCTACATTTTGATGTATCATATTTTTTTGTAACATCTAAATCATAAATACATTGTAAAATTTCATCGGCATCAAAACTTAAAAATAAATTTTCTTGTTTAACTTCCAGCATTTGTCCATCAGGATTGGCAATTACGAATAGTCCATTTATAAGATATTCTCTAAATTTTGTTGGACTCCCAAAAAAACCATATTTACATAATTTTCCATAATCACTGTATAGCGATAGTCCAATATGGCTTTGACTGATAATATACTCTACTTCTTTTCTTTCAAGATTATTGAAATAGTATACATTATTGTTTGCAGCTTCTTTAAAAATATTGTTGTTATTACTAATTATAATATATGCTATGTTATTTTTTGATTTATAAATAATATCTTTAATTATATCGTATCCCTGCCAAGGCTGTTTTGTTCCTGACCAGATAGCAATTTTTTTGTAATTATTCTTTATAAACTTTATTTTTTCAATAATTATTGGATTAATTTTACTATAATCAATAGAAAATTTGATCCCACCATTAGGGATGGTGGTTATGTATTTTGCTTTTAGTATTTCTTCGCAATATTTTTTTACGGGATTACTGACCACAATCATATGGTCAGATAATTTTGCAGCCATACGCAAAAAAGTATCAGTTATTTTAATTTTATAATCACCTGCACCGGATAGTCTTAATTCATCACTTGGCGAATTTAATTCAATGATTATCTTACGCCTTAAAAGTTTTGCTAAAATCAGCAGTAAATATTTACTGTCAATTTTTAAATTTAAACGTAAATATACTATATCACTATTTTTCATCGTTATTAAAATATTTTTTAAAGACCTTCTAACATTAACACTAAAATCATCAGCTGTTTTGTTAAAATTATAAAGAATATAGCCTTTTCCTGTTAAACCTTTTGCCAAATAATAACCATGTACATTTCCCCCACCTCGTATTGGATAATAACTAGAGTATAAATATGTGATTTTTATCAAAGTTACACCTTAATTTTTGTATTGAATCTTTTTTCATAATATTCTAAATACATTTGTGAAATACAATAACCTAGGAAATAAAGCGGTAAACCTCTTGCGCTAAATACAAACAGACCATCTATAGCACCGTTTATTAACAGCATTACAATTAAAGTAACAAATAAATATTTTATATTCATACTGATAAATGATTTCATTTTTAAATAATCTTTTGATATTCTAACAAATATAATAAAATATAATATTATTCCAATCAAACCAGTGCTATAAATAATCTCACCATAATCAGAATGAAAATATCTGTCTGTAAAATCTGCTCTAATAAGGAAATTTTTACCAATTTGGCCACCATTGTTGAAAAGTTCATTGCCAAATAATTTAAATTTTAGATTATCTCCTTCGACAAAATCTTCATAGATGACTACATATTCTAAATACCGTCCCTCTTGCATAATAAAGCCATCTGAAAATCGATCAATACGAACCTCTATCATACCCATAATTAATTCATAAGTCCATATCGATATTATTATTAATAATATTATAGTTAACATTATTTTACTAATGTTTTTAATTGATTTTACGTTATAATATAAATATATTAAAAATACATAGATTATGAGTAAAATATAAATTCTTTTTAACGATAAAACTGGAATAATAAGTATAATTGCGGCCAGAATATTAAATATTTTTCTTTTATCTTCTATTGATATGAATAATATTAATGGCAATAGATAAACGAACAAGTATCCTCCGAATGCAGTAAGACCTCCGTAATATATAATTGATGAACCATAAGCATTATATCCTATGCCTAAAACACTGTATATAATCACCATAATTATTGATAAGGAACTAAGTATAAAAATCATTTTAGTAAATTTATTCTTGCTGGGGTTATTTATAAAATAGACAAATGCAGCCGGTAATAAAAGGAATTGCCTTGAGAATTTTAAAAGATTTTTTAAAGATGTTTCTTTATCTGAAGCAAAGACAATAAGCAAAAAAATAGCATATAAAATAAAAAACAAAATACCCCAATAATTAGCTATTTTACGATACTTAATCAGTATATATATTGATATAATAATCATATATAATATTTCAGTATAGGTTAATATAGTAGATGCTCGTGAATATTCCCAGTTTATTCCTGATACATCTGTAAGGAAAACATAAAAAGGTGAAATCATAATATATATTATTGGAAGCCATAACATTGTTTCTTCTTTTTTAAGAATAAAAAGGAGCCAAATAATAATGTTAACGATTATTACTAATAACATTTTATTCTTTCTTCCTAAAGATTAAAATAATGTTATTGCCAAATAGAATGTTTAGCCCAATATATATTATTGGTGTTATTATCGTAAATATAATCAATGAATACCATACGTTTATATTAATAATTATATCATGAATAAGAGTAAAATAAATTATTATCAAAATTCCCGAGACAATAAAAGGTACTATAAAAGTATTTAGGAACTCTTTTAACGTAGCAGAAGTTAGCTCTTTAATAACAAAATCCCAGTGAGGGATAAAAAGCAATATATTACCTATTACGAAAGAATACGCCACGTGAATAATCGAATATAATGACGCTATGTAAACGAGAATTGGGGTAATAAAAAAAGTTATAATAGTCCATTTAAAGCCTAAATTTGTTCTTCCTTTTGCAACCATTATTGTAGAAGCTGATTGAGATACTGTATCAAATATTGCACCTAGTGCTATAATTTGTTGTATGTATGCGACCTCAATATAATTTTCGCCATACAGAATAGTTACTAAAGGATAGGAAATGATAATAATTAAAACGTAAGGAAGTATGTTTACTGATGATATTATGTTATTCATTTTAAGATAATAGTATTTTATTTTATCAGTATTATCATTCAATTTTGCCATATATGGTATAATCACCCTTCTCATAAATGGAAATAATAATCCATAAACCTTTAGCACTAAGTTTTTTGCAAGGTCATAGACACCAAGTGCCTCCATGCCCAATAATTTTCCAACAATAAATACATCGATTTTCCTTGATGCATTGGCTAATATTTCAGTACCAACATAATATGTTCCAACTTTTAAAAAAGGAAATACTTCTTTTAAAGAAATGTAAAAAATGAGTTTATTAGATCTTAATGAGTTTATTAAAAAAAGAATATTGGTAAAAGCACTTCCCACCAATAAAGAATAGATTAAACTATAAACACCATAACCCTTTAGAGCCAATATGAGTGCAACTGTAAAATTTATCAATAAGCCTGAAATTTCTACAATCCCCAGAAATTTAAAATTTAATTCTTTTTCAAGATATGTTTTGGGTTGCTTACCAATGGAATAAAATAATATGGTTATTGACGATAAAATAATTAATTTTTTAATTAAATGATCATTATAGTAATTGGCAATAGAACCACTCAAAAATACAATTAAAGTGAATATTATTACCGCTATTATAATATTGATCCAATAGAGAGAGCTTTTCTGTTTTTCAGTTATAATCGATTTATGAAATAACGATATTGAAATCCCCATATCGGTAAATATCTGCGTAAAACCAGTAACTGTAAGAACTATAGCTACCAGACCAAAGTCTGACTTATCTAAAAACCTGGCCAATACGCTTACTTTAAGAACCTGAACAACAGCTCTGGCAGCATTTACCAAAAAGCTCCAACAGAAATTATTAACTATTTCTTTTTTATTTATCAAAAGGATTAAAACCCAATTATCAAATTGTACTTATTTTTTTCTATACATTTTAGACAATAATATAAATACTCACCATCCATCTCAAAAATATGATTATTTCCATATCTTTGAGAAATTAGAAATCCATCATCGCTATAAAATTTATCAATATTTTCTGGAATATTGATTAAACCAATGTTTGGTAAACAAAATTTATAATTCATCTATTCATTATTATTTAAGGATTTATAAATTGCTATCCAATTTTCAATATTTTTACCCCAATCAGCGATATCATATACTATTTCAGAATTTTTGCAACACTTCATTTTCTCGCTATCAATATTTTCCAGACATGAAAATAGTTTATTGCCTACATCATTTATTGAATTTACCGTATGATAATATACCCCCATGTTCATTAAACATTCATAAGGTAACCATTCCCCTGTTATGAGAACATTTTTAGCATAAAGGTATTCCAGCATGGAATCAGACAACTGGTCAGTAGTCTGTAGTTGGATTAGAAAATCAGAAGCATTACATATATGAGCCATATTTTTCGATGTTAAAAAATTCTCAATTAAAATGTAATTAACATTTGATCTACTAAGATATTCCTTTAATGTTTTTTTATAATTTTTTATTACAGGATAAGTTATTGGAAAAACAAACTGGATCAAGTCTTTAAATTTTTTAAGCCTTGCATTATTTACTATATTATCAATAATTTTGATGTGATTCTGCGCGGGATTTAAATTATATCCAATTGAAATAGTAATCTTTGCAGGATCAAATCCCATTATACGTTTACTATCATATTTTGAATACGCATCATGTATCTTTTTCAACTTTTCCAAAGTTGCTGATCCAAAATCACACACAACTACTTTACGAGTATTAATTGTTGGAAATTTTTTTATGAAATTAGTACGTGTTTCATCAGTTGAAGTAGTAATAATATGCGATTTATTGTATAATTTATATTTTATTCTATTATCATTTTCGCTTGATCTATAAAAATCACTCCCCCAAATAGAGCTAATAATTTTTTTCCCTTTTAATTTTATTTTATCTGCAGAATTCCCCCACACATTAGAAACATAATGTATATGAATAATATCATAATCATTTGGTGTGGAATCGAGATTTTTAATTGTAAAGTGATTATTATATAATATTCGTAGTGCTTTAATTTTACTTAAAATGTTATTATCATCATATGATTGATAAATGTTATCATATAAACCAGTATTGTTCTTTAATGGGGGATAAGAATAAATATCCAATCTTTCAATTTCTATTTTTTTCTTTATCCTCACATACAATTCACGTATAAAAACGTGAGTACCATTTCCAATTACAAGGATCTTCAATTTATTTCATACCATATTTAATATTTTACAATTTCAGATATTTTATTTATCAATTTTTTCTGATTATTAATAATCTCGGTTTGCTTAAGTGTCTTTAGATAATCTAAATATTTATATATTTTTTCTACTTCACTTTTAAGATCAATATTATTTAATAATTCTTCATAATTCTTTGAGTTTGCATGAAAATCTCTTGATAGTATTACCATCGTTGAGTTTAGCCTATGATGCTCTGATAAAATGAGGGAAGAATCTAAAGTTCCCTTATCCAATCTTGCAATTCCACCAAAACCGAATTTTATTCCTGCTGAAACAATTTTTTTCGATAGGTATTCGATAATACCTCCGCCAAGTAATTCGAACATAAAAGTCAAACCCATGCCTAAATGCAAATCATTAAGTCCTATATGAATTTCATCAATTCCCTTAATTGATAATATTTCATCAATTCTAACCAATGCCTGGGGAGTTTCAAGGAGTAAGTTGACCGTTGCTCTTTCATCCACATAAGCAATAAAATCACAAACCTCATTAGGATTTGTAAACATAGGCAACATGATTATATCTGCACCGAAACGTAATACTTCATTAATCTCTTTTTCAGAACTTTTATTAATAGGATTAACTCTAACTAATAGCTTTGATTTATTTAACACGTTTCGTATCGGTAAAATATCATCAATTGAATGTTTGGATATAACAGTGTTGAGATGTCCCTGCCTTTTTTCTTTTCCGATAATTTCTAAATCAATCATAATTCTGCTGATATTACATTTTTCAGCATACTGCGCAATATGTATATTGTTAGTAATATATATTAATTCCATATTTTATTTATATTTCTAATAAATTGGGCTTACCCATTCTACATGAGAATTGTTTTTATTTCTTACAATATCATAATATTGTTTAGTAATATTTTTAGTGACTTCACCGATTGCTCCGTTATTAATAAATATTTTATCAATACTTAAGACCGGAGTTATTTCAATGGATGTACCACATAGGAACATCTCATCTGCTATATATAATTCTGTTCTATCAATATCTCTTTCAATAGCATTTATTCCTAAATTGTTGTTTGAAATATCAATAATCGTTTGTCTTGTTATACTTTCCAAGATTGAAGCTGTTGTTGGTGGGGTAATTAATTTTCCATCTCTTACAATAAAAATGCAAGACCCCGGTCCTTCTGAAACTTTTCCTTGGTTATTTAAAAATATTGCTGAATCATATCCATTTCTCAATGCTTCCAACTGGGCCATTCTGCTATTAATGTAATTTGCTCCAACCTTTATTTTAGGAGAAATTGAATTATCGTTTATTCTTTCCCAAGAACTAACACAACAAGTGAGACCTTTTTTATCATTATTACAATATCTACCCATTGGTATAGGTGAAATAAACATATCTACGGGACCGGTAGAACTCCAATTTCCCGTACCATTTAAAAATAGAGTTTGCCTAACAGCAATATCCTCCTTATAGTTGTTTGCTTTTATAACTTCGATAAAATATTTTATCAAATCGTTTAAATTATATTTCATTTCAAACCTAAAGAGTTTGGCTGAATTAATAAGACGTTTCATATGATCTTGTACTTTAAAACCATATAATTGCTTATCATCTTCATTCCAATAACATCTTAAACCTTCAAACACATTTGCACCATATTGGCTGGTGGGTGCTAATACATTAATATTTGCCTTGTTAATCGGAATAATTTTTCCATTAAACCAAATAAGTCTTTTATTCATTTTTAAACCTTCTTATGTGAATTAATAATCATATACTTAAAATACAAATGTTTCAAAGATGTTATTAAAATGCTCCTTTTTTTTAATAAGATCATACGAATTCTTCTTATAATCATAGTCAATTATTGCGACATTGGGCAGAATGAATGGTGGTTTAAATAAAAATGAATAAGATCCAACATTATGTAATACCAAATAATCACCCAGTTTTAAATAACCTTTATAGCCCTTATAGAGATAATCATCTTCTATGCAAGTATAGCCTGAAACATCAATTGAATCGAAATAATCATCCTCTCCTAAAATGTCCTTATTATTACTGAATACACTAATCGGTAGATTAATTATTGATGATATTGTACCATAATTTAATTTACTTCCCGTTGTGATAGCAATATATTTTTCATGAATTCTTTTTATATCAACTATTTTAACAACATACTTCATAGTATCAGCAACAAGGGCAGTTCCTGGTTCTAAAAATAATATCGGTTTTTCTACATCATTATAATTTTTAAAATGATTTTTAAATTTTGTCGCAATTACTTTTGCATATTCCTGATAATCTGAATGGATATTTGTAAATTGTTTTTTTAGGATCTCATCCATTTTGCCGAAAAAGCCCCCACCGATATCTATATACTTAGGAGGAGTTAAAAATAGTTCATCAACTAAATTTAGAATTATATCCGTACGTTTAACAAACGAATTCAAATCCCTATTTGGATAATGACAGTGAAGGCCTATAATATTTATTTTTTTATTATTATTTATTCTTTCTATTAGTTTTATAAATTCTACACTTGAAATATCAAAACCAAATCTTGATATTTGTGAATCATTGAGCTTAAAATTACACCTTAATCCAATTTCTATAGTCTTTCCTTTTTCTTTAGCAATTTGTTCAATAAGGGACATTTCCTGATAAGAATCAATATTAACAATGCTATTATTATTTAATAATAATTCTAAAAATTCTTTACTTTTATACGGACCATTAACGACAATTCTCTCCGGCATAACACCAATCTTAATCGCGAGATTGTATTCCATATCGGAGACAACTTCTGCATATCCACCTAAATCATCAATAATTTTACATAATTTAGGTATGTAGTTGGTTTTGTAAGAGTAAGCAATTTTTGTTTTTGAATAAATGTTTGAAAATGCTGCAAGAAATTCCTTATAATTATCTTTAATTTTTTGAGACTCCAATAAATAAAAAGATTCTCCGTATAATGAACTAAGTTTTTCAACCATACCCCAATCAACAATCATATGTATTTTCTCCATAATTCAATAATTCATTATAATTAGGTACAATATCTTTTAGAATACTTTTTAAGGTACAAAACCTTTGTTCATAGCTTAAATTTATTAGCATATTTACCTTAACAATAAAATCGTTATAATTTACTTTTTCATCATTCTTAACTATATATATTTTTTTGTTTTTTGTAGCGTTGACTTGTTCAATAGAAGTCATAGGTTCTTCAAATAATTTTTCTCCAGGTCTTAATCCAACTATTTTAATATCAACATCTTTATATGGTTCATATCCTCGTAATCTAATCATCAACTTAGCCAGATCCAGAATTTTAATAGGTTCCCCCATATCAAGAATAAATATTTCATCTCCTTTATTTTGTGCCCAACATAACAATACTAATTGAACGGCTTCCCCCGTGGTCATAAAGTATCTTACTACATCTTCATGCGTTACTGTAATCTCTCCTTCTTCAATCTGTCTATCAAAAGTCTGTATTACACTCCCGTTACTATTAAGTACATTGCCAAATCTTACAGCTGAAAATTTTGTAATTTCAGTTTTATTACAATAATAATGCATTAATTTTTCTGTTATTCTTTTTGTTACACCCATTACACTTGTGGGATTAACAGCTTTATCTGTTGATATAATAATAAAATTTTTTACTTTATCAATTATTGCTGCTTCAAACAAAATTTTTGTACCTTTTATATTGTTAAGAATTGCTTGATCAATATTGATTTCCATTAAAGGTACATGTTTATAAGCAGCGGCATGAAAAACAGAACTAGGCTTATATTTATTAAATATGTATTCTACCTTCTTTTGATCACAAATATTACCAATATGATAAATAATTTCTGTATTGTTCGTTTTATTAAGTGTTTTTTGTAATTTTTCTAATTTGTCCTGAAGATAAAATATTCCATTTTCCCAGATATCAAAACAAATAATTTTTTTAGGATTTAATATCAAACATTGTTTTGACAATTCAGTACCAATAGAACCGGCTGCACCTGTGATTACAATAATTTCATTTTTCATAATTTTAGAAATTTCAGAAAACTCCTGCTTAATTACTGAGCGTCCAAGTAAATCTTCAACTGATATTTCCTTTATTTGATTATAATTAACTCTACCACTAATAATTTCTGATAACCTGGGAATAATCTTTATTTTAACTGGATATTTAGAACATATGGAGTAAATTTTTCTAATCAACTCACCCGAACTGGATGGTATAGCTATCAATATTGTTAATATGTTGAATGATTTTATTATGTTAGGTATTTCTTCTATATTGCCAATTACCTTAATGCCTCTAATTGTAGTATTTATTTTCCTTTTATCATCATCTATGAACCCAATTACATCATAATTATATAACTTATCATTATTAATAATTTCTTCAATTAACTCTTTCCCGGCTCCACCAGCGCCAATAATAATAGTTTTTTCTTTTTTCAAAACATGTGCTCCTTATTACATACTATTTATTATATTAAGTGATTTACAATTAAGTGCAGAATATTGTTTTAAGTATTTTTGATAAACTTTATAATCCTGTAATTGACGTAATTGTTTGTATTCATTAATATTTATTAATCTCATGCAAAAAGCGATTTATTCTATGCAGGCAATTTTCAGCACCGTTCTCTTCTCAACCGCTTTTACAAACTCCGTAGTGTCGCTCATGGCTTCATGGGTACCGGTGTCAGCCACGCGTAACCCCGGCTGAGGATCTGGAGTTTGAGATGCTTCTGATCGAGATAGGCCTGATTGTCAGTTGACAGTTTACGGTGAGCAGTTGTCAGTGGGAAGTTGTCAGTGGGCAGTACTCAGACCACAGACCAGACAACCGCTATTAGGTTGATAGTATGAAAGTAAGAATCGAGGGATGATGAGTATTGAGCGATGGGCGGGGAAAAAAGGTTAAAGTCATAAAGTCAATTGTCAAAAGTCAAAAGTCAAAAGTAGATTGCGAGGAGACTCCCGCAGAGAGGCTGTGATGCGGAGAAAGAAAAAAGGTTAAGGCAGAGAATAATTGTGTGTGTATTGGTTCAATTTAGGGTTCAGCGGATGTGTTTAATTGTTTTTCTAATTCCTTAAGTTCAATTTGAAGCTCTTCGTATTCATTTTTCTTCCGCACGATGAATTTCTTTGTCAACCGCAATTTCTCTTCCAAGCCCTTAGCGGTAAGCAAATAATAGTACTGCTTCTTGCTCTCAGCTGTGGCGAAATTTTCAATCTTAATCAGTCCCTCATCCACCAAAGCTTTGAGGACGTAGTTCACCTTCCCCACGCTGTATCCCAGTTCATGAGAAAGGGATTTTTGCGTGATTTTGCCGTTAGCACGGCGAAGAAGTTCGAGATTTAATTCGTCATGGTTCATTTAATAAACTTGATTGATTCGATTGATTTGATTTATTCCATCGACTTGATTGAATAGATTGAATGATTGATTCGATTGGAGACCCGCTTATGTTTCCCCCCAATCTATCCAAATCTTTGAACACTGAGCGCAGCGAAGTGATTGAATGGCACAACGTGCCGACTGCCGACTGTTCACTGCCGACTGTTCACTGCCGACTGTTCACTGCCGACTGATAAGTGTCGACTTGTGAAAGTAATATTAATTTCTCTTATAAATTTAAAATCATCGATACACAGAACATCCATGTTTTTGCAAACATTCGGTATTTTAATCTTATGAACACTGGAGCCTGTATAAAAGGCTTCTTTAGTGACTACAGTCGCATTTTCAGCCATAGCATGGGCTATCACCCAGGGATCTGCAATGGAACGGTTTTTTATATCATTAACCAAGTTATTATGTAAAGGATTTTTTTCATATATGATGCGAAGACACTCCTGAACTCTGTCGTCAATCTCTTTAACAAAATATTTTCTGACTTTTATCCATTGAGAAATTTCATCATCTATCTTAAGCAGCTCTTTAAAAACCTCCGATGTAATAAAAACAATTCCATTTTGTGCCAGACTATCAATGATTTCCCAATACCCATCACAAAAATCCGGAGAATAATATTTTCTCCAACCCTCAATAAAAAATCCTGTATCAAGTGAATATTTTCTTACTGTTTCAGGCAAGAATATATTTTTCCATTTTATTAAAATTATTTAAACGGATATCCAGCAAATTCCCTGCTTCTACACCAGAAATTTCTCCGCCCTTGTAAAGGAAATAAATCATCCTGCTGAACAAACGGCTGTTTTTCCGGACTTGTAACAGATAGTAGTCTGGACCACCCTCTCTTTTTTCCTTTTTTGCCTGCTGTATCAGATATTCCCGGTATTGAAGGCTAAACAATGCTTTGTTTTTATAAAATGCTTTTTCTGTCATCATTTTAAGGTTCAAAAGCCGAACAATCATAGCATAAGAACTGACATGTAATTGCTCTGCTATTTTGTTTATTATATTAATATTTATATCCTGATTCTGAAAAAATGATTTGATCATATCTTCAGGCATCAAAACTTCAGCTGTGATAGCATTACAATGAATTTCCAAAGGATCAAATTTATCATGCTCCATGCGAAAATCCACAATATCAAAGGCTGAAACGCCGGAGACATCAAGCCACAGGTGTGCCAGTTCATGAACAAGGGTGAAAAGCTGACTGTTTTTCGAATCTTTGCTGTTTACGAAAATAAAAGGAGCATGCTTGTCACATGCCGAAAAACCCTTGACTTCATCCAGATCAACCGGCAAATGGCTGTGTACATTACCTGTCAATGAAACAAAAATACCTTTATTTTCAATCTTTTCAATCCAAAAGTTCAGGGGATTATTCCCGGCCGGGATGTCACGAACTCCCAGAGTTTCACGAATATCCCATGCAATCATTTTTGGATCATCATCTGTAGTGTACTTTCCAATAAAATCCAGCTCAGGTTCGTTCTGCTCCTGAAGAAAATCCCGCATCCATTCCTGCCGTTGAAGAATATCACGTATAATGAAAGTCAGAGCTCTACTATAAGGTGCCTGATTATCCTTCTTTCTAAAATCGCGAAGCGTATGAAAATCTTTTGGTGGTTCAGGTAGAAAAAAAACAGCTAATGGTCTTCGGAAAAGCGTAGTACACGTTTCCATCTGCCTGATCGTGGGATAGGCTTTACCACTTTCCCAAATTCTTATTGTTTCAGGCTTTACCTTCAGCCGCCGGGCAACTTCTTCAACACTTATATGTGCCGATTCTCGTGCCCATTTCAGCACTCCCGGATTGATGTATGCTCTCTGTGTCATTGTTTTATTTTCGTTTAATTAAAAGTAAATTTGATAAATTTTTATTTCAAGATAATTAGTCAACAGATTAGTCGACAGTTGACAGTCGGCAGATTAGTCAACAGTCGGCAGTCAACAGTCGACAGTTTTTTGTTTATGTGATTTGCTGTTGTTATGTGGTGTAGCTGATTTTTTTTATAAGATTATTAGGAAACCTTTATTTTTTATAAAAACAGAACAGAATCTTCTTTCAAGTCAATCTTATACACAGAACCGATGAACTTTCTACTGTCGACTGATGACTGTCGACTGATAAAAGATTTTACAATTTTATAAATTTATCAACAGATATTTGCGCCTGTTTTAAGATTGCTCTAAGCGTACCTTCCGGAATATCACCGGGATGATTTGGTATTGTCGTATATCGATTTGTTTTAGGATTATACCAAATTTCATGACTTCCTGAAGCTTGACTGTAAAATTCAAACCCGGCTTTCTTTAATTTATCAACGACTTTACGATAAGAATAATTGGCAAGTCTGCCCATTTATAGAGCCAAAACGAGTGGATATTCAAGAGATTTTTTCACACATACAGAGTGTTCCGGAATTATATTCTGTGCTTCAATCAATTTCTTTGCTACATCCCGGGCTATTTCAAGTGTTTCAAGAACGGTACGTCCCTGAGCTACCAGGCCTTGTATATCGTCTGACGTTGCAAGAAAAACACCTTCAGGCAGCTTTTGAATTTTTATGTTTATGATTCTTTCCATTTTAATACCTTATTTAAAGCGGATTATTTAATAATAAGTATTTTATCCTTTAAATACCATTGAAACTGTAAACTACCGACTGCCGACTGCAGACTCGCCAGCTTCGCCGGCGGACACGGCTCCGCCACAAACAGTCCCATCTGCGGGGCGTTTATGGTTGTGCAATATATGCATTTTGAGATGATTCAGAAAATGAATTTTTAAGCCTTTGTGACATTTGTCACATCGGAGGGACGAGGAGCGAGGGACGAGGGACGAGGGACGGGGGACGAGGAGGGACGAGGGGCGAGGGACGAGGGACGAGGAGCGAGAATGATTGAGTTGGTTAATTATTGGTTTGGGGAATATGCTGTTCGTGTTAACAATATGCAGGGAGAAATTGTTATTATGTAATATACTGTTTTTTGAATTATGTTGAATATAATTAATGTTTATTTTAGTTTATTTATAAGATTTGATTTGTTTTTAAATGCTGTGTTTTATGGAGGGTTAAATGGGTATTAAGAATTTTGAGGAGATTGTTGGTTGGCAGAAAGCGAAAAATCTTACATTGAAAATTTATAAGTTATTTAAAAACAATAGTGATTACGGTTTCAGAGATCAAATTCAGAGAGCATCAGTATCTATAATGAACAATATCGCAGAAGGCTTTGACAGAAATTCAAACGCTGATTTCAAGAGGTTTTTATTTATAGCTCGTGGCTCCTGTGGAGAAGTCCGATCCATGGCCTATATTGCCTACGAGCTTCATTATATTCAAAATTCAGATTTCAGAAAAATCCTTACAACAACCGATGAAATTTCCAAAATCCTGCGTGGTCTTATAAAATCCCTATAACCAAATAGCCAAAAAATGAACCTCTATTACCTTCTCCCCTCCCCGTCCCTCGTCCCCCGCCCCTCGTCCCTCCTCGTCCCCCGTCCCTCGTCCCTCGTCCCTCGCCCCTCGTCCCCCGCTACTCATTCGAGACTCATCTTCCACGCAGGAATGCATTTGATTGTTCCGGCGTCTGTCCTGATTTCTTCCTCATCATGCAGTGTTATAATTAACCCGAAGTGAAGGTTTAATTCATTCATGGCAGTCTGTAAAGCAAGGATTTCACGGTTTTTTGTCTCTCTGTTCTGCAAGGATTCACAAACCTGAATAAGCTGTATTTCTCCCTGATTATCACGGACAATATAATCCACTTCACGCCCATCTGCCGTTTTATAATAATAAACCGGATTGAATTTTCTTCTTAAAACCAAAAAGATCATATTTTCCAGAAGGTGTCCCGAATTTGTCAGTATTCCTGAACTTGCTGATTGGATCAGACCGTGATCAATACAATATATTTTTTTTGGATTTGTATTTGATCGGGCAAGAGACGCGTCAAAAACCCGAACGGTAAAAAAGAAATACGCATCTTCAAACCAGTTCAGATAATCAGAAACCGCAGATTTCGGACTTTTATGTCCCAGAGATTTTAAATACCCTGTCAGTGCATTCACAGAATAGAGTGATGCTGTATTATCTATCAGACGGTGTGCCAGATCACTGACAGCCCTGGGATGGGAAATATCATGCCGTTCAATAAGATCCCTGAAAAGCACCGCATTCAAATATTCCTGATGAATTTTGATCCGGACATTCGGTTCACTGTCAAGCACCTCCGGAAAACCTCCTGTTTTTCGGTATTCCTCAAAAGCGTTCAGAATAAAATACCGCTCCCGGGAAAATATATTTTGGGACACGGTCAATCCTTTAAAGTCTAAAAATTCACGAAAAGAAAAGGGAAACATTTCCCACGACAAAGCCCTGCCCCTCATCTGTGTTGCCACTTCACCCGAAAGAAACTGTGCCGATGAACCGGTTATATAGATTTCACATTTTTCCGTCCTCATCAGGCGGTCCACAAAAGACTCCCAACCGGATATTTGCTGAATTTCATCGAAAAAACAGTAGATTTTTTCCTTGTTCTTTTTTTCAGGATAGAGAGAAAAATAAGCATCAACTATGATTGCAGGACCTGTTTCCTGTAAACGATGCAAACGATCATCAAAAAAATTGATATACAGAATATTGTCACGGGGTATTCCGTGGTCCAGGAGATTTTGAATAATCTGAAATAAATAAGTGGACTTACCGCTACGGCGGACTCCCACAATCACCGTTGCTTTATTTGGAACCGTGGATATGTTCAGCCGCCTGGGGATTCCCACTGGCAGGGATGATCTTTGAAAATCAATGATCATCTCTTTCAATATGTCAAGCATCCTTCTCCCCCTATCATCTAAATCAGCAACTGGTAATATATTTTACCGATATTCAGCCTAATTGGCAATAATTATTTCCAGTTGGCAGTGATAAGGGAAGTGACGCGTAACGAGTAACGAGTAACGAGTAACGAGTAACGAGTAACGGGCCCCGTGAAATTCCCAATCTTGATTGGGAGCCCTGTTTCACGGGATCATCATTATTAATTCATCATTATTTCAGAAGCACCGCTTTCTGCATATGCGACCGGCCGTTGAACACAGTGCGTACAACATAGATGCCGGATGCCAGATCATCGGCCTGAACGGTATAGTTATATGAACCGGCACCGAATTCACGGTTCGTGACCGTCATGATGCGCTGACCGGTAAGGCTGTAAAGTTCGATGGACACAGTCATGGATTCGGTGAGTGTAAAAGGAACGGTCAGGGCTGCATTGAAGGGATTCGGATAGACCGGATCCAGGGCATAGCCATCGGCCACCACGGTCCCTTCAGCTTCAACCTTAACCTCAACCTTCTCCAGAATGGTCTCAACCCCGGCATAATCTACATCAGCCAACGTATAAACATATATTTTACCCGGCTCCACCGTTTTATCGACAAAAACATATTTCGTTGTCTCAGTCGTGGATCCCTGTCCTTTCAGTGCATCATCCGCTGCAAAACTTGCGATGACTTCCGGACGGGTTTCAAGGACGGGTTTCAAAACCGTCCCTATCTCCTGCCGACTGATAACAAATCCCTGATTTTCAATCTCTGCAGAGGTTTCCCATTCCAGAACAACATTGCCTTTTACGGCTTTGGCGGTAAAGAAAGATAGGGTCACGGGGAGGGAATTATCATTGGAGCCCAGGACAAATTCACTGAAGGATGTAACAGGTGCGGATAAAAACCCGTCTGCATAACCGGTTGTCAGTTTTGTAAACGCGCCGGTGCCGGGCGTGTCCCGTTTATATATATCCACCGTATTGGGATTGCTGATCCCTCCCAGTCCTTCAACGGCGATTTTGATCGTCCCGCCGGTAAAAGCCAGATCGCCGGAATTGATAATCCATCGGTATGTACTGACATTCTGCGGTGGTGTCCCTGAAAATGTCGGATTGACCGGTCCTGAATCAAAACGGCTAACCCGAACCGATCCTCCTGTGCTTACAGATCCAAAATAAAGGGATATATTCGTACCGGAGAATTCTCCGCTTATCCCCGAACCCGGAGAAAGTGTTTCCACAGCCTGGATTTCCGGTGTCTCCGACATAAAAGACAGGTTATCAATCCATAAGGAAATGGGATTGCCGTTATTGACTCCGTGAAAACGGATATATCCTGCTGTTCCCGCATCTGCCACACCAGTCAGAGTAACCGTTGTGTAGGTTGTATGGGTTGAAACAACAGCCGAGGGCTCAGAGGAACTTAAACCGCTTACATACAGGTTCAGTGTATTGGAGGCATGAGTCCACGATTCTGTTTTTACATCAAGGGAAAGTGTATAATAGGCATGCCTTGCTGCATTGACAGGGCGTTTGATGAGGAATGTCCATCCCGGGTCTGTAAAATTCAGGGCTCCGGTACCATTTACACCACCGCTTCCATTCCGGGAAACAACCGTTCCAACATCACCTTCATCATGATTCCCCCAATTTGAGATATCCTCATCATCCTCAAAATTCAAATCAAGGTTGAAATCATAATCCGGCATTACAAGAGGACTCTCATTGCTCAGTCTGTCCTGAGAGGCAACACCAAAAAGATAATCTGCGTGATCACTGTCGGTATAGGTGAGCATTTCAGAAGCAGGGATTATGGCGGCAATTTGGGACGGATCATCTGTATCCAGGGTTCCTGTTGACGGCCATTTATAAACCAGAAAACGCCGGGCTTCATCATTAAATCCCCCCGAATCTCCGTGTTCCCAGGTGATCACTGCATCACTGCCCGAATAATTCATTCGGACCTGTGCCGGGGGCGGAGAAGCCTGAGTATCTTTCCATGGCATACGGGGCGGTACTGCCGGATACTTATAATAACTGGTTTCCAGGGAATCCCGGAAACCCTTGTAATTGCTGATCATATGGGCATATCGGAAATACATGCTTCCCGGAGAATCCATAGTCGCATGGTTTAAGCGGACCTGCCGGGGAATTTCATTATTCGCCCAGTCATTGGCTTTGTAAGCCGCATGTCCCGGATAGAGATGACGTGCATTACTTTCTGCATATCCGGCCCACCAGGGCATAAGCAATCCATAATCCTGTCCGCCTCCAAAAGGCCAGTAAAGCTGAGGCGCCAGATAATCCACCCATTGTTCATTGAGCCAGGTTACGGCATCACAATAGATCACGCTATAGGCATCCATACCGGTAATTCCTGTGGGAACTCCGTTTTTCCATATACCGAAAGGACTCATGCCGAATTTAATTCTGGGATTAATCGCTAAAAGTGTATCCTGAATTCCGCGGATCAACAGGTTCACATTATCACGCCGCCAATCTCCAATATCAGAAAATCCCCGGTTTTCTTTGTCAAAAGTTTGTGAATCTTCATTCCCCATTCCTGAATAGGGATAAAAATAATCATCAAGGTGAACCCCGTCAATATCATACCGGGCTGCCACATCGGCAATTACGCTTAGAACATAGTCTCTCACATCAGCCATTCCGGGATCCAGAATATAGGCAGGAGCCTTTGTGGCGGGGAGATCCCGTTCATCCATACGCATCAATCCGTTTGGACCGGATTTGCTCCCAATGGTCAGAACCCATTCGGGATGAGTGTTGTAAACATGACCGGGCGATGTTCCGGCGTTGCCGGTCTTAACACGGTACGGATTGAACCATGCATGAACCTCAATATCCCGTTTCCGTGCCTCATCAATGACAAACAGAAGGGGATCATAGTAGGGTGAGGGAGCAACTCCCTCGGTCCCGGAAAGCCAGTTGGACCAGGGTTCGATGGAGGATGCATAAAAGGCATCGCAGGCCGGGCGCACCTGAAAGATAATCGCATTGAAATTCCAGTCCTGCAGATTGTTCAGAATCTGAATCATTTCACTTTGCTGGGTAGAAACCGCGGACGAAGAAGGCCAATCCAGCCGGGAAACGGTTGTAACCCACACTGCTCTGAACTCTTCCTTAGGTGCTGCCGTTAAAAGGGATACAGAAATGAGAAAGGATAAAAGCGAATTTTTCAACTTATGAATCATTGTTCTCCGGTTTGTTTTTTTAGAATCTAAGATATATTTTTTTAACATAGTTTGTGAAAAATCACAATTTCCATCATAAGAAAAGGGCTGATAAATCAATCAGCCCTTTCACGTGTAACCATGCAATTTGTTACATTATTTCATCAGGATAATTTTCTGTGTATAGCTAAAACTCTCAGAAGCAGCTTTTACAAAGTAAATTCCGGAAGATATATCATCGGCATTGACTTTCAGTTCATAGTAACCGGGTGAATATGAACGGTTCGTTATGGATTTAATCCGTTGACCTTTCATGTTGTAGAAATCAATGACAACATGCATGGATTTATTCAGTGTAAACGGTACGGTAAACTCTGCATTGAAGGGATTCGGATACACCGGATCCAGGACAAAACCGTCTGCCACAACAGCATCTTCAGCATCAACCTTTATTTCAACCTCTTTGAGTTCGTTAACGTTACCTTTATAATCCACATCAGCTAACGTATAAACATATATTTTACCCGGTTCCACCGTTTTATCGACAAAAACATATTTCGTTGTCTCAGTCGTGGATCCCTGTCCTTTCAGTGCATCATCCGCTGCAAAACTTGCGATGACTTCCGACTTTTGACTTTCGACTGAGGACAAACCCCTGATTTTCAATCTCTGCAGATGTTTCCCATTCCAGAACAACATTGCCTTTAACGGCTTTGGCGGTAAAGGAGGATAGGGTGACGGGGAGGGATTGGTCAGCATCAAATTCTCCAGGAGTGCAATCAGATACATTAGCTGAGGTAATAGTCCATTCAGATGCAGTCCAAGTTGGATTGCCCTGTGTTACACCCGAACGAACTGCACGGCTATCTGTATAATCCCAATCATAACCGGTTCCATCCTGATCAATTAAACCAAATGCATCAACTAATATCCCTATTTCACGATTACCATCATAATATAGAAAATACCCATCATCTCCATTTCCATTTATTGTATTGCTATATAGATTTGCAGATGAAGAATATTGCGTTTCAAAATCTAATTGGCTATATGCAATTATATAAAAAGAACCATGGTTCAATGAACCGGTTAGTTGTATTTCTCCCCAAGTAGAACCTCCATTAAATTGTGTTGATAAATACCAGGTTTCGCTATCAAAAGTTATAGTTGATCCAGAATTATTATATAGTTCAACAAATCTAGCTTGCCAGACATCGCTTGGATCTGTTACTTCAGAAATTAGTAATTTGGGGATATCTGGCTGTACATCAGTGCTGACACTTGTTGTCGGTACTATCGCATCTGTTTTATAATCAATGTTTGAACCAGAATTATTATACGGAAATATCTTAAAATAGTAAGTTGTTTCTGCAGTGAGTTTACTAAAAGAAGCAGATTGTATTCCTTGTGCAACATTTTTCACCAATACACCATCACTTTCTACTGTACCATCTGCTGGATCAGAAATATCACCATAATCAATAGAGCTCCCCTTGATTAAATAACCATCTGCTGATGCATCTGTCCAACTTATATTGATTAAACTATAGTTTGGAGAGCCAACAGTAGCTATAAAAGTAGAAACATGGTTTACAGGTTCTTCTTTTAAAGTTATAAAATCTGTAGAGTTTGTATAGCTTGTTCCTTCACTATTAGTAGCATACCCTTTAAAGGTATATGTAGAACTTACATTCAAGCTTGAAATAGTTTCATTAAATGAGCCTGTTCCTGATCCTGATGAAATATTTGTTACACCTGTTCCTCCAATTGTTGGATCAGAATTTTCACTTTTTAAACTATATACAAAACCTCTCGCGGAAACCGATGCACCTCCATCAGATATTATATTTGCAGATAGATTAGCACTTGTTGTTGTAATTGAACTGGCAGTGGGACTTGAAATAACCGGGGCGGTATTTTCAAGTATCTCATTACCGCTTATAACAATATCATCTATACTTAAGCCACCACTTGAACCACTTCCGTCAGCTCTCCAAGTAGCCCATCTAATTTGAACAACAGATTGATTTTCTGCGTCAGACCCGAAAGATAGTTCAGTGAAGGATGTGGTTGTTCCTGCTACCTGATTTGTATATTCAATTGAACCATTTGTGAATGTAGTCCAACTACCACTTGTGCCTATCCTATACTGTGCAACTACACCATAAGCTCTGGATGCATCAGGGGGTAATTCGACTTTAGTCTTAAAACTAATTGTAATGTTTTGTTTATTTACTGTACTTATTGCAAGCGCTAATTGATTAGTTCCATTTGTAGTATTTGATGAAGTTTGAATGTAAACCCTACCATCACCAGAAATTGATAATCCAGAAACACCTGCTGTAGTGCTAGTTCCAGTTCTATTAGTAACAGTAGCATCACCTGTAGGAATAGATGATTCTGCAGCCGATAAGCTTTTCTTTAAACCAGTACCATTCCATGCAGCAAAACCTGCAGGAAGTGAACTAAAAGAAGAAGTACCAAAATTTTCAGAAAAAGGCAGGCTTTGTGCTGTGGGATTAGTCTGCCCCCACGCCACACTTGCCATTAGTATGAGGGTGAGTCCTATGGATAAGCCCTTAACAAATTTCATGATATGTCTCCTTGAGTATGCGTTTGATTTTGTTTTATTTGTGCGATAACCGTTTATATCGTTTCAAAGAATATTAGGGACTTGTAATATAATATTTGACAGGGGAAAGGGCAAGGCTAATCCAGTAGCCAGTAGCCGGTAG
>NPIE01004278.1_pt2 | contig 37190 bp, 28 predicted proteins | sample 8637661 | NCBI WGS metagenome assembly NPIE01 (sample SAMN07420842, study PRJNA396082) | bioreactor metagenome | isolation source: sample BA12 brine-fed electro-methanogenic bioreactor BA | place: Japan: Kochi | collected 2016-12-09 | reverse complement strand
CCGTTTCCGTCTGAGGCAAAACAACCGCTTTCGCCTATGGTTACCCCGGACAGTTTCCCGAGGAAATTGTCTTTAAGCAAATCCAGGGCTCCCCCCAGAACCGCGACGACTTGCCCGCCGGCATCTTTTATGGGGGCGGTGAACATGACGGCAGGATGGCGGTGCTGCTGGCTGGAAAAATAGGGGCTGGATATATAGGGTCTGCCGGTGGCGACGGTCTGCTGGAAATATTCCCGAAAGACATAATTGTTGCCCCGCCGGTTTGGCTTGAAGGGCCATTCGGCAATCAGGTCTCCCGAGGGCGAAAAAAGGAAGATTCCGTTGTCAAAGAACCGTTGTGTGCCGATGCCCAGCCGACTGTCGAGAAAACTCTGGGCCTTGTCGGCGTCGGTCAAGAGTCCCAAGGGAACGGTTTGCGCTGTTTCCGTGATTATGGTCCGGCCGGTATCGAGGGTGCTGTCAATATCGGCGGCAATTTCCGAAACAATGACATATTGCTGTCTCGAAACGGTTTCTTTGAATCCCGTTTCAAAATGCAGGAAGGCGAAAAATGCGATTACCGACAGCAGACCGACCACCAGCAGGGAGGTCGCGCAGGTCATCCTGGTTTTTATGCTCAGTGGAAACACAACGTTCACCATGCTGTAAGATCGAGCATTCTAACAATTTAAATGGGAAGCCCTGCTTGAGGTGTAAGTCTGAAATGCTTAACCGATCTCACGGTTTCCGGTATTCCATACCGCACTCGGCCATGATTCTGGCCATATCCTCGTCGGACAGCTCAGGCAAAGCAATGCTGCCGTCTTCACTTTTTTTCAAGCGAGTGATGCCGGGGTTCTTTTTTTCCAGGGCACCTAATTTAAACGCCTGGGTCCTGACCAAAGCCAGCAGTTTGCGGTTTTCCATTTCCAGGTCATATTTTTCTATGGCCGAGCGGATGGCGAATTTTAATTCAATGTCGTTCCAGGGCTTGACCAGAAACCGGAAGATCTGCCTCTCATTCACCGCCTTCATGGCCGCTTGGATGCTGACGTATCCGGTGAGGGTGATGCGCACGGTAGCCGGATACCGCAGGTTCACCAGGGAAAGGAGTTCGTCACCCGACATGCCGGGCATGCGCTCATCGCAGATGAGCACCTTGAACACCTGCTCCTCCAGCAGTCGCAGGGCCTGATCGCCACCCGGAGCGGTAACGACCTGGTAGTCCTCGTCCATCAGGGTGCGGCGCAGGGCCTGAAGCACGTGCTCTTCATCGTCCACAATCAGGATGGCGTCTGGCATTGGTCGGCCTCCTTTCCATCCGGCAGCTGAATCCCCGCTCGCTTCTCCCCGCAGAAGGCACAGAGTTTCCAGTCCTCCTCCAGCGGCATTTTGCAGCCCATGCAGATATTCTGCTTGAAGGAGCCGCAGTAGGGGCAGAAAAGGAACTTGGCGTCAATCGCCTTTGCGCACTTCCCGCAGGTGCGTTCATGGTGGATCTGCGGTCCGATCACCCGGAGCAGCTCATCCAAGGTGGTCTCCCCCCGCTTCACCTTCTCCGCGCCGGCGTCGATGAGGGTCTTCATGCCGCCGGCCCGGGCCATGCCGAGCAGTTCGGATTCTTTATAACTCTCGCAGATGAAGTGACGGAAATCATCGTTCATGATGAACAGTTCGAATACTCCGGTGCGCCCCAGGTAGCCGGTGTTGTTGCAGCGCGGGCAGCCCTTGCCGCGCGGCACGTGGTTTCCCAGGGCCCCCCCGGGAATCTTCAGCAGCTCCAGCAGTTCCGGGTTCGGCGCCTCGTCTGCGCGGCAGTACTTGCACACCTTGCGCACCAGGCGCTGGGCGATGACCCCCTCCAGGGCCGAGGCGATCAGATACGGCTTGACCCCGATGTCCATGAGGCGGGTGATGGAGGAAACGGCGCTGTTGGTGTGCAGGGTGGTGAGCACCATGTGGCCGGTCAGAGCCGCCTTGAAGGCCACGTCGGCGGTGTCCTGGTCGCGGATCTCGCCCACCAGGATGACATCCGGGTCCTGGCGCAGGGTGGCCCGCAGCACCGAGGAGAAGGACAGGCCGATCTTCTCGCGAATGGAGACCTGGTTGGCCTCCTCGAGGAAATATTCCACCGGCTCCTCGATGGTCTCGAAATTCCTGGTGCTCTCCAACATCTCATTGAGCATGGAGTAGAGCATGGTGGTTTTGCCGCTGCCGGTGGGGCCGGTGGAGATGATGATCCCCTGGGGCTTCTTGCTGATGCTGTGAATCTTGTGCAGATCCGCGGGCAGCACGCCCAGTTCGTCGAGCTTCTTGATGGCCCCGCTCTTGTCCAGGATGCGCATGACCACCTTTTCGCCGCTGATGGTGGGCATGGTGGAGACGCGGATGTCGACGATGCGGGTTCCCGACTTGACGGTGATGCGGCCGTCCTGGGGGTTGCGCCGCTCGGCGATGTCGAGTTTGGAGAGGATCTTGACCCGGGAGACGGTGGCGGGATGCAGGTCGGCCGGGATCTTGATCTTGCTGTGCAGGATGCCGTCGATGCGGTAGCGGATCACCGAATACTTGGTTTTCGGCTCGATGTGGATGTCGCTGGCCTTGTAGCGCACCGCCTCGGAAATGATGGCGTTGACGATGCGGATAATGGGAGGGATCTCCGAGGAGCTGATCAGCTCCTGGACGTTGATGTCGCTTTCCTCGTCCTCGATGATGATGTCGACCTCGTCGATCGGCTCCAGGTCGGGCACATTATCGAGATTGATGCCGGACTCCCCGGTGCCTTCCTCGTAGACCTTCTTCAACTGCTCGAGGATCTCCGAGCTGCGCGCCAGCACCGGCGTCACCTTGAGCCCGGTCATCAGGGAGATATTGTCGCACTTGTAGATGTCCGAGGGGTCGGCCATGGCCAGGGTGAGCTGGCGCCGGTCGAGCTTGACCGGCACCATCCGACTCTTCTCGCACAGCTCCCGCGGCAGGAACTTGACCACCTCGGGACTGACGGCGAGCTCCCGCAGGTCGACGTATTCGATGTTGAGGTATTTCTGCAGGGCGCCGATAATCTTCGGCTCGCTGGTGATGCCGAGGCGCACCAGGGTTTCGGTGATGAACTCATCTCCCTGCCGCTCCCGCAGACCCCGCAGGTAATCCTCCTTTTTCAGCAACCCCGCCTTGCCGAGGATGTTCCCCAGAATCCCGCGGTTCTCAGCCAGCCTGGCCGAGTAGTTCTTGATCTTCTGCTGCTGCTTTTTGGTGATCTCCCTGAGCTTTTTGTTCTCCTGGATGAGCACGTACTGCTGCAGAGCCAGACTGACGGTGAGCCTCAGGTCCTCATCGTTCCAGGGCTTGGTGATGAACTTGTAGACCGCCCCTTCGTTGACCGCCCCCATGATGGACTGCACGTCGGCGTAGCCGGTGAGCATGATGCGGATGACCTCCGGCCAGCGGCCTTTGACCTCCTTGAGCATCTCGGCCCCGGTCATCCCCGGCATGCGGTGGTCGGAGATCACCAGGTGGACCTTCTGCTGGGCCAGAGTCTGCAGGGCGTCCTTCGCATTCGAGGCGGTGAGGATCTGGTAGTTCTCGTCGACGAAAATCCTCCGCAGGGCCTTGAGCACCCCGGCCTCGTCGTCGACGAACAGCAGGGTGAACCCCTCCTGGGGAACGGGAGACTCCTCCTCCACCACCGCCTCCTGGTTCTGCGGCTCTTCCGGTTCGACGGGCTCGCCGGCCACGGACCGGAACAGTCCGGCAAATGTACTCATGGCGCTTCCTTTGCGACAGGCAATTGGATAATAATGGCCGTGCCCTCGCCCGGCCGGCTCTCGGCGTCAATGGTGCCGCCGGCGGCGGTCACGGCATCGTAGGCGACGGACAGGCCCAGTCCCATCCCCGAGCCGACCTCGCGGGTGGTGAAGAACGGCTCGAAGATCCGCTTGTGGACCTCCGCCGGCATGCCGGGGCCGTTGTCCTTGAATTCCAGGCGGATTACATCGCCGCGGCGCGCGGTGGTGAGGTGCAGTTCCAGCCCTGTGGGCCGCGCCTGAAAGGCGTTGCGGATAATGTTCAGAAACGCCTGGCAGAGCTGGGCAGCATTGCCCACGACCTGGGGGAGCTCCCCGAAGGAGGTTTCGATGCGCGCACCCTGGGGGGATTCCGCGGCCAGTACGCTCAGGGTCCGTTCCAGCTCGGCGTTGATATCCACCAGCCCCTGTCCGATGTCGTCGATGTGGGAGAATCCGCGCAGGTCGGCGACGATCTTCTTGACCCGCTGGGCGCCGGTGATGCTCTGGGAGAACAGATCGTCGATATCCTCGAGGATGAAACCGAGCTTCAGCTCCCGCCACCTGTCCTGCGCCGCCTGCTGCAGCTCCGGCCCCGGAGCGTCCCGGTAAAAAGTGAGCATCTCCCGGAACTTGTCGACATACTTGCGCAGGGTGTTGAGGTTGCTCAGGATGAAACCGAGCGGATTGTTGATCTCGTGGGCCACTCCGGCGGCGAGCTGGCCGACGGAGGCCATCTTCTCCTGCTGGAGCATGCGCGCGTAGGCCTGCTTGAGCTCGGCGGTGCGCTCCTGCACCTTGACCTCGAGACTTTCGGCCAGCTCCCGGTAGTTCTGCTCGGAAGCGGTCAGCTTGCGGTTGGTCTCCAGCAGCTCCTCGTAGGACTGGTTGACCACCGTGGTGTGAACCTCGGTGGTGAGCATGCGCTTCAGGTTGGTGTTCACCATGCTGCCTATGGCGTCGCTAACCACCTGGGCCGTGGCCTGCGCCACCGCCGGGTCGGCGCCGCCGGCGGCGAAGCAGAGCTTGCCCACCGGCTCGCCCTCGAGATGGACCGGGCGGCTCGCCAGCTCGCCGGTCGCAGCCTCACCGGAGGGAAAGGCCCACAGCACGACGCCCTCCTCATCGCGCAGGCTCGCCTGAGCCAGTCCGGCTTTGACCGCACTTTTCAAAAGCGGGAGGACTTCCGGGCCGCTGAGCAGATCGGTGAGCCGCTTTTCCTCGCCGATGACAAATTCGATGCTTTGAGTATGGTCCATGTTCGCTCGCTTCGCTCTTTCTGGGAATGGGGGCGGGTTTTCACCCCTGTCCTTTCCGGATCAGCTGTTTCATGAAGGTCGGACCGTCCAAACCGTGCTTTTCCTGCAGACCGTGTTTCTTGTCGATGGCCTTGTAGGTCAGCGCCGCCAGGTGCTTGAAGGTCTCCACCACCCCCCGCCCCTTGAGCGCCGAGGCCATGTAGACCGGGATGCCCGTCGGTCCCCAGATCCGCTTGATGTCCTCCTTGGAGACAATATCCGTCAGGTCCCGCTTGTTGAACTGCACCACCAGGGGGATCTTTTCGATGTTGAGCCCCACAAAGGCCAGGTTTTTCTCCAGGTTCTCGAAGCTGTTGACGTTGTTCCCCACCTCGGTAGTCTGGGAGTCGGCGATGAAGGCCACCCCGTCGGCGCGCTGCAGCACCGCTTTGCGCGTGGCGTCATGCTTGACCTGCCCCGGGACCGTATAGACCTTGACCTTGATCCGCAGACCGCTGGGGGCCACCAGGAAGAAGGGGAGCAGGTCGAAATAGATCGTCCGGTCGTCCTTGGTGTCGAGCATCATGAGATCCCCGCGCCCCTCCTGCTCCAGCAGCTCATGGAGCTGCAGCAGGTTGGTGGTCTTGCCCGAGAGCGCCGGTCCGTAGTAGACCAGCTTGAGGACCATCCGTTTTTCCGGTTCGTCGAACTCAATCAAGATCTGTCCTCTTTCTGACAAACACCGACACCTTTTTCTTGAACGGGTCCAACTCGTCATGGCGGAGGATCGCTTCGATTCCGTTCTCGTCAAGAATTGAGCCCTTGCTGAGGAGCAGCAAACCTGTTTCGGTGTACAGATCGTGCCGCAGGATCATGCCTGTTCGCAGCTCGCTGGGCCAGCGCTCCTCGCCCACCATGCCGTTTTCGCTCAGGAGCTTGCCGTAAACTTCCTTGATCGGCCGCCCCAACACGGGGAGTATCTGTGGATCAAGCCGCTTTCCGCCAAGCTCCCGCGCTTTTCTCAGGGCGATCTCGGCAGCCTGGCTCACGTCTTCTTTCAGCAGCCGGGCCATCAGCCGATCGATGTAATCGGCCGCGGCGATGATGCGCGCCCCAAGGGGGATCTCCTCCCCTTGCAGCCCATCCGGATTGCCGCTGCCGTCGAAATGCTCGTGATGGTGGCGGACAAGCACCCCCGCGGGACGCAGCTCTTCAATGACGTCGATGGCGGCCTGCCCCCGCACGGTGTGCTGCATGTAGTCTCGCAGGTCTTCTCCCCCGAGTTCATGAAGGTCCCTGCGCATCAGATGATCGGGGTTGCCGATCTCTCCGATGTCATGCAGCAAAGAGGCCACATGAATCCTTTCGATTTCCTCGGAGGGCAGCTCCATTTCCCTGGCGATCCGGACCGCAAGCTCGGCGACGTTCCTGGTATGGTTGCGCAGGGTCTTTGCACGCAGTTCGATTAGCCCGGAAAGAGCAGCGATAATGTCCTGGAAGTTTTTCCGGATCCGTGCGTTCTGAACACGCAGCTCCTCGTTCTTTTCCCGTATCTGTGCGGTCTGCTGCAGCACCCGTGACTTAAGCCGGGCATTCCACTCCTTGAGTTCCTCGTTCTTCTGCTGAATGATGGTATTGAGGCGTCGGTTCTCCTGCCGCAGCTCATAGTGCCGCACCGCTTCGCGAAGGGTCTGGATCAGTTCCTCGTCGTTCCAGGGTTTGCTGATATAGCGGTAGGCCCCGCCTTTGTTGATGGCCCCGACGGCCGCGTTGACATCGGCATAGCCGGTGAGGACGATTCGCAGCGCCTCCGGCGCCGCTTCCCGGGCCTGCTGCAGGAACTCCACCCCGCTCATCCCAGGCATGCGCTGATCCGAGACGATCAGTCCCACGTTGGTCTCGGTGCGCAGCAGCTTCAGTCCCGCCTCGCCGGAGTCGGCGGTCAGGATTTCGAAATCCTCGTCCATCAGCAAACGCTGAAGCGCGGCAAGAAGGCTCCGTTCATCGTCTACAAACAGGACCTTTATCTGCTCCCGGTTATCCATTGTTGAGCCGTCCTTCATCGGGATTGTCTTGGGTGAAGACCTTGTTTTCGATCCGCTCGAATAACAGATCCGTCAGTTTCGGGTCGAGCACGCTCCCCCGCATGGCGGTCATGATGCTGCGGGTTTTCTGCGGGGAAAAGCTTTTCTGATAAGGACGCTCGCTGCGCATGGCGTCATAGACATCGGCCACGGCAACGATCCGAGCCAGCAAAGGAATGTCTTCCCCCTTGAGCTGGTGCGGATAGCCTTCCCCGTCATAGCGTTCATGGTGAAACAGGATGATCTCCCGCACCTCCTTGGGAAGCTGGGCTTCGCGGGCGATCTCCGCCCCCCAGACGGGGTGATTTTTTACGACGTCGAACTCGCTCTGATTCAGCGGGCCTTTGAAGTTGAGGATCTTCTCCGGCACCCCGATCTTGCCGCAATCGTGCAGCCAGCTGCCGAGCTTGAGTATTTGTGTCCGGGTGCCGTTCAGTCCAAGCGCCTCGGCTATTCCGAGGGCGTAGCGGGCCACCCTTTCGCAGTGCCCCCGCGTGTAGGGATCCTTCAGTTCAATGGCTTGGGCGAGGGCCAGCAGGGTGTTTTCGTCGGCCTTTTTGATCGCACAGCACAGGGCGTTACGGCCGATGGCGTCCTCAACCGTCTGGATCAGCTCCTGGTCTTCCCAAGGCTTGCAGATGAAGCGGAAGACCTCTCCCCGGTTGATGGCGTCGAGGGCCATGGGCAACTCGGCATGGGCGGTCATGAGGATCTTGGTGGTATCGGGATAAAGCTCCCGGATCCGATCCAGCAGGTCCACCCCTTTCATTCCGGGCATGCGATAATCGGAAACCACCACGTTGACCTCTTGCCGCTGGAGAATCTCCAGGGCTTGCGTTGCACTGGTAGCCTTCAGAACACAAATGTCGCTCCCCAGAAAAAGCCGTGCTACGGCATTGAGGATATGTTTCTCATCGTCCACAAAGAGCACCTTCGGCGCCATCACTTTTCTCCTTCCCGCTCAACTACCAGAATAAGCCCTTCCTGGCCAGGCTCCTGGATGATCGAGCCCTTAATTCTTATCGTGCTGTCGCCGACGCGGCAACGCTCGGAAAGTCTCTCCGCCGCCGGCACCTGTTCAATAAAGGCGCCCACTTCTTCCGGCAGAGCATCCCGCCAGGAGCAGCCCAGCACTCCGCCTTCCACGCAACTGAGCAACTCACTGGCCATGGCGTTACAGAAAACGACAGTCTCCCCGAGGTCAATGCCGACCACCCCCACCGGCAGGGCATTCAGGATGTTCTGGGCGCTTTTGAGCACCTTGTTCTGGAACTCAAGCTTCACGGTGCGTTCGGCCACCATCTTTTCCAGGTTCTCATTGATCAGGCCCAGCTCCTCGTTGGAGTGCTGCAGCTGCGTCATCAGCTCCTGATTCTTCCGGTGCAGAAAATAGAGGTCAATGGCTTTATCGATGGTGACCTTGAGCTCGTCGTCGTTCCACGGCTTGGGGATGAACTTGTAGATCTGCCCCTCGTTGATCGCCGAGACGATGGCCGCCGTATCCGCATAGCCGGAAAGGACGATGCGCACGGTCTCCGGCCACCTCCGGCAGACCTCGTGCAGAAAGTCGACGCCGTTCATCTCCGGCATCCGGTAGTCGGAGACGACGATCTGCACCGGTTGCTCCCGCTCCAGAGTCTGGAGTCCCTCTTTCCCGGAAAGGGCGGTCAGGATCTGGTAATCCTCGTCCAGAAACAGCCGCTTCAGAGAGCGCAGCACGTTCCTTTCATCATCGACACACAGAACCTTGATCGGCTCGTTCATTTCAATGCCCCTCCACAATCGGGATGCGCACCGTAAAGGTCGTCCCCTTTCCGATCTCGCTCTCTACCCTGATATCGCCCTGATGTTTTTTGATGATGTCGTCGGAGATGCTGAGGCCGAGCCCTGTTCCCCTGCCAACCTCTTTGGTCGTGAAAAAGGGCTCAAACAGCCTGCCAAGGTTCTCCGAAGGGATGCCGCAGCCCGTGTCCGATACGGAAATTCGAATAGAGCCATCTTCCTGCCAGGTCTTGACGGTTATCAGTCCCTCCGTTTCGATGGCATGGGCGGCATTGATCAGCAGGTTCAAAAAAACCTGGTTGAGTTGCTGCGGGTAGCACTTGATGGCCGGCAGGTCGTTGGCGAACTGCCGGTGCAGGGTCGCCTTGTACTTGATCTCGTTCCAGACCACGTTGATGGTGCTTTCGAGGCATTTATTGATATCGGCGTGTTTGCAGTCGGCTTCATCCGCCCGGGCAAAACTCTTAAGCTCCTGCACGATCTTTTTCACCCGCTGGGCGCCCTCGAGAGATTCCTGGATCAGATCGTTTATGTCATCGCTGATGTAGTCGATTTTCAAGTCCTTACTCTTCTGCGCCAAGCTCTCGTCGGCCTCTTCTGTCCCGAAGGCCGATAGCGCCTCGCTCTGGGCCCGGATATACGCAACGAGCCTGTCAGTGTACTTTTTCAGGGTGCCCAGATTGCTCGATATAAAACCCATGGGATTGTTGATCTCATGAGCTACGCCTGCGGCTAGCTGGCCGATGGATGCCATTTTTTCCTGCTGGAGAATCTTGGTCTGAGTGGCCTTTAGGTCTGTATAGGCGTTTTCCAGCTCTCTGCTTTTTGCTTCGATCTCTGCATTGGTCTTCTCAAGCTGCTGATTCAACTGTTTTAATTCGGTGAAATCATGAGCCGTTATCACGGCTCCGGAGGCCTCATTGTCCTCCTCTGGAAAAGGATAGGTGTTCAATACGTACCACCTGCCGCTGGGGCGGTGAAAGAGTTCAACCCCTCCGCTACACGAACTGCCGTCGTTGATTCCATGCTCCTCGAGCACCCTCCCGAGACTTTGCCCGATCAGCTCCCGGTAGGGTTTGCCGGCAAACCTCTGGAGAGCGTTATTGCACCTTTTTATCCTACCGGCCGCATCGGTGAGAATGATGATATCGTCCATGCAGTCCACGGAGCACTCCCATTCCTTTTGGGACCTTTCGACCAGCTTGAACAGCCGGGTCCGCTCCTCATGCTGCTTGCGCAACTTGACCTGATTTCTTCTCAGGGATTTTTCGGCCAGTTTGCGTTCAGTGATATCCAGACAAGACAACACGCTCTTTTGGGTGCCCGGTATTATCTCCACGGTGGCCCAAATGTGTTTAATGTGCCTGAGCCGGTCAACGAACTTGAACTCATAGGACCGCGGCGCGAAGCTTGGGGACCTCCTGCGTGCCTGATGATATTCCCTCATTCGAGGAAGATCCTCTTCGGCTACAAAGTCCGCCAGCTTTTTTCGTCCTTCCACCTCCGCTTTCGAATACCCGGAGAGTTGCTCGAATTCTTGATTGGCCATTGAGATGGTGGTATCTGCTTCGACAATCACGGTTGCGGTTCCCGTGGCTTCAAAGATGGTCCGATACTTCTCTTCGGAGGCCCGCAGCGCTTTCTCCGCCCGCCTCTGCTCGGTAATGTCCCGGGTCGTGGTAATAAGACGTGTTTGTTCGCCGATCGTGATCTTCTCTGCCGACCAGAGCATGGTGCGGGCTTCTCCCGACCTCAGGCGGAAAAGGACCTCAAGCTCGCGTACCGTCCCTTGTTCCTTTAGCCTTTTGACCATCTGGGAACGCTGAACGGGGTCGACCCATATGCCGAGTTCAATGGAGGTATGGCCGATAACCTCTTCGCGGCGATAGCCGGTGGTGCGAAGAAATGCCTCGTTTACATCCAGGTAGCGGCCATCTTCCAGGTCACTTATCGCAATCCAGTCCGGGCTGGCCTGAAAGGCCTTGAAGAATTTTTCTTCTGATCGCCGTAGCGAATCCACGGCCTGCTTTCTCTCGATCGCGGAGCGAATAAAACGTTCCAGACTCGATGCGTCTGTCTTACCTTTAATCAGGTAATCTGCCGCACCGAACTTAGTCCCAACTAAATCCACGTGGTGACCATCCTGGTCGGTCAGCAAAATTATCGGCACTTTACAGCCCTCGGCGACGCCCTCGCTCAAAAGCTTCAGCTCGTTACGCTTTCCTGAGTGATAGTCCAGAAGACACACATCGGGATTATTGCTCTCAATCATCATAAGAGCTTCGTCATACGTTGGCACCCATTCCACATCGTATTGCACTCCCTCAACTTCGGAGAGCAAATCGCGGGTAATGAGGTATTCGTCCTTTTCGTCAGTAACAAGCAGTATTTTCAGTCGGAGGCCGTCATTCATATCAAGCTCCTGGGCTATTATCTGGCCGTCGCACCATATCACAGACCTGCTCAGTCCAATCTTGTACTCCCTGCCCAGACCCGTGGGGCAAAGAACAGCCAAATACCTGAATCCCCCTTTGCCGGGGCCAAGGTGAATTTGTATGGCAACGTATCGCCGTCGGCACTGGAGGTTCTTTCATGGCGATTTGGCCTGCCGCAGCCTCGAATGAATATTCAACTTCTGTGCCATTTGTGGTCCTTCTGGCGTCTTCGGAACATTTCCTCCGCCGGGCCCGACCACTTTTGCAGCACAAGCAAATTCTTATGGTAGGATTGGGGAGAGCTAATGTTTTGGCCGGTTTCCTGCTACTTAACCGAACCTGGCTTTTTGGGGGGAAACGTTCATGTTTTCGTTGTTTTCGTTGCTCTCCCATGTAGAATCGGTATCGTCGAGTCAAGCGGGGTGCAAGTGGTCCCGGTAACGCACAAGAGAATTAAACAAAACTTTTCGAGAGAGGATTGAAATTGCCCAGTGACCTCCAGTGGGGAATTGATCTCGTTAGAGATCTCCCCCCTATGCCGGTGGTGGCCATCAAGGTTGTCACGCTTTTGCAAGATCCGAAAACTACCGCCAAAAATCTGGCCGATGCCATTTCCAGGGATCCGGCCGTTTCCGCTCGCGTTTTAAAAATAGCCAATTCCTCTTTTTACAGCTTGAAAAGACAGGTGAAAACCCTGGAGCAGGCCATTGTTGTTTTGGGGGAAAAGACCGTGAAAAGTCTGGTCCTTGCCGCCAGCCTGAAAGGGATTAGCCGGTCCTCCGGACCGGTAGAAACGATGCTCTGGGAGGAGTCCATGGGGTGCGCCATCGGAGCCCGTCTGGTGGCGCTCCGCTGCCGCTCCGCCGAACCTGAAGAGGCCTTTCTGGGTGGAATGTTCCGCAGCATTGGCAAAATGGTCATGAACAATCTGGATAGTGCCAAATACCTGCAGGTTGTCCAAGGGGTCTCCAACGGGGCGGGCAACCTTGAGGAGCTAGAGCGGAACTATTTTCACTGCTCCCATTCGGAAATCGGTGAGGCAGTAATAAGAAAATGGAACTTTTCCGAAAGCCTTATCCTGGTTGTTCGAAATCACAGGAGTTTGGCACTTTCAGCGGGGGATGATCCGGTCCTATTTCGTTTGGTGGCCACCGTCAACATTGCCGATTGTTTCTGCCGGCGCCTTGGCGTTGGTCGGCCAGATTTGGAGGAAGCCCTCGAGATCTCCCAAACACCAGGAGCCAAAGCGCTGGGACTTGATTCCGAGCAACTGGGCCAGCTGTTGGAAGAATTCAAAACCGTCTTCGAGCGAGACCGCGAGATTTTTCTCACCTGATCACCTGGAATGAAACAAACTGTAAAAAGCTCTGTAGTGTCCGGGCGCTGCTGGTTCGAATTATTTAGATAAAGGCATCTTTCGGGAAGGGCTGGTCGCTGAACTTGCTACGACCAAATGCCTAAACCTTTCACTGCTTCTTCTATCTCTCCAGGTTCCCGGAGAGAGCGAAGCGCGTCTGGCTTACTGCACGGACTGCTTTTCCCTCGTGGGCGAGGATGCGCGGGGGCAGAATCGGGAACCTTACGGGCTGGGGGAAATCAACAAGCAGCGGCGGGAAATCCGCCCAGCAAAGCAAAAAGCCCGGCATGGTGCCGGGCTTTTTGCGAAGCAAGTATTTGGATTTGCGCAAGGGGAGGGGTCACCTGGTTGCCACCCGGACGTTTTCCACCGGGAACACCCTGTTGTTGGCCCATTCAATCCAGGACCCGTCGTAGTTTCTGGCATTGTCATAGCCCAGACCAAGCAGTACCAGGGTGGCATAGGAGGAGCGGATGCCGGTCTGGCAGTGGGCTACCACCTGGGAGGCAGGGGTGATTGCGTGCTCCTTGAGCAGGGCCCGGATCTCCTCCTCGCTTTTCAGCACCTTGATGCCGTTGACCTCCTTCTGCAGGTTGACCCACTCGAGGTGAACCGCTCCGGGAATGTGCCCGCCTCGGTCGGCACGAATCTCGGTTCCTTCGTATTCGGCGGTTCGCCGAGTATCCCAGATCAGCACCGAGGGGTTGTTGAGGCGGGTCAGCAGATAGTCGCCCTCGGTGCGGATTTCCTGGCAGTTACTGCATTTGTAGCCACTGGTTGCCGTGGCCCGGGTCGGCAGCATGGCGACCGCCCGGTCTTCGCTGTTCCATTTTTCGTAACCGCCGTCCAGAACGTAGGATTTTTCGTGTCCGTGGTAACGCAGGGTCCAGATAAAGCGGGCGGCATAGGGGTTGTCGTGTTCGGCATAGGCAACCACGGTGGTATCGGGGGTGATGCCGTAACGGTTCATCAGGGCTTCGAACTCGGCGACGGTGGGGACGAGGCTCTTGACGCCGGAGCGGGTAGAGAGGAATTCACTCTTGTCGATATGCACGGCTTCGTCGATATGGCCGAGGAGATACAGGGGCGCCACCCGGACGTCGACGACTTTGACCGCATCGCGATTGGTCGCAAGCCAGTCGGTGCCGACGAAATAATCGTTCAGGCCGGCCAGGGCCGAACCCGGAACGAAAAGTCCCATCCCCAGAGTATAGGCTATCAGCAGGGTAGAAAATCTTTTCACTGGGTCCTCCTTGAGCTTCGGTAGGTAACCGTAGTACGTCTTCCGTTATTCAATTGTACCAGTGTAAAAACATAGATTGATTCGCAATCGTTGTCAATTGTTTTTATCATGTTAGTCCTGCAGACAAACTACAGTAAGTCAGTGTGGTAATCGCCATGGAAATAAAAAAGGCGCGAAATCCTTCGCGCCTTCGGGGTAGGTTGCAGGTTGGAATCGGGTTCAGCCGTGGAGGATGTTTGCTGCCAGTTCGGCCGTTTCTTCGGTAATCCGGCGGCAGTTGGCCAGGTGTTCACGACTTTTCCACTGGTAGTCTCTGGAGAGCGCGGAACAGCAGGTCACCCGGTTCTTTTCCTTGAATGCGGCCACCAGATCGGCGGCCCTGGCGCTTTTGCCCTTGATCCCCAGGGCCATGACTCCGCCGGTCACCGCCCCGCAGAGGCACTTGCTGCCGCCGATGCCGCCGCCGAAGGCCTTGGCCATTTCCATGATCTGCGGGTCGTCCATGCCGGTGGTGGCCCGGAACACCGCCTGGGCGCAGTTGAATCCCGAGGCGAAGAGCTCCCCGGCCACTTTGGCGGCGGAATCCTCAGGGTTGGGGGTTCTTTTGAATTTCAAAATTCTGGCCAGCATGGAGGTGTCCTTGAGGTTCGGGCTCGGGTCGATAGTCTCCTAAAATTCCGGGGCGTAAGATAGCTGTTCCCGATGAGTCAAGTCAAGTTTAAACCGCGACACGCCTGCGGACTTTTTTCCTGCTGGAGGGCGCTTGTCTACTACAATTCCCGGCAAGGCGCCTTGATGTGATAGCCCTGTCCGAAGTCTGCACCGAGCTCGCGGACCGAGTCCAGAATCATATCGTCCTCGATCATTTCGGCGATGGTCTGGATTTCAAGGTCTTTGGCCAGTGAGACGATGCATTTGACAAAGGCCCTGTCGGTGGCTTTCTGCGGGGCATTCCTGATGAATTCGCCTTCTATCTTGATGTAATCCACCGGGAACATTTTGATGTAGTGGAAGGTGGAAAACCCGGCCCCGAAGTCGTCAATGGCGAACTTGAAACCCTCGATCTTCAGTTCTTTGACAAACTTGTCGAGCAGGGCCGGATTCTTGACCGTTTCCCGTTCGGTGATTTCGAAGACAATCCGCTCCGGCGCAATGCCGTACTCGCCGGCAAACTCTCTGACCCGGCGGATGAACTCGCTGAGAATCAGCGATTTAGGCGAGAGATTGATGAACAACAGGCCCTGGTAGGATTTTTTCTGAATTTCCTGGAAGGCCTTTTCGATGTTGATATAGTCAAGCTGACTGACAATCCCCATGTCCTCGGCCATGTCGATAAACTGGGCCGCCGGTAGAATCCGCCCTTCATGCTCAATCCCCATCAGAAGTTCATGCATCTCGATCGAACCGTCCGAAACGTTCATGATCGGCTGAAAGAAGGGAATAACCTTCTCTTTGTTTTCGAGCACGTTGAGCAGGAAGAGGGTTTTTTCCTCCGTCTTCTTCAAGACTTCAACGATATCCTCGCGGGTGGGCGCCCCGATCCGGTTTTTCCCTTCGGTTTTCGCCTTGTACATCATGTTGTTGGCGATGACGAACAGGGTGCTCAGCTCGGCGGTATGTTCCGGAAAGGAGGCCAGACCGATGGAAACGGTCGCTTTTATCGTTTTGCCATCCGGGGCCTCTGCGGTGGTGGCCGTGACCGCCTCGATAACCTTCAGAGCCGTGTCATAGGTTTTCCCCTGATCGGACTCAGGCAGAATGACGGCAAATTCGTCCCCGCCGTAGCGGGTCAGAATGTCCCCGGCCTGCAGAGCCTCTTTGAGCTTTCCGGCGAGAAGCTGCAGAAAGGTGTCGCCGAAGGAGTGGCTGTAGCGGTCGTTGATCATTTTGAAGTTGTCCAGATCGACGATCAGGATGCCGAAACTGTAACCGTGGCTCCTGGCCCGCTGCAGTTCGTTCTCTGCCAGATCCCAGAAAACCCGCTGGTTGTAAAGATTGGTCAACGGGTCTCTGGTTGCGTAGTATTCAAGCTCCTTGGTGTAGGTGTAAATCGCCTTGACCGAGCCGATCACGTTGATCAGCGTGGTCAGGATGCTTTCGATGACCAGCGCCCGGCCTTCATTCTCTTTCAGTTCCGAATGGACGCCCAGGCCGACAACCCCGCCGATCTGCGGATTTTCCAGGAAAATCGACTTGGTCTGCAGATCGAGGTCTTTCTCCGAGATGGTCATTGGAGCGGCGTCGAAATTCACGATGTTATGCCTGGTTTTGATATTCGAAAGCGGCTTGAGCCGCCGCTGTTCGGCGAGTCGCTGGTTGACGACCTGGTCCAGATAGTGCCGGGTTTGCGGGGTGGGTTTGCTTCGCCAGAAAATTTCCAGATCATAGGTTTCGTTGCCGGCATCAAAGATGGAAAAGAGGACATAGGCGTCCATGATATCGTTGACCTGGTTGAGAAGTTTCGCCACATGATCTCGCCAGTCCTTGACGACTTCCGAGGTGATAATGAAGGTTTCCAGGAGGTTGACTTCAAAGGCCAGCAGATCCTTGTCGATGGCGACTTCCCGCATCTTTGCGGCGAAGCGGCTGAATTCGGCCAGAATGCTGTTGACCTCGGCAAAATCGGTTCTGCCGGCTGCGAGCTGCAAGGCCGTCAGATCATCGATGCTGTTGACGTTTTTGATCTCGTCATGCAGGCGCGTCGTCGCCCGCGCCACCTTTTGGGTGACCCATCGCGAGATGAACAGGGCCATGAGCAGGGGCAGCGGCGACATCAGCAAAAAGGCGACGATGAATTTACGCCGAATGCCCGAGTCGCTGGCGGAAAGGTCCTGGCTGATATCGAGCACCCCGAGCACCTCTCCGGCCTGCACGTTGGTATGACAGGAGAGACATCCGGCCTCCGCCTTTATGGCCACAACCTGTCTGATAAGGTTGTCCTGCTCCGTGGCCGTGGCCACCCCGGTAGCCATGACCTCGCGAACCGTTTGATCGCGCATCTCGGCATCGACCGCCCCGTAAAGATCGGCGACCGGCTCCGCCCGATGAATCGAGACGCCGACCGAAACCTCGGAGTTGGCATGAATAACCGGGGCAATGAAGGTGTAGAGCTCTTTTCTGGACCAGCCTTTGTCCATCAACTGCAACAGAGAGCTTGAGATCTGCTCGGATAGGCCTCGGGTCAGGGCGCTCGACTGCTTGGTGTAGGCCTGATGATAGGTTGTGGTCGTGACCAGGTAGATGAGCAGAAACGTGACCAGGGAAACGCTGAGGATGGCGGCGAAAATAAACGTTTTGAGGCTTAGCTGTCTTGCGGATCCGGAATCGCTGCGTGGCATGTCAAGTCACCTGTCCGTTTGATTTTATTTGCACCTTCATTGATTGGCTTGCGAAGGGCGGTCAGGGCGTCCACCATCGCCCGATCTTCCAGGCGGCCGCCCGCGGGAGCGTTGCGGAGCAGGATGCGGGTGGCGTCGACCAGGGCCGGGGGCACTCAAGGGGTTTTTCTCCTAGCGGATGAACAGCCAGCGGATGATGGTGGCTCCGTAGAGACTGGCGGTGAGCGTCAGGCCGACCGCCGTGGCCGCCAGGTAGGCTCTGGGCGGGACCTGTTCCGCCAGGCCTGAAGCGGCGCGGCGGGTCCCCAGCATGGCGAGAGTCCACCCCCCGCCCAACAGGGCCAGGACGATCCATTTGAGCAGGTCCAGGGGCAGCAGCACGCCGGGCGCACCGGCGGTATGCATGACATTCATGGCCAGGTAGCTCTTCACCCCCGTCGGATCCCCCAGAACAAAGGGCAGGTAGGCCGCCTTGGCATTGAGCTTCACCACGGCCAACACCAGGTGCGCCGACATCACCAGGGGAATGAAAGGCAGCACCAGCGCTCCCATTGCTTCCCAGAAGCCCTGACGGGGCCGCGGTTCGGCGAGGGGCATTGCCGGTCCCTGGGCCGGCCCCACCTGGAGCGTCCCTAGTTTCAGCACCAGCCACGAGGGGAGAAGGAGCAGCAGGGGCAGGCCCAGAGAGACCCAGGCGGCCGCCAGGACGTAGTAGCCCGTCGCCTCCCAGCCGAGCAGCAGGGCCGTTTGCTGCGGCACCCAAAAGAGCGCCTCGCGCAGGTCGACATAGACCTTGCTGAAATTGGCCGTGACCAGTCCCAGCAGCACCAGAAAGAACAGGGTTTCGGATGGGGAGAGGGGCTCGGCCCGGAAATCTGCCATCCAGGGGCGGCGCCCCAGCCGGATGTTGCCGTTGCCGCAGTTGCGGGCACAGTTCAGACACAAGGGACAGGTCGAGCTGTCCTTCAGCTCGGCCGGAACCAGGCCGGCCGGGCACTCCGGGCGCTGGCCGTGCCAGAAAAGAACCGCCGGCCCCAGGGCCAGGCGGGACCACCGGCGCCCCCCGGCGATGCAGTCCTGGCCGGTGCAGGAAGCGCAGGTCGCGACCTCCTTCACCCGCAGCTCGAAGGGGGCCACCCGGGCGTACAAACCGAACACGGCCCCCGCCGGACACAGGAGAGAGCAGAAGGCCCGACCGCGAAAAACGAGTCCCGCACCGGCCGCGAGCAGAAGCATGAGGGCCATCAGGACCGCGGTGTAGTCGGGGAAGCGGTGGACAGCCAGGAAGTAGATCGCCAGCTGCAGGGCCACCAGGGTCAGGGTGACCGGTAAGAACCCGCGCAGCCACGGTGGCAGGGGGCGCCGCAGGCCGATTCGGCTGAAGAGATCGTTGATCCAGCCGACCGGGCACACGGCGCACCACACTCGCCCGAAGAAGAGGGCGAGAAGGACCACTCCCATCATCCACCAGACCCAGAAAAGATGGGTCGCCAGATTGGTGTACATCAGCGGGTCCGGAACTGCCACCCCGGGGATGCCGTGGTAGTGCCAGCCGAAGGCGGCTGCGGCCAGCAGCATCAACAGGGCGGCAAGGCGCACCAGACGGAACGTCCAGGGGATGAGAAGCAGCCGGCCCAGGCCGCGGATTTCGAGTAGATTCCTGCCCATTGCGTCCCTTTAGTGATAGATGCTGTACGGGAGAACCTGCTCTCCCCGGTCGTTGCGGTACGTGACCTGATGGCCGGTAACGGTCTGCAACGAACGGGCTGCCCATTCGCGCACTACCGTTACCTCGTCTTCCATGGCCTTCCGCAGGGGGGCCACCGCCGCCGCCGTCCCCGATGAGCCAAGGGCCATGGCGGCATGCATGCGGTTGCGCCACTGCGGGTCGCTGAGGCCGGCAATCAGGGCCGCTTCCGCCCGCTTGTCCTTGAGCTTGCCGAGGGCGAAGAAAACCTCGGGGCGGGCGGGACCGTCCGCGCGGGCGAGGAGGGGCTCCAGGGCACGAGGGTCGCCGATGTCCCCCAGCGCTCGCACCGCTCCCGCCATGCCACGGGGGGAAGCGCCAGGGAGGTAGCCCAGCAGCGCCGCAACCGCCTCCCGGTTGAGGCGGATCAGAGCCCGGACCGCGTGCCGGGCCACTTCGGGGTCCTCGTCGTCCAGGGCCGACAGCAGGGCGGGAATCCCTCGCCGGTCACCAATCTCTCCCAGGGCCCAGGCGGCCACATAGCGCCGTTTCAGGCTGCGGTCCTCCAGAACCCGGGCGATCGGTTCGGTCGCCCGGGAAACCTTCAGATTGCCCAGGGCGGCGATCACCTGCTCGCGGCGGATTCGGTCCGTCGTTCCCACCTGCTCCAACAGAAAGGGGACCGCCCGCTCTCCCAGTTCCAGGAGAAACGGGTAAATCCGGGAGTGAACCGCCCGTCCCTCTTCCCCCAGCAGGGCGACCAGTTCACGGCAGGCCCCCGAATCCCCGGTTTGGGCCCGGTTTTTGAGATCCTCCAGATCGATGGTGCCCCCCTGACGGCAGGCGGTCAAAAGAAACAGCAGGAGCAAAAGGCTTAGGATACGCACGTCACCACACCTTGGTCACGGTAATGTTGATGTCCTGGAGGATCTCCCCCTGGCGGACGACGACCGCCGAAGGCTCGATCGTGCCCTGGTCGTAACGGCCGTAAAGGTCGCCGAGTTTGGGAGGACCGCCGAACTTGTCCCGGGCGGCGAGGTAGTAGGTCCCCCCCTCGGGCAGGTAGAGAAGATAACGCCCGTCGGGCCCGGTTTTTTCCGAGACATACTTGGGACGTTCGGACATCTGCACATGGTCGTAGACATGCACCCGTGCCCCCTCCAGGGGCTGGCCGTCGGCGTCGCGGATCTGTCCCGAAAGACCCGTCTCGGAAACCTCCGCCTCGGCGGTCAGCCGCCGGTTGTCCCCTTCCTTGACGGGAGCGATCACCGTCAATTCGGAAACCTCCCCGCGGACCCTGAGGTTGAGAAATTCACTCTTGTGGTCCCCGGCCACGACCGGGCCAAAAGCGTCGCCGTTCTGCCTCTTGCGGGCCACCGCCAGGTAATCGCCCTCGGGCAGCTGCATCTCGAAGGCGCCGTCGGGACCGGTCGCCCGGGAAACGGCGAAAGCCGGCCCGTAAAGGTCCATTCCCTGCTTGTAGATGTAAAGGTAGGTTCCTTCCAGGGGTGCAAGAACCCGGCCCTGAACCTTGCCCAGGGTTATTGCGCCCGTTTCTCCCGGAGGCGGGTCGGAACATCCGGAGAAGGCGAGCAGCAGGAGGAAAAGAGACAGAATGCGGATGGGCAGGCAAAACATGGCGGTTGTCCTCACTTTTGACTTGCATTCCGGCCGTTCGACCGGAGCAGAACGATGGTTTCTTCGGCCACCGAGGCGTAGTGCTCGTTCAGGGTATGGTCCATGATCGACAGTCCAAAGGGGATGCCTTCGCGGTCTCCCGGGATGAAGCGCACGTCACGTCGGTCGCCGGTATCCAGTCGCCGGCGCAGCACCACCGTCCACCGGCCCTTTTCCCATCGCCCCCGGGCGGCAACGTCTCCCCGGCCGCCGGTGGGCCTGCTGGTAAGGTAGCCGGGAGCGGTGGAGTCCTGCAGACGGAACCCCCTGCCGACCGGCAGCCCTTCGGCATCGTAGATGGGTCTGTCCCCCTCGGCAAACATGATCTCCTTGGCGCCCTCGAGACGGGCCCGCGAATTTTCCTGGAACAACTCCCCCGGAACGTCTCCGTGCATTCCCTCCTGATCCAGAAAGCGGTCGTCAGCGAAGCCGAAATGGCCGGTGCGCTGGGCCTTCCAGTTCCATAGGTCGAGCCACGCCCCATCCTTCACCAACTGCATGCGGTTGCTGGCCCTGAAGCTGGCGCCGGCCACAGCGAAATCGCGGATATGGCATGCGAAAGCGCACGTGAAGCGGGGAAAACGCCGCTCCGCATCCCAGAGCAGGCCGAAACCGTCCTCCATGGCCCCGGTGTTGGTCCATTTCTCGCCGTCGAAAAGCCACTCCCGCATCCCCTCGTCGGGGGTGGCGTCCGCCCACGAAAGGCGCAGAAACAGCTCCTCTGCCGTATAGAAGGCGCGCAGGTCCACCGGCAGGGGCTCGGGGAGCGCGGCACCGTGATGACAGGAGGCGGTGGAGGTGTGAACGGTGTCGGTATCGACATCCGAAAGGGAAGCGAGCCGGTGCAGCCGCCCGCCTTTGACGATGACCAGGCGGGGCAGGGCCCGCTCCCAGTCGGCCTCCGTTGGAGCACCGGCCAGGGGAAGGGCATAGAGACGGTCGGCCGGAATGTCCTGGCAGGCGCAGAGGACCAGGAGGAGAAAGATCAGAAAAATACGCACGGGTAGCGATACCATACGACCTGCCTGAGGGGAAACTTCGAAGAGGGATTCCTGCAGGGGATGAGCCTGCCATCCCGCTTGCATTCGGTTCCCGTTGAATTCTATTGTGGTTTGCATTTTACATACCATGCCACCGGCAGGTGGCGAAACCGCTAGCGGGGGGAAGTTCGGCAGGGATTGGGGCGGCCATCCCACCCGCATTTGTTTCTGCGGCATCCATTGGTTTGTATTTTGCATTAATTCATCAATGGATAAGACCGGCGCAGGCCCATCGGTTTTTGCTGGCGGGTAAAGCCGACCTCCGTGCCCCGGAAGCAAGAGTCAGGTAATTGTCATGCCGGACTGGGGCTTCGGGTCATTCCCTTGACACCCACAACCCCATGGAGTTTTCCTTATGATGAAATCTCTGAGAAACCTGGGAATCGTCCTTGCCCTGGCGATCTGGACGGCTCCTGCCGCCGCCGGGGATTTTGCCGACATTTCCGCTCCGGCCGGGGTGGCCGACGCCGGCCTGGGCAAAGGCATTGCCATGGCCGACGTCAACAATGACGGCCTGATCGACCTCTACGTCTCCAACAAGGGGGGGAGCAACCGCCTTTTTCTGAACAGCGGCAACGGCGCCTTTCTCGACTTCACCGATCAGGCCGGTCCCGGCGTGGACCATCCCGGCTTCACGATGGGGAGCGTCTTCGGCGATTATGACAACGACGGCTGCGCCGATTTGTACCTGGCCACCGGCGGGCAGTACGAGATCGAGGCCAACCGTCTGTTCAAGGGGAACTGCGACGGCACCTTCACCGACGTGACGGAACAGGCGGGGGTGGGCCTCAAGGATTTCACCTATTCCGCGTCTTTCGCTGATTATGACAACGACGGCTGGCTCGACCTCTACTGCGCCAACTACGGGGTGGGGGCCAAAAACGTCTTGTTCCGGAATAACGGCAACGGCACCTTCCTGGACGTCACCGAGGCCGCCGGCGTGGGGGACCCTTCCTGGAGCTGGATGGGGGTGTGGGCGGACGTCAACGGCGATGACTGGGACGATCTCTACGTGGTCAACGGCCGATACCCGGCGGGGGAACCGAACCGGCTCTACCTCAACAACCGCGACGGCACCTTCACCGAGGCGGCGAGACAGGCCGGCGTGAGCGACCCGAACTGGGGACTGGGCGCGGCCTTCGCCGACATCGACAACGATGGCGATCTCGACCTCTTCGTCTCCAACTATGTGGGGACCAACGGCCTTTACCTGAACGACGGCAAAGGGAAGTTCTCCAACGCCTCCGAGCGGCTCCGGGGGACGCACGAAGGGTGGGGCAAGGGCCCGACCTTCGGCGACATCGATCATGATGGCGATCTCGATCTGTACGAGGGGGACTGCAAGCTCGCCAACCAGCTCTATCTGAACGACGGCAAGGCGAACCTGGTCGACGCGGCGGACCAGCAGCCGCTGCTCAAGTGCGAAACGGTACGCACGAAAGGAACCGCCTTTGCCGATCTCGACAACGACGGCGATCTCGACCTTTACGTAATCAACTGGGGAGCGCCCAACAAGCTCTACGAGAACCGGCAAAACGACCGTAACTGGCTCAAAGTGAAGCTGACCGGCACCGTTTCCAATCGCAGCGCCTATGGGGCCAAGGTCAAAATCTTCGAGCCGGGAACGTCCCAACTGGTGGCCATGCGCGAAATCCGTTCGGCCACCGGGTTCTGCGCCCAGCAGCCGGCGATCGCCCATTTCGGGCTCCAGGCCACTAGGGCCTACGACCTGCAGGTGATCTTCCCCACCGGCATCGAGGTGCGCCAGTCCGGAGTGCGGCCGGGCCGCCAACTGGAAATCACCGAACCGGCGGAGAAGCCCGCCAGCTGAGGTCTCGGTTCTTCGTCTTGCGAGGGGACGGACCCGGCGGACCGTCCCCTTCGTTTTTGCCGGTGCGGCGGCATGCCCCTTGCTTCAATATCTCGAAACCCGATTCAAGCGAGCCGCAAGCAATGACCGCCATCCCGCGCAACCGAGCCTGCCTCGGAATCTTTCTCCTGTGCATGGCCACCCTGATGTACGAGCTGATCCTGACCCGGATCTTCTCGGTGCTGATGTGGTACCACTTTGCCTCCATGGCCATCTCCCTCGCCCTGTTCGGGCTGGGGGCGGCGGCCATGGCCGTCTGCCTGCTGCCGAGTCGTTTTCCGCCGGAGCGTCTGGAGATACAGGCCACGCGGTTCTCGATCCTCTTCGCTCTCGCGGTCGCTCTCTTCTTCGGGGTTTTCGTCCTTTTCCGGCTGCAGCCGCAGGTGGCTTTCCGGATTCTCTCCTTCTTTCACCAGCCCTTCTATCAACCTTTCCAGCAAGGCTTCCAGGGGCGCGGCATTCCGGCGGATCTCCTGCTCGGCCTCGGCGGGCTCTATCTCGTCACCGCCCTGCCGTTCTTCTTCAGCGGCCTGGCGGTGACCCTGCTGCTGACCCATCGGCTGGGCGAGGTCAACCGCCTCTACTTCTGGGACCTGATGGGGGCGGGAACCGGCTGCCTGGCGGTCATCGTCCTGCTCAAATACCTGGGGGGAGTCACGGCGATTCTGGCCATCGCCGCCGCCGGGCTCCTCGCGGCGCTGGCCTTTCGCCCGCCGGCAGCCCCCAGGGCGCCGGTCTGGGCCCTGCTGGCCCTGCTGACCCTGGCCGGGGGCACCAATCTCCTCACCGGCTACGCCGATATCCGCTTCGCCCGCGGGCGCTACGAGCCGGGCCTGCTCTGGAGCTCCTGGAACTCCTTCTCCCGCGTCGCGGCCTACCCCTCCGGGGGGGGCGAGCAGGAACGGGCCTGGGGACTCTCCCGCGCCTACCGGGGACCGATCCCGGAACAGATCGGCATGGTGGTCGACGACACCGGCTACACCACCTTGTACCGCTGGGAAGGGGAGCGGACCCTGGCCTTTTTCCGGGACAACCTCATCGCTCTCCCCTACGGGCTGAAGCAAAGCCCCGAGGCCCTGGTCATCGGCCCCGGCGGCGGCAAGGACGTCCTGGCCGCCCTGTCCATGGGCGCCTCGCGCATCGACGCGGTCGAAGTGAACGGGCTCATCGTCGGGGCGGTCAACGAGGTCTTCGGCGATTTCACCGGGGAGCTCTACCGGCGGCCGGAAGTGACCGTGGCGGTCGATGAGGGGCGCAGCTTCATCCGCCGCTCCCGTCGACACTACGACGTCATCCAGGCCTCGGCGGTCTTCGGCCGCATGGCGCCGGCTGCCGGCGCCTTCACCCTCTCGGAAAACAACCTCTATACGGTGGAGGCCTTCCGGGACTACTGGGAACATCTCAACCCTGACGGTATCCTGACCATCAGCCGCTTCATCTTCGAACGGGAAACGCTGCGGCTGGTCTCCCTCGGGCTGGCGCTGCTGAAAGAGGAGGGGGTGAGCGACCCGGCGGCCCACCTGGCGGTGATCAAGGAACGGGGATTGGCCAATTTCATGCTCAAGCGTTCGCCATTCACTCAGGAAGAGATCGCCCACCTGCGCCGGGTAGCCGCCGAGCGGGAATTCGAGGTCGTTTTTCTCCCTGATCGGCGGGGCGGCAACGGCGCCTTCCCCCGGCTCATCGCCGCCGAAGGAAGCGAGGCCTACTACCGATCGCTTCCCTTCGACATTCGCCCGACCACCGACGATCGGCCCTTCTTCTATTACATGTACCGGCCGAATGATTTCCTGCGCCTGCTCACCTTCCCCGAGCAGGGCAATTTCGAGGACCGGGCGGTCCTGACGATCCGCAACCTCCTGGCGGTGGTAACCGTCCTGGTCGTTCTGGTCCTGCTCCTGCCGCTGCTGCTTCGCCGGCGCGCCGATCTGCGGACGCCGGGCACGGCGCGGCGCCTGCTCTACTTCGCCTGCCTGGGGCTCGGGTTCATGCTTTTCGAGATCGGCCTGCTGCGCCGCTTCATTCTCTTTCTCGGCCCCCCCATCTACACCCTGGCCGTCATCCTCTTCTCCCTGCTGGTCTTCTCCGGCCTGGGAGCCCTGGCCGCCGGGCGCTGCCCGCGGGGAGGCGAGCGGCGGGCCCTGCTCGCCATCCTTTTGGCATTCGTCTTGCTGGCCAGTCTCTATATTTTCGCCCTGCCGCCGGTCCTGAACGCCTGGATGGGGGTTTCCCTCCTCGGCCGCGGCCTCCTGGCAGGGGGGCTGCTGATTCCCCTCGGGCTGCTGTTGGGGATGCCCCTGCCGCTGGGAATGCGGCTCTTCCACCGGGACGGCGCCGCCGTCCCCTGGAGCTGGGGGATCAACAGCGCCGCCAGCGTCCTGGGGGCGATTCTGGCGGCGATCCTGGCGATGAACGTCGGCTTCACCTGGACCCTGGTCGCCGGCCAGGCGGTCTACCTGTTGGCCCTGATCGCCGTTTGGCGGCAGCCGGCGCCGACCGCTTTTTCCGGGAGTGACAAGTGAGATTGCTCTTCTTTTTCCTGGGGCTGATCGCCTTTCTTCCCGCCTGCAATCCCAAAGGGGAGACCGGGCTTGAGGGGACGCTTCTGTTTGCCGAGCGTCCCTTGGCCGGGGCCCAGGTCGAGGTCTATCTGCGGGGGGAAAAGGACCGCAGCACCCAGCCCTTCGCCGCCGCCGTCACCGATGCCGAGGGGCGCTACCGTCTGAGCCTGCCGCCGGGCAGCTATTTCCTCATCGGCAAGAAAAAAGACGAAACCGACAGCGGCCGGGTCCGCATGCTCATGGGGGAATGCCCGACCAATCCCCTGAACGTTACCGCCGGCATCGGCAAGGTTCCCTCCTTTTCGGTCAAGGAAATGGGGCGGGACGGGGCCCTGGTGGCCGCCCCCGGTACCGGCGTGCGGGGACGGGTCACCGCGGCCGGCGAGCCGGTAGCCGGCGCCTTCGTCTACGTCTACACCGAAGCCGAGGCGGGGCTCATGGGCCCCTCCTACGGCGCCGCGGTACGCACCGCAGCCGACGGGTCCTTCGTCGTGGGGCTCCCCGCCGGCCGGTTTTTCGTGGCGGCGCGCCGGCGAGCCGACGGCTCCCGGGTGGGAGAGCTCTCGGCCGGCGACCTGAACGGGATCTATCCGGGCAATCCGGTCGAGGTGCCGGGCGGCAAGACCGTGGAGCTTGGGGATTTCATTCTCTCCCGAGTGGAGGACGGGACCAGGCAGGCTCGCCTGGCCCGCGGGAAGTTCGATCCGACCGACACCGGCTTCACCGGGCGGGTGATCGATTCGGAGGGGACGCCGCTGGCCGGAATCTATGTATTCGCCTATCTCGACAGCCGGATGACCGGCAAGCCCACCTACATTTCCGCCCCGACCGGAAAGGACGGTCGCTACACCCTTCACCTCGGCGCCGGCGGCACCTACTTCCTGGGGGCGCGCAGCGCTTTCGGCGGCCCCCTGGAACCGGGGGAATGGATCGGCACCTATGACGACGATCCCCGCCATGCCGCTACCGCCGCCGACGGGGAGCGCCGCGAACTCGGGGATCTTACCGTCCGGGAGGCCTGGTGATGCCAAGCCTGCTGCTGCTGGCCCTTCTCCTGGCCCCGTTGCCGGCGCAGGCCCTCTCGCTCGAGGGGGCGGTCCGCTGGCGCGGCCAGGTCTCCCTGGCCGAAACGGTGCGGGTGGAACCCGGGGCCACCCTGTCCATCGAACCGGGGACCGTCGTCACCTTCAGCGGGGGAGGGCTGGAGGTGGCCGGCCGCCTTGAGGCGCAGGGAGCGCTGCTGACCGGCAAGGACTGGCAGGGCGTGGCCCTGAAGGGGACCGACAGGGCGACCCGTCTCCTCGACTGCACCATCGAGGGGGCGGCCACCGGCATCCGGGTGCTGGGCGGCGCCCCCCGGCTGGAGGGGCTGACGCTGAAGGACAACCAGGTCGGCATGGAACTGCGGCAAAAGACGCAGGCCCTGGTGAACCGCTGCCGGTTCGAGGAGAATTCCCGGGTCGGCCTGTTCGTCAAGGACGGGGCAACGCCGGCCGTCACCGGCAGCCGGTTCGAGAAGAACGGAAAATTCGGCGCCTACCTATTCCGGTCGGCGCCCCGGGAATTCACCGGCAACGATTTTCTCGGCAACCCCACCGGCCTGATGATCTCCCACTTCGGCAGCGATCCCGCCATCCGGGGAAACCGGTTCGAGGCAAACGCCACCGGCATCCAAGTCGATCGGGCGGCCCGCCCCGTTCTTTCCGGCAACCACCTGCACGGCAACGGCACCGGGGTGCAGCTCTCCCGCCGCTGCGATCCCCGCATCACCGGCAATCTCCTGACCGGGAACCGGGTCGGCATCCTCATTTCCTATTCCTCCTACCCGGACATTCACGGCAACGATCTGGAAGGCAACGGAACGGCCATGGTTCTGGACCACCAGTCCTCCTCCTGGGAGGCCGCCAACGGCGCGGCCGCCCGGGAAGCGGAGGCCGGTCGCGGCGCCTTTGGCAAGTCCCCGCGGCAGGCGGTCAGTGAAGCCGACCGGAGGCCCGGACAACTGAACGGGACGGTGGATGCCAGGGACAACTGGTGGGGAGAGGCGGGAACCCGCGAGCTGGCCGCCATCGGCCGGGACGGGAATCCTCCCTTTATTCTCGACGGCCGGGACACCCCCACCTTTGCTGACGGCGGAAGGGATTATCCCCTGGACAGGGTGCTTTTTTCCCCCTGGAGCCCCGCCCCCCAAACCAAAGGAAACCTCCCATGAACAAGCGCCTGCTGCAGACTCTCGGCTGGATCGTAGTTCTTTTGACGGCGGCTCCGGCCCTGGCCGCCAGCGGCATCCAGGGAAGGGTCGCCTGGCAGGGGCAGCTCGTTCCCGGGGTCACCGTGCGCGCCTACCGCGCCATCGCCGACATGGCCGCCGGCAAGGAGATAGCGGCCTCCGCCCCCACCTCGCTGGACGGCACCTACAGCCTGGAACTGCCTGCCGGGGAATATTTCCTGACCGCCCGCGATTACGCGGACAGACCGGCTGCCGGCAAGCACTTCTGCTACTACAGCGGGGGCCCGGTGCGGGTTACCCCGGGCAGGTTCACCAATGTCGGCTTCAATCTCATCCGCATCCCCGAGGAGGCCCCGGCGGTGGCCGGAGAGGCGACCGGCATCCGGGGGGAGATCACCTTTCTGGGCGAACCGCTGGAAAAGTGCTATCTCTACGTCTACCGGGACACCTCGCGGGGGTTCCGTGGACCGGCCTATTTCGTCCAGCCCGTGGGCAAGGGGCATTTCCGCCTGCGCCTGCCCCCCGGGGAGTATTACCTGCTGGCCCGCAAGCGCGCCAAGGGCGGGCAGTTCGGACCGATCGAGGTGGGCGATTATTTCAATTACTATTACGGAAATCCGGTGAAGATCGAAGCGGGGCGCATGCAACAGGTCCGCATCGAGACCATCACCCGCCTGGCCATGCTCGAAGAAGGCGAAGAGCCTCCGTTCCGGGGGCTCACCGGCACCGTGATCGGTCCGGACGGCCAACCGGCAGCCGGCCTCCATGTTTTTGCCTATCGTGATCCGGCCATGACCGGAACGCCGGATCTCTTCTCGCCCCCCACCGGCCCGGACGGCCGATTCCGGTTGCCGCTGCCGGGCGATGGCCCCTGGTATCTGCTGGCCCGGCAGAATTTCGGCGGCCCCGCCGCGGGGGGAGAGCTCTACGGGAAATTCCAGGGAACAGCCGACAATGGCGTCACTTTGGAAGCCAAGGACGTTGAACGCGAGGTGACCATCCGTGTGGAAGCAAAACCCGGTTCTTAAGCTGTTTCTTCTTCTTCTTCTGCTCCTGCTGCTGCCGGCAACTCCGGCCCCGGGAAAGGAAGTCCGGGGGGCGGTGGCGGGCAACGAACGCTGGGAAGGAGAGATCGTCCTGCAGGGTCCGGTGACCGTCGGTCCCGAGGCGGTGCTTACCATCTCCCCCGGTACGCGCATCCGCCCCGCCCGGCCCGAGGCCGGAATCACGGTCCAGGGCCGCATGGTCGTGCGGGGGACGGCCGAGCGGCCGGTGGTGTTCGCCGGGGTGGCGGGCTGGACGGGAATTCAGCTGATCGAAGCCCGGGCCGAGAGCAGCTTCGAGCTGGTTCGCTTCGAGGGGGCACAGACGGCGATCAGCGCCATCGCCTCGGCCTTTGCCGTGCGGCGGTGCGCCTTCCGGGACTGCGGCACGGCGGTCAAGCTCCTGCGGGAGGGAGTCCCCGTCATTGAAGACTGCCGCTTCGCCGACAACGGCATCGGCATTGAAAGCGAGATGAAATCGACGGCGACCATCCGCCGCAACCGCTTCAGCGGCCATCGGCAGACGGCGGTCCACTCCAGTCATGGCAGCAGCGGCCTCATCGAGGGCAACCTCTTCGACAAGAACCACCAGGGGATCGGGCTGATCCAGAAATATCCGGGCACAATCTCCGACAACACCTTTCGCGAGAACCGCACAGGGATCTTCTGCAACCAGACCCAGTCGACCCCGCACATCCGCAACAACCGCTTCGAGAAGAACGAGAATGCCCTGGTCAACTTCTCCTTTGCCTATCCCGCCGTGGAGCACAACCGGTTCCTCGATAACGTCACCGCCATCCGCAATGACCAGTTCGGCTCGCCCCGGGTGGCGCGCAACCTGTTTCGCGGCAACGGCACCGCCCTTTTCAACAACCGCAAATCGAACCCGCAGGTCGAAAAAAACCGGCTGGAGCGAAACGAAACCGCCATATTCTGCGATTTCTCCTCCTACCCCAGGGTCCGGGACAACAATTTTCAGGGCAACCGCATGGGCGTGAAACTCGGCCTCCAGCAGAGTGCCGACTGGGAGAAGCGCTCCGGGTCCAAAGGGATCATGGCCAAGATGGCGGCCGCCCGCAACACCCAGAACCCCCTCCTGGCGCAGGCCCCCACCGAGTTCACCGACCTTGTGGATGTGAGCGGCAACTGGTGGGGAACGGATACGGCCCTGATGCAGCGGGCCGGCGGCGACGGCAATCTGGCTTTTTTTCATGACCGGCTGGACCAGCCCGAGGTGACCTACGAAGGGTACGGTCCGGAAAAATACCGCCTCGATCGGATTGTTTTCGCCCCCTGGCTCGACCGCGAGGTCCCCGATGCGGGACCGGAGGAGGCCCAATGAGAATAGTTGTCGCTTTGTTGCTGCTGCTCCTTCCCTTGCCGGTGGCCGCCGGATCGATCGAAGGGCGGGTCGTCGCCGGCGGCGAGGCCGTGCCCGGCGTTCAGGTGGAGGCCCACCCGGCTCTCGATTTCTCCGGAGCCCCCCTGGCCCGCTCGGCCCCCACCGACGGGGACGGGAAATTCCGGCTGGAGGTGCCGGCCGGGCTCTACTCCCTCTTCGCCCGCGCTCCGGAAAGGAACCTCTTCGCCTTCTGCGGCCGCAACCCCGTGGCGGTGAGCGAAACGCCGGTCTGGGCCGGGCTCCAGGCCATTCCCGTGGATACCCCGGCCGTCGCCCCGTACCCCGATGGTGACGGGGCCGGGATTGAGGGGACCGTCCTGCTCGGGGGCAAACCCCTGGCGGGAGCCTACGTCTACCTGTACCTCGATGCCGCCGAGGACCTGAAGGGGCAGGGATACCGGATCAGCCTCCCCACCGGCCCCGACGGCTTCTTCGCCTTTGACGGCCTGCCCGAAAGCCAGTACTTCCTGGTCGCCCGCCAGCGCCGGAACGGCGGCCGCGTCGGACCGGTACTGGAGGGGGACGCCCTGGCGATCTACTCCGGAAACCCGCTCTACGCCAAATCCGGCATGACCACCCGGGTGAGTCTGAGCGCGGTCCGCAAGATCCAGGAGGCCGGCGACAGCGAATCCTTCGTTCGGGCCTCGGGGATGGCCGTCCGGGGGACCGTGGTCGATGGGGACGGATCGCCGGCGGCAGGAACGCACGTCTTCGCCTACACCGACCCGGTCATCGGTCATCAGCGCCCGGCGGCGCTCTCCCCCCCCACGGCGGCGGACGGCGCTTTCACCATCCATCTCCGCGAGCCGGGAACTTATTATATCGGCGCCCGGGAATTGTACGGGGACTCCCCGGCCCCCGGGGAGCCGTTCGGGATGTATGACGAGACCCCCGACCACGGGCTGGCGGTGAGGGAAGGGCAGGTCATCGAGGGGGTGCGGATCGTGGTCGAACCGGTGAGGCTGGAATGAGAAAAGGTAACCTTTTTCACCACAGAGAGCGCAGAGAAAAACCTGGGGAAAACCATCATGGCTTTTTCGCCTTGCGCTGGGATTACTTCGTCCGCTATGGTCAAAAAATCCTGGTCTCGGTTGTTCTTCTTGGTCTGGCCGCCTGCGCCGCGCCCCGGCCAGCAACCGTTCTGGAGCTCACCGACCCCGTCATCAGGACGGAGGCGGTCTGGAGCGGGGAGGTGCGCATCACCGGGATGGCGGTGGTGAAGAAGGAGGGGCGACTGACCATTCTGCCGGGGACGCGCATCGTCTTCACCCCCCTCGACCGGGACGGCGACGGCATCGGCGATTCCCACCTGCTGGTCGAGGGAAGCCTGGTGGCCAGGGGGACGGCCGAGGCGCCGATTCTGTTTACCAGCGGGGCCGCTTCGCCGAAGAAAGCGGACTGGAAATTCCTTTACCTCGATTTCGCCCGGGAAGGGATTCTGGAGCATGTCATTTCCGAGTACGCCTACAGCGGCGTCCAGGTCCATTTCTGCAAGGCCCGCATCGCCGATTCGGTTTTTCGCCATAACGTGGACGGGGTGCGTTTTTCCACCGTCAATCTGGAAGTGACCCGTTCGCGCATCCACGACAACACCCACGGCCTTCGCTACGAGGAGCGGCGCGGGTCGGCCCGGATCCACGGCAACGAGATCCGGGACAACGACATCGGCATCTTCGTCGTCACCCGCGCCGAGGACCGCACCCGCATCGAGGGAAACAACATCACCGGCAGTCGCAAATACCAGGTCAAGATGGGACTGGAGCAGCAGCGGGACGTCACCTTTCCCCGCAACTGGTGGGGAACCGCCGAGCCGGAGGCGATCGCCGCGGGTTTCTTCGACCGGCGCTTCGACCCGGCTCTGGGCCGCGTTCATGCTCCGGAACCCCTGGCCGGGCCGGTGCCCATCCGAAAGCCCTGAAAAAATGGGCAAACCAGGTTTGAATCGATTGAGGTCGTTTATGGACAGACGCGAATTTATCCGTACCGCCCTGCAGGCCTCCCTGGCGACCGCCGCCCTGGGGAGCGTGCCGGTCATCCCCCTCGTTCCCGCCCGGTCCTGGGCCGCGGACGGACCGCCGTTGGCGGTGCGCCGGGGACGGGACATCCCGGCCCTGGTGCGGGAGACGATCGCCGCCCTCGGCGGGATCGGCCGATTCGTAAAGAGTGGCGATAGCGTCGTGGTCAAACCGAACATCGGCTGGGACCGCCCTCCGGAGATGGGAGCCAACACCCATCCCCTGGTGGTGAGAACGGTCATCGAATTGTGCCTTGAGCAAGGAGCCCGAAGGGTGCAGGTCTTCGATCGCACCTGTAACGAGCCGCGGCGCTGCTACGTCCAGAGCGGGATCCAGGGCGCCGTCGAGGGGCTGCGCTCGGACCGGGTGACCATCGAGCACATGGATCGTCGGGGTTGGCAGGAACTGGACATCGCCGACGGGGTCGAGCTCAAGCGCTGGTCGTTCTACCGCCCGGCCCTGGAGGCGGATTGCTTCATCAATCTACCCGTGGCCAAGCACCATACGATTTCGGTCCTCACCATGGGGATGAAGAACGTCATGGGCGTTATCGGCGGCAACCGGGGAGTATTGCACAGACACATCGACGAGGCCCTCTGCGACATCAATCGGATCGTCCACTCGAACCTCACGGTGATCGACGCCACCCGCATCCTGGTGGCCAACGGTCCCCAGGGGGGAAGCCTCGACGACGTGCGGCAGACCGATACCCTGATCGCCTCGCCGGACATCGTCGCCGCCGACAGCTATGCCGCAACCCTTTTCGGCAAGCAGCCCCTGGAGATCCCCACCCTGGCCGCCGCCGCCAGGCACGGCCTGGGGACCACCGACCTGCGGAAGGTGCGGATGGTCTGATGCGCTCCTCGCCCTTCCCAAAAGGCCGGCGGGCCGTTCAACTCGCCTGCCTCCTCGGCTTTCTCTGGCTCTTTCTGCAGACCGAGTACCGGGGAACCGACGAGCTTGCCTGGCCGGTGAGCCTTCTTTTCCGCATCGATCCACTGGCCGCCCTGGCCGACGCTCTCGCCTCCGGGCCTTTCGGCTGGCGGCTGCTCTGGCCGGCCCTGGTCCTGCTGGTCCTCACCGCCCTCTTCGGCCGCTTCTTCTGCGGCTGGATCTGTCCCCTCGGCACCACCCTGGACGGAATCGGGCGAGGGATGGGGCACGGCCGGGTCGGCTTGGGGCCCTCGTGGCGACGGGTAAAATACTTTCTTCTGTTGGCCCTGATCGCCGCCGCCCTCTTCGGAGTGCAGCTTTTCGGGATTTTCGATCCCCTGTCGGTCTTCCTGCGCACCCTGACCATTACCCTGTACCCGGCCTGGAATTTTTTCTGGAACAAGGCCTTCGATGCCCTCTATGTCCACCGGCTACCGATTTTCTCCCCGGCGGCCGACGCTGCCTGGCCTTTTTTCCGCGATCATCTGCTGGCCTTTCACCCCCCGGCATTCACCCTGGCCTTTTTCACGCTTCTGGTCTTCTTGGGCATCGTCCTTCTGGAGAAGGTCGAGCGGCGATTCTGGTGCAAGAACCTCTGCCCCCTGGGAGCGCTCCTTGGGCTGTGTTCCCGGCACGCCGTCCTGAAGCGGACTCCTGCCGGAACCTGCCCCGGGTGTATGGAATGTCTGGAGAAGTGCCGAATGGGGGCGGTTTCAGAGCGCGAACGCCGCCCGCAGGAGTGCGTTCTCTGTCTCGACTGCGCCGGTTTCTGCCCCGGGGAAAAGGTTGCGTTCCGAACCGGCGCCCCCGGCCCTTCCGCGGGAGTGGACCTCACCCGCCGGGGGACGGTCACCGCCCTGGCCGCCGGCCTGCTCGCCGCCCCGGCCGTGCGTCTCACCCCCGATCCGGCCCGGCGCGACGGTTTTTTGCTGCGGCCGCCGGGGGCGGTGGAGGAGGGGGAATTCCTGCGCCGCTGCATCCGCTGCGGCGAGTGTCTGAAGGTCTGCATCGGCCGCGCCCTGCACCCGACGTTTCTGCAGGCCGGGCCGGTCGGGCTGTGGACCCCGCTTCTGGTCCCGCGGATCGGCTATTGCGAATACAACTGCACCCTCTGCGGCCAGGTCTGCCCCACCGGGGCGATCCGCCGGCTCTCCCCGGAGGAGAAAAGGAAAATGGTCATCGGCCTGGCCGTTTTCGACCGCAACCGTTGTCTCCCCTTTGCCCGCGGAGAAGAATGTCTCGTCTGCGAGGAACACTGCCCCACGGCGCAGAAGGCCATCGTCTTCGAGGAGAAGGAGATGACCCTCAACGGCTCGAGTCGTCGCCTCAAGGTCCCCCGGGTGGTGAAGGACCGCTGTGTCGGCTGCGGCATCTGCGAGACCCGTTGTCCCCTGGAGGGGGCGAGCGCCATCCGGGTCGTCAACGAGGGGGAGAGCCGGCGTCCGTCATCCCTTGAATGATCTGACGGCAGGCCCGAGGTTTCGGTCTCCTCGGTGAAAATGCCCGCCGCTGCCCGTGGGGAAACGCCCTAGATCAACCGCCCGAATAAGGAGATGGATTGAATGATTCACCTGCGCCCCTTCGTTCTCGCCGCCCTCGCCATAGTCTTGACCCTGATGTTCGGCTGTGATGACGGCCAAAGGCTATCTCCCGCCGGTGCTCCTGCGGCACCCGGCACCGACTCCCTGCGCAACGATCCACCGGACCAGATGATTTCCCAGCCGTCCGGACCGTCGACGAAGAGCGGTACGATCCCCTTCCTGCGGCACCCCCTCCGGACCGATTTGGTCGAATACCCCACCGCGGCCCTCCCGATCTGGAGTGCCTTCAGGGAGATTCGTCCCACCCTGGTGATGCTGGTCAACGATCCCTTTTTGGAACCCGTCCCCGCTCCCCTCAGGGAAGAGGTCGAGCTACTGCTCCGCAAGGGCCCCCCGGAGCAGATCCTGGAGAGAACCCGTCCTGCCAACCCCGACCCGCTTCTGCAGCCGACCATGGCCGTCAGCGCCGCCCTGGATTCAGGACTCTTCTCCCGGGTAATCTGGCTCCTGCCCACACAGGCGGAAAAGGGCGGGTTGTCCGCGGACACATTTCGCCAGCAGCTTCTCCGCTTCGGTGCGGTAACCCTGGAGGAAGCCGATACCCTGCAGTTGCAAGAGGGAAAATTCGTCGGGACGATTCGCGGCGTCCCCTGGGAGGCGGTTCCCGTCAACGGCTTCTCGCGGGCCGAGGGACCGGTGGTCATCCACCTCGACCTGGGATTTGTCAAACCCCTGTACCGAAACGAGATCAAGACTCCGCTTTATCCTCTGTTGAAGCAGCTCTTCTTGCAGCTCCGAGGAGCAGGGATGGAGGCCCTGGCGGTGACCGTCTCTCTGTCTCAACTGACAGGGGAGGTTCCTCTCGATACCCGATTCCTGGGACGGGACCTCGCCGCCCTTATTCAGAACCCCGCGTTGCTGGAGAATGCCCTTTTGCCCAATTGGAAACGACGGGGGGACGCCCTTTACCTGTCGAACTTCTTCCAGAAGGAAAAAGTCCAGGAACTCTACCTGGCCATGGAAAAGGCCGATCCGCAGGATGCCTCCGTACAGTTCCAGCTCTACCAGTCCCTGCGTCAACGGGAGGACGGGACGGGAGCTCTGGAGCGCCTGGCCCGGGCGGTTGCGCTTGATCCCGTCTACGCGCTGGAGTACCTGGTGCTTTCGGATCTGGCCCGCCAGAAGGGGCGCTCCGCTGAAGCGCTGAGGATGTATGATCTTGCCCTAGACCACCTGCCGAAGAGTCCTTTTCTTTCCCTGGAGAGGGCCCGTCTTCTCTTCTCCCAGGGCCGCGGCAAGGAGGCTCTGGAAATACTGGACAAACTCGAAAAGCTCCCCTGGTCACCCGTCTACCATGCGAATCTTCCCGACCTCATCGCGCAGGAAAAGAAGGCCTTTCGTGAACTGCCGGTATCCGGCGCGCTTTCCGAACAGGTCAAGTGAATGGATGGCTTGACGATAAATCGCCAACACCAGGCCGATGCCCGGTTCCGTCCCGTCTTCCTAGCCATTGGCGACAGAGAGGGAAGCGATCGACGAGGGCCATGAGGATGCTTTGGCTCCCCCTCCCGCACGCCGGACTGAGCCCACCGCCCAAAAAAAATCAGGGGCCGGTGTCTCACGGCCCCTGATTTATCACTGCACAACATTCCAATCGCGATAGTGACGCTGGCTGACTCCCCGCCCCGAAGGCGGGGCGTGCCAGGCTTCATGCAGATCCTCTAGTCGACACCTATTACCATGGGGTCACCGTGTTCCAGCCGGCGCCCAGGGCCCCCGTTCCGGTGTCGTTGGCATCGCTCGGGTCATCCCCCACCAGGCGGTGACAGTTCTGGGCGCTCGACCAGTTGGAGATCGACAGGTTGTCGTTGAGGGTCCCGCCTACGTTGCCGGTGTGCCAGTAGCCGTTATCCCAGGTGTTGTGCTTGGTGTCGAGGCAGTTGGTGATCATCA
>NPIE01001832.1_pt1 | contig 37207 bp, 32 predicted proteins | sample 8637661 | NCBI WGS metagenome assembly NPIE01 (sample SAMN07420842, study PRJNA396082) | bioreactor metagenome | isolation source: sample BA12 brine-fed electro-methanogenic bioreactor BA | place: Japan: Kochi | collected 2016-12-09 | reverse complement strand
CTGCTCTTCGAGGTGCAGGACAACCGCAACCCCGGCTCCACCGGGGCCGATACCGAGATTTGGAGTCACGGCTTCGTGGATGACTTCTCCGGCTGGCAACTTTTCGTCCTTGATTTTGATGCGGACTTCACCCGCAAGGAGATCGGCAATGGCGCGCCCAACGACGGCTTCGGGCGGGACGAGGTCCACGGCTGGGCCTTCGGCACGCTGAACACCGGCGGCGCGGACGTCACCTACTACTTGGACAACGTGGCCCTCATCATCCGCACCGAGATGATAGACGACTTCGAGAGCGGCTTGCCCTCCGGCGAAGACGCGCACGGCAACGGCATCGGCTTCGTCACCTGGGGCGACTTCTGGACGGGGACAACCGTGGAGATCACCACCACGCTGGTCGCCGATGACGCGCCGCTCGCTCGGCCCTGCCAGACGGGCGACACGCACCTGTTGCAGTTTGATGCCAACGTCAACGGTTGGGGGGGCGTCACCCACGCCTTCGAGAACGAGGACGTAGACACCTGGGTGACGCAGGATTGGAGCAGCTACGAGGGTATCAGCTTCTGGCTCTACGGCCAAAACACGGGCAATGAGCTGCTCTTCGAGGTGCAGGACAACCGCAACCCCGGCTCTACCGGGGCCGATACCGAGATCTGGAGCCACGGCTTCGTAGATGACTTCTCCGGCTGGCAACTGTTCGTCCTCGATTTTGATACAGACTTCACCCGCAAAGAGATCGGCAACGGCGCGCCTAACGATGGCTTCGGGCGGGACGAGGTTCACGGCTGGGCCTTCGGCACGTTGAACACCGGCGGCGCGGACGTCACCTACTACCTGGATAATGTGATGATCTACGGCAACACAGGCAGCGATCAACCCCTGACCGTCGCCTTTGATCTGGGGCAGGTCAGCGTTACCGAAGGCGATACGGCGCAGCTCGTTGTCACTCTCAACTACACTACAACCACGCCAGTCACAGTGACCTACGCCACCGCCGAGGCCAACGCCCGCCTGCGCCAATACACCCCCGTCAGCGGCACGCTCACCTTCCCCGCCGGGACGCTCACCCAAACCATCAGCATCCCCACCTATCACGATGGCAAGCACACCCGCAATACCCGCGTGGCGGTCAACCTCTACGAGGGGAGCGCCCCGCTCGGCTTCCAGCGCCGCGCCATCCTGACCATCGTGGACCTTGACCCCGCCGATCCCATGCTGATAGATGACTTCGAGGGGTATCATCCCTTCATCTACCAGGAGGGCACAGTGGATCTGTCCATCACCACGTTGCTGGCGGGCGATCCTCTGGCGGTACCGGGCCAACTCGCCTACGAGGATGTGCTGACCGTTGATGTTGACGGCGTGGCCTCCTTCAGCCGGATCTTCTCTCAGGGCCAGGATTGGAGCGCCTACGATGGCTTAAGCCTCTGGTTCTACGGCCAGAATAGCGGTGAGACCATCACGCTCCAACTGCGCGAGAACATGACCGCGACCACCGCCGAAGTTGCTCCTGAGGACTGGGTGCTGGTCTGGAGCGATGAGTTTGATGACCCTGCTGGCACACCGCCCAATCCCAACGTCTGGAAGTACGAGCTGGGCGATGGCGCGCTGAACAACATCGTCGGCTGGGGCAACAGCGAGTTCCAATACTACACCGACAGCACCGACAACAGCTTCACGGATGGCGCCGGCAACCTGGTCATCCGCCTACAAGACACCGAACCCGACACCGACCTGGTCTGCTGGTACGGCCCCTGCGAGTACACCTCCGCCCGCCTCATCACCCAAGACCGTATTGACTTCGAGTATGGCCGGATCGAAGCGCGCGTCCTCGTTCCCGATGGCCCCGGCGGCCTCTGGCCCGCCTTCTGGATGCTCGGCTCGAACATCCCCGACGTTGGTTGGCCGCAATCGGGCGAGATTGACATCATGGAGTACGTCAGCCGCATCCCCAACGAGATCTTCGGCACCATCCACGGTCCCGGCTACGAAGGCGGCGCGTCATTCGGTAACACCTACACCTTCACCGAACCCGTAGCGAGCGAGTACCACACCTACGCCGTGGAATGGATGCCCGATCACATCATCTGGTACGTGGATGACATTCAGTACCACGAGGCCATCCCCACCGATGTGGCTCCCAACGAGTGGGTCTTCAACCATCCCTTCTTCATGCTCCTGAACGCGGCCATCGGCGGCAACTTCGGCGGCGCGATTGCGGATGATATGACCATGCCGCAGGATACCCTGGTGGATTACGTGCGCGTCTACCAGGCCCCCGACACCGCCGAGCGCTTCGAGGCCACCTTCATCGACGACTTCACCGGCTGGCGCAAGGTCTTCATCCCCTTTGACGCCTTCACCCGCAGTGCCGAACAACCGGAGAACGCTCCCAACGACGGCCTCACGCTTACAGAAGTCTGGGGCTACGGCTTCAGCTTCCCCGAAGACAGCGACGGCATCTTCCACCTGGATCAAGTCCGTCTGCACATCATCCACGAACTATACTTACCACTGGTGATGAGGAATTAGCACGGAACTATCGGCTGGCTTTCCCCATCGGAGGAAGCATACATACTCCGGCGGGGAAAGCCCTCGCTCTATCAAGATAGTCCATATCATTAACTTTCCCCACGGCAGGGGGGAGGACGCACCTGCTCAAGGTACACACAGACGCAAGGAGCCAACCCTATGTCCAATCTGGAATTCTCGATTATCGCCCGTTTGCCCGGTGAAATGGCGCACGTGCGCGCTCTGGTCGAGCAATTCACGGAGGAGAAACGGATACAGGTAAATATCCAGGGACTCACCTGGGATGTGGTGCGGCAAAAACTCAATCAGGTTGCCACCTACAACCAAGGGTTGGATGTCTCACAGATTGGAAGCACCTGGTTGCGGGATTTCGTAGACATGAATGCGGTACGCCCCTTTAGCGCATCGGAACTGCGCAAAATTGGCGATCCCTCGGAGTTTGTACCGGCAGCTTGGGAGAGTGTCAGGCTGCATCATGACAAGGCAGTATGGGCTATCCCTTGGCTCATCGACGCCCGCATCCTCTTCTATCGCCGCGATCTGCTGAAAGCTGCCGGGATTAACGAACGCGCCGCGTTCACCACGCCACAGGCTCTGGAGCAGACCCTGAGCGCGCTCAAGGCGCAGGGCGTTACCATCCCCTGGGTGACCCCCACACAGACCTCGTGGCGCACACTGCATACCGTAGCCTCCTGGGTGTGGGGAAACGGTGGCGATTTTATCAGCCGGGACGGAAAACGCGTGTTGTTCGTGGAACCGCCGGCCCTGGCGGGCTTCAAGGCCTTCTTCAGAACCGCTCGTTATCTCGTGAAAGAGGCCCGTGGTCTCTCCGACGTCGAATCCGATGCCCTGTTCATGCAAGGGAAAGCCGCGGTCACCATCAGCGGCCCCTGGATCATGGAGATGGATGAGGAGCTTCTGGCCAACGTGGGCGTAGCGTCCCCCCCGGGGCCGGCTTTCGTCGGCGGTTCGCACCTGATCATCTGGAAACACACCCCCAGCGCCCTTCAGGCCTTTCGGCTGGTGGAGTATCTCACCGGTGTCCAGGCGCAGCGCCGTCACGGCTTCAGCGGACTGCTGCCCGCGCGCTTGGCGGCACTCGATACCGTAAATATTACCTCGCGCGAGTTCAGCCGCTACTTAGAGCATGTCCTGTTAAACGGTCGCGCTTTCACCACCCCTCATCTCTGGGCTTTGGTCGAGGAACGCCTTGGCCAAACATTGGCACAAGTCTGGGAAGAGGCACTGAACTTGCCGAAAATCACCGACAGCGCCCTGGAAGCCCTCCTGGAGCAACGTCTCGGCACGTTGGCCAGGCGTCTGGAAATGATGTTCATCTAGCGCACCGTATAGGTCACCCTTGGAAGAGGAGCACATGCAGCCATTCTATTTCGACAGCCAACATCGTTTCGTCATCGAGGACTTCGCCAGCCGGCGACCCTTCGCCAGTTTCCTCCCCGGCATTGCCGGGCCGTTGGGCATCCCGCTCTGGGCTTTCTACACCAATCGCGGACAGGCCATCGCCGGATTCGGCATCGAGAACCGCGACAATCCCATCCTGGAGTTCCAGCCCGCCAACAAGGCCTATCAGATCACGCCGCTGACCGGCTTCCGCACGTTCATCAAACTGCCGGGCAACGCGTCGCTGTACGAGCCCTTCGCGCCCTGGGAATCCGCCCCGGCCCGCATGGCCATCGGCATGAACGAGCTGGCGTTGCAGACGACCGACGCCCCGCGCGGTCTGCAAACCACCGTCGCCTACTTCACCCTGAGCGACGAGCCTTTCGCCGGGCTGGCGCGGCAGGTGACGATCACGAACGTGGGCGATACGCCGCTCGCGCTCGAACTCCTCGATGGCCTGCCCTGGGTGCAGCCCTATGGCGTGGACGAGTACGGCCTGAAGATGATGGGTCGCACGCTGGAAGCCTGGAAGGGCGTCCACAACCTCACCCCCACCGCGCAGGGGCTCAGAGGGGTCCCCTTCTACCGCTTCCAGGCCAGCGCGGGCGACACCGCCGAGGTTGCCGCAATTCAGGCGGGGCATTTCTACCTCGCTTTTTGTGAGGAGGATGGGGCTGTTTCTCTGCTCCCGCCCCTGGTTGATCCTGACGTGGTCTTCGGTGCGGATACGTCGCTGCACACGCCGCAGGGCTTCGTCGCGCAGCCGCTCGCCGCGCTCCAATCCCGCCGCCAGATCACGGTGGGCAAAACGCCGTGCGGCTTCTTCGGCAAGGCCGCCACGCTCGCGCCGGGAGCGAGCCTCACACTGCACGCCATCATCGGGCACGTGGGAAACGTGGCGCATCTGCAACAGCACCAGGGGCGGATCGCCAATCCCACCTATCTGCAAACCCAACGCGCGCGCGCCAACGCCCTGGCGCAGAAGCTCACGGACGTGATTGAGACGCACACCGCCGAGCCACGCTTCGACGCCTACTGCCGCCAGACCTTCCTCGATAACGTGCTGCGCGGTGGCTGGCCGCTGCTCCTGGGGCCAACGGACAACCCCAGCGTGTATCATATCTACTCCCGCAAACACGGCGATATGGAGCGGGACTACAACGCCTTCTACCTGGCGGCGGAGATGCTCTCGCAGGGTAACGGCAACTACCGCGATGTGGCCCAGAACCGCCGCAGCGACGTGCTCTTCGAACCACGGGTGGGCGACTTCAACGTGCGGAGCTTCCTTGGGCTCATCCAGACCGATGGTTACAATCCGCTGGTGATTCAAGGGCAGCGCTTCACGCTGCCCCCCCAACATCACGCCGAGGTGCTGGCGCTGGTGGAGCAGCCGGAAGCGCTCGCGGCTGCCCTGACAGAGTCTTTTACGCCCGGCAGCCTGCTGCGGCTGATCGCCGACCGCGAGCTGGGCCTGCGCGTCGCGCCCGCCGAGTTCGTCGCGGCGGCGGTGGCCCACGCCGAGGCGCATTTCGAGGCAACCTTCGGCGAGGGCTACTGGATTGACCACTGGCTCTACAACCTCGACCTCATCGACAGCTACCTGGCGCTCTATCCGGATCGCGAGAGCGGGCTGTTCTTCGAGCAGCGCGTGCCCTACTTCTACAGTTCAGAAGCCGTGCTGCCCCGCGACCGCCAGTATGTGCTCACCCCCAACGGCGTGCGCCGCTATCACGCGCTGGAAGAAAAAGAAGCCGCCCCCCCCCGCCCCGGCGCGGAGCTGACCGTGACCGTCTTCGCTAAGCTGCTGGGGCTGGCGCTGCTCAAATTCGCCACGCTCGACCCCTGCGGGATGGGCATCGAGATGGAGGCGGGCCGGCCCGGCTGGTACGACGCGCTCAACGGCCTCCCAGGGCTCATCGGCTCCTCGCTCTGCGAGAGCTACGAGCTGGCGCGCTTGCTCGATATGCTCCTTGCCGCGCTCGCCAATGCGCCGGCGACCGTGACGCTGCCCGCAGAGCTCGCCGCGCTGCTGACGGAGGTCCACGCCATCCTCAGCGGCCCGTTCGCCGGCGACGATTTCGCCACTTGGGACGCTGTGGCGACGGCACGCGAAGCCTACCGCGCACAGACCCTCCACGGCTTCGCGGGCGAACTGACACAACTCACGATCACCGACTTGGGCCCCATCCTGGAAGCCTTCCGTGCCAAAGTCCAGGCTGGGCTGGACCGCGCCGTCGCGCTCAACGAGGGCACGCCGCCCACCTACTTCGCCTACACCGTGACCGAATACGCCACCCTCGACGCGACCGATGCGCAGGGACGGCCCTATGTCCGCCCGCTGGCCTTCGAACCGCGCGTGCTGCCACTCTTCCTCGAAGGGCCGGTGCATGCACTCAAGGTAGCGGATGCAGCGCAAGCCCGCGACATCCACGAGCGGGTGCGCCAGAGTGACCTCTACGACCCCAAGCTGGGAATGTACAAGGTCAACGCGTCGCTGGAGGGCGAATCCCACGAGCTGGGCCGCTGCCGGGCCTTCACCCCCGGCTGGCTGGAGAACGAGTCCATCTGGCTGCACATGGAGTACAAATACTTGCTCGAACTGCTCCGCGCCGAGCTGCATGACGCCTTCTACGCCGATTTCCGGCGCACGCTCGTCCCCTTCTTCGATCCAGCGATCTACGGGCGCAGCCCGCTGGAGAACTCCTCCTTCATCGTGAGCAGCGCACACCCCGATGAGAGCCTGCACGGCGGCGGCTTCGTCGCACGTCTCAGCGGGGCCACGGCAGAGTTCCTGAGCATATGGACGCTGATGATGACCGGGCGGCAGCCCTTCCTCGTGCACGCAGGAGAGCTCCGGCTGGCGCTCGACCCCGTGCTGCCGGGCTGGCTCTTCCGCGAGGATGGGACGCTCGCGTTCAAATTACTGGGCCAGTGCGCCGTCACCTACCACAATCCCGAGCGCCGCGACACCTTCGCGGAAGGGATGCGCATCCGCCGCAGTGTGCTGCACCTGGAAGATGGGGACGTGGGCATCGAAGGCCCCGTCATCCCCGCGCCCTATGCGGAAATGCTACGCGATGGAGCTATCACTGCAATAGATGTGTATTTTTAGTCGAGTAGTCTGGTAGTCTTTAGTCCAATACTCCGACTATCCGACTACCCGACATCCGACTATACGACTACCTGACTATCCGACTACCCGACTAAAAGACTACAGGACTAAAAACTATGCGACTAAACGACTCTCCAATTACCTGGCACTTCACCAACGACAAGGGTGATTTCGTCCTGCCCGAACCGCAGCGCGCGAATCACCTCTACTTCCCCCTGGTCAACGAGGCCAGAATGATCTCGGTGGTGACGCCTACCTTGCACGGCGACGCCAAGATCGGGCAGAACAGTTTTCTGCTGCCGCCGGTCTCGGTGGAGGATCTGCACACCTCGCGGGCGGCGCGCAACTTCTGGGTGCGCACCGCCGAGGGACAGATCTGGTCGGCGACGGGCAACAGCGCAGCGCAGATTGCCGGGCTGGCGGGTGAGGAGACGGTCACGCTGGAAGCGGGCTTGCTCTGGCACCAGGTCACGCGGGCCAACGCTGCGCTTGGCCTTCGGGCCGAGATCACAAGCTTCGTGCCAGCGCAGGGCGACCATGTGGAGCTGATGCAGGTCACGCTGACCAACAGCGGCAGCGCGCCGCTCACGCTCACGCCTACTGCGGCCATCCCGCTCTACGGGCGCTCCGCCGACAACCTGCGCGACCATCGCCACGTCACCGCGTTGCTGCACCGAATTCGCACGGAGCAGCACGGCGTGCGGGTCACGCCCACGCTCTCCTTCGACGAGCGCGGGCACACGGTCAACCGGCTCACTTACGCCGTCCTCGGCGCCGAGGGGGATGGCCGCGCGCCGGCAGCCTTCTTCCCCACCGTCGAGGACTTCATCGGCGAGGGCGGCACGCTCGATTGGCCCCAGGCGGTGACGGCGGACCAGGGCGGCGTCCCAGCGGGATATGCCATGGACGGCTACGAGGCGCTCGGCGGCCTGCGCTTTGGTGAGATCACGCTCGTGCCGGGCGAGAGCCGCGCCTACGTCCTCATCCTCGCCATCAGCGAGAGCGACGACCCGACGGCCCTGCTCGCCCGCTATGGCGACGTGGACAAGTTCGCCGCCGCGTTGGAGCAGACGCGCGCCTATTGGGATGCCAAACTGGCGACTTTCGCCGCCCATACCGGCGATACCCGCTTCGACGCCTGGATGCGCTGGGTAGCCCTGCAACCCACGCTCCGCCGCTGGTGCGGCAACTCCTTCCTGCCCTATCACGATTACGGGCGCGGCGGGCGGGGCTGGCGCGATCTCTGGCAGGATCAGCTGGCCCTGCTGCTCACTGAACCCCAGGTCGTGCGTCCGGCGCTCTGGCACAACTTCGCCGGCGTGCGCATGGATGGCAGCAATGCCACCATCATCGGCGCGAACGGCGACTTCAAGGCCGACCGCAACAACATCCCTCGCGTGTGGATGGACCACGGCGCGTGGCCGCTGCTCACCACGCTCCTCTACATCAACACCACCGGCGATCTGGACTTCCTCCTCGCCGAGCAGGGCTACTTCCAGGACGCCTTCCTCCACCGCGCGCAGCGGGCCAACGCGGATTGGGACGGAAACAACGCGCTCAAGACCGCCACCGGGACGTTGTACCAGGGTAGCGTGTTGGAGCACCTACTGGTGCAACATCTCACGGCCTTCTTCAACGTGGGCGAACACAACATCATCCGGCTCGAAGGGGCCGACTGGAACGACGGCCTCGACATGGCCCCGGAGCGCGGCGAGAGCGTGGCCTTCACCGCGCTCTACGCCGGGAACCTGCGTGAGCTGGCGCGGCTCGTCCGCCAACTGGAGCAGACCGGCGTGACTGAGGCCGCGCTGGCGGTGGAGCTGCTGTTGCTGCTCGATACGCTGAGCGGCCCGGTGGATTACGGCTCAGTGGCAGCCAAACAGGCCCGCCTGCGCGCCTACTTCGAGAGCGTCCAGCCCATCCTCTCCGGTGAAAAAGCCATGGTGCCGTTGGGCGACCTGGCCCGCGACCTCGACGCGAAGGCGGAGTGGCTCACGGCGCATCTGCGGGTGCAGGAATGGCTGACGGTCAAGGGCTACGGTTGGTTCAACGGCTATTACGACAACGACGGGCAGCGCGTGGAAGGCACGCACCCCAATGACGTGCGGATGACGCTCACGGGGCAGGTCTTCGCGCTGATGGCGGACGTGGCGACCGACGCGCAGGCGGCGGAGATCGTCCGCGCGGTCAACCACCACCTCTACGATGCGTCGGTGGGCGGGCCGCGCCTCAACACGGATTTCGGCGAAGTGCTGCACAACCTGGGGCGCTGCTTCGGCTTCGCCTACGGACACAAGGAGAACGGCGCGATGTTCACGCACATGGCGGTGATGTACGCCAACGCCCTCTATCGGCGCGGCCTGGCCCGCGAGGGCTTCCGCGTGCTCGACAGCATCTATCGACACAGCCAGAACTTCCCCGTGAGCCGGATGTATCCGGGGCTGCCGGAGTACGTCACGCCACGGGGGCGGGGCGTCTATCCCTACCTCACCGGCTCGGCGAGCTGGTATCTGCTCACGCTGCTCACCGAGGCCTACGGCGTGCAGGGGCAATGGGGCGACCTGCGCCTGCGTCCCCGCCTGGTGCGCGAGCAGTTCGACGCCAAGGGGCGGGCTTCCCTCCACACGCTCTTTGCCGGGCGGAGGCTGGAGATCGTCTATCATAACCCGGCGGGGCTGGACGCGGGCGACTATGGAATCGCCGCCGTCACGGTCGACGGCGACCCGTTGCCCATCACCCCCGGCGCGGAAGTGGTCATCGAGCGGGCTTGCATCGAGACGCTGGCGGCAGGCGTTGCGCACCGGATTGAGGTTATGTTAGAGAATAGAGAGCAGTGAATAGAAATTAGTGAGCAGGGAGTGGAGAAAACGAATCACTGCTCACTGCTCACCGTTCACTCATTACCAGACAAAGGAACCAACGATGTCCATTCCTGAAACTCTGCTCGAAATCCGCGACTACACCGGCGAGGGGTATCGCCCCCTCATCGACTTCGGTGCGTGGCGCGTGGCCGTGTTGCGCGCGATTGATGAACTGCTGCCGGAGAATCTCGCCACGATGCAGCGTCACGACGAGACCGACGAGGTCTTCGTGCTGCTCACCGGGCGCTGCATCCTTCTCTTTGGCGAGGGGACGGACGCCGTGACCACCATCCACGCGGTGGACATGGAACCGCTGAAGCTCTACAACGTCAAGCGCGGAGTGTGGCACACGCACACTCTGAGTGAGGACGCCACGGTGCTCATTGTGGAGAACGCGGACACGACCGACGGCAACTCACCTCTGATCGCGCTCACGCCAGAGCAGCGGGCGGAGATCGTGCGGTTGACAAGATCCCTATGGTAAAATGCGAGATGTGGAGATAAATATGGGCTTTCTTAAACCCCTGGTTATTATTATCGGCGGCTTGAGTCTGGCAATGCTGTCCGCTTGCCGACCTGCGCCGATGGCACGCGAATATGAAGCCATCCCGGGCGTGTACCTGGGCACCTATCACGGCACCAGCTCGCCCAGCACAGCGCTCTTTGAGCAAATCGGCAAAGGCGTTGCGATCTCTGCGGTTTACCTGAACTGGAACAGCAGTGTCAACAGCGGCCTGTTGACCGCCAACAGTTATGTGGGACGGATCACGCTGGTTACGTGGGAGTTCATGCCCGGGGCGAGCATCAAGGCGAGCGGCTATGAAGGGCGGGTGCTGGAAGCTATCCTGGACGGCCACTATGATGCGTACATCGACAGCTGGGCCAAGGGAATGCGCGACTTCGGCAAGCCGGTGTTGTTACGCTTCGGGCACGAAATGAACGGCGATTGGTATCCCTGGTCAGGGATCGCCAACGGCGGCGGCAACACCGACGGTTACGGCGATCCGAACCTGGCCGATGGCCCGGAACGCTTCGTGGACACCTATCGCTATGTCCATGATCGCTTCAGAGAAAATGGCGCGGAGAATGTGCTCTGGGTCTGGTGCCCCAATGCCCCTTTCGATACCATGGTTCAGTCTCTTGGCAACTGGAACAACGCTGCTGCCTACTACCCCGGTGATGACTATGTGGACTGGCTGGGCTTCGACGGCTACAACTGGGGGGCATCGGCTTTCGGGCAGCAGTTTAATGCCACCTGGACCTCTTTCGATGAGATCTTTGCCAGCAGCTATGCCGAGTTGCAGGCTATCAATCCCGAGAAGCCCATCCTGATCGGTGAATTCTCCTCGACCGAGGAGGGAGGCGACAAAGCCGCCTGGATCACCGACGCATTCAACAAAATCCGCACAGATTACCCGCAAATCCGCGCCCTCGTCTGGTTTCACATCTCCAAGGAGACCGACTGGCGTATCAACTCATCAGAGGCCGCGCTGGAAGCGTACCGCAACGCCGTCGCCGGTGATACCTGGCTTGCCGAATGGCCGGGGATGAAGGACTGAGAAGCAACCCAACCAATGAGAATCAGTAGATCGAAACTTAGGTTCGTAGTAACCGCTTCAGCGGTTGTTAGACGGCTAAAGCCGTTACTACAAGCCCCCAAAATCACATCTACTGAGAATAGTGATGGGTGAGACGTGACGGGTAAAGGCCCGTTTTTGTCTCTTGCCATTTATCGTCTGTAGATTTCAAAAGGAGTATAGATGAAATACCTGCATCGACTTATGGGGCTGGCTTTGATTGGGATCATCCTGCTGGCGAGTTGTGCGCAGACGGTGACGCCCCCCGAAGCTGGCCCAACGCCGGCGCTCGAACCTACCGCAGCTGCGCCCACCGATCCCGTGGAGACGGAGGAAATTCCGCTCTATCTCGACGCGCAGCAGCCCATCGAGGCGCGGGTGGAGGACCTGCTCGCCCGCATGACCCTGGCGGAGAAGATCGGCCAGATGACGCAGATCGAAAAGGGCAGCATCAATCCGCGGGCCGTCACGGAGTACGCTATCGGTAGCGTGCTGAGCGGCGGGGGCGGCTATCCTAGCCCCAACACGCCCGCCACCTGGGCCGAGATGGTCAATGGTTACAAGGCAGCGGCGCTGGATACCCGCCTGAGCATCCCCCTGCTCTACGGCGTGGACGCCATCCACGGCCACAACAACGTCCAGGGCGCGGTCATCTTTCCCCACAACGTGGGGCTGGGCGCCACGCGCAACGCCGATCTCGTGCGGCGCATCGGCGAAGTGACCGCCCTGGAGGTCGCTGCCACCAGCATCGAGTGGAACTTCGCGCCCGTGCTGGCCGTCCCGCAGGATATCCGCTGGGGCCGCACCTACGAGGCTTTCAGCGAGGAGACCACCCTCGTCACCGAACTGGCAACGGCCTACCTCGAAGGGTTGCAAGGCGCGAGCCTGGCCGACCCCCACACCATCCTGGCGACCCCCAAGCACTTTGTGGGCGATGGCGGCACGAGCTGGGGCACCTCTACGACCGAGAACTACATGCTCGATCAGGGCGTCACCGATGTGGACGAGGCCACGCTGCGGGCCATCCACCTGCCCCCGTACCTGGACGCTATCGACGCCGGAGCGCAGAGCATCATGGTCTCCTATTCCAGCTGGGACGGGATGAAGATGCACGCGCATCACTACCTTATCACCGAGGTCCTCAAGGGCGAGCTGGGCTTCGAGGGCTTCGTGCTCTCCGACTGGGGGGCCATCGATCAGATCTCGCCAGATTACTACGAAGCCGTCGTTACCGCCATCAACGCGGGCATCGATATGAACATGGTGCCCTACGGCTACCAGCGCTTCATCACCACGCTGACCCAGGCGGTGGAACGGGGCGATGTCTCGCAGGAGCGCATCGACGACGCCGTGCGCCGCATCCTCACGGTGAAGTTCGCGCTGGGCCTCTTCGAGCAGCCGATGAGCGATCCGGCGCTGCTGGACGTGGTCGGCGCGGACGAACATCGCGCGCTGGCCCGCGAGGCCGTCGCGCAATCGCTGGTGTTGCTCAAGAACGAGGGCGGTGCGCTGCCTCTGACCGGAGAGATGAGCGCCCTTCACGTCGGCGGTCTGGCCGCCCACAACATCGGCATTCAGTGCGGCGGCTGGACCATCGAGTGGCAGGGTAAGAGCGGCGCGATTACCGAGGGGACCACCCTGCTCGAAGCTATCGAGGCCACGGTGGACACGGGCGCCGACGTACACTTCAATCGATTCGGAAAGTTCGACGAGATGGCCCCTGTAGGCATCGCGGTGGTCGGAGAGACACCTTACGCCGAGGGGCGCGGCGACCGGGCGGAACTGGTGCTGAGCGAGGCGGATCTCTCCGTTATCGCTCGGATGCGGGAGAGCAGCGAGACGCTCATCGTCATCCTGATCACGGGTCGCCCGCTCATCATTGATGAGGCGCTGGAATTGGCGGACGCCCTGGTTGTGGCCTGGCTGCCCGGCACCGAGGGGCAGGGCGTGGCCGATGTGCTCTTCGGCGCCGCCCCCTTCACCGGCAAGCTGCCCTTCACCTGGCCCGCCTCCATGGATCAGATACCGCTCGGCGCGAGCGACGACCCGCCGCTCTTTCCGTTCGGCTACGGGTTGGAGATGCCGTGATTCTGGCAGCGATGGAACCGCAGAGACCGTCAAATTCACAGAGATCTCTTGGCGAACTTGGCGGTCAACATCATTCTAAAAGCAGGTGACCTTATGCAAACCATACGACTTTTTTCCACCGTCAAAGATAGCAACTTGCGCCTGACGGAGCAAGCACTCCCCACGTCCGTCACCGCACCGCCCGGCCCGGACATCGCGCTCGATCCAGATGCGCAGTACCAGGAGATCATCGGCTTCGGCGGGGCGTTCACTGAGGCGGCGGCGGTGACCCTCTACAAGCTGCCGCCGGAGAAGCAGACCGAGCTGCTCCGCGCCTACTTCGATCCTGCCGCCGGACACAGCTACAGCCTCTGCCGCACCCATATCAACAGCTGTGACTTCTCACTGGGAAACTATGCCTATGCGGAGGTGCCCGGCGACGCGGAGCTAGAGCATTTCTCCATCGAGCGCGACCGGCAGGCGTTGATTCCCATGATCAAGGCGGCCTTTGACGCAGCCGGGGACGCACTCAAGCTGCTGGCCTCGCCGTGGAGCCCGCCCGCGTGGATGAAGACCAACGGTGAGATGAACCACGGCGGGAAGCTCAAGCCAGAGTACCGGGCGACCTGGGCGGAATATTACTGCCGCTACATTCAGGCCTATGCAGGGGAGGGCGTCCCCATCTGGGGGCTGACCGTGCAGAACGAACCGGAGGCCACGCAGACCTGGGACTCCTGCCGCTACACCGCCGAGGAGGAGCGCGACTTCGTGCGCGATCACCTCGGCCCGGCGTTGCAGCGTCACGACCTGAGCCACATCCGCCTGCTGATCTGGGATCACAACCGCGATGTGCTCTTCGAGCGTGCCAGCACCGTGTACGATGATCCTGCCGCCGCGCAGTACGTCTGGGGCGCGGGCTTCCACTGGTACGAGAAGCCTCAGCGCTTCGATGAGGTGCAGCGCGTCCACGACGCTTATCCCGACAAGCACCTGCTCTTCACCGAGGGCTGTCAGGAGGGCGGCCCGCATCTGGGCGAGTGGGGGCTGGGCGAGCGGTACGCGCACGCCATGCTCAACGATCTCAACGCCTGGACGGAGGGCTGGATTGACTGGAATCTGCTGCTGGATGAGACCGGCGGCCCGAACCACGTGGGCAACTATTGCAGCGCGCCCATCATCGCCGACACGCGCACGGGCGAACTGCTCTACCAGAGCTCCTACTACTACATCGGCCACTTCGCCCGCTTCATCCACCCTGGCGCGCGGCGGATCGGGTGCAGCGTAGGCACCGGTGCCCTGGAGGCGACGGCCTTCCGCAATCCCAATGGCGGCCTCGCCGTCGTGGTGCTCAATCGCACCGACGCGGCTATTCCGTTCACCCTCGCACTGAGCGAGCAGCGCCTTCCGAGCCTCAGCCCGGCGCGTTCGATTCAGACATACATGGTGAGTAGTAAGTAGTGAGGGGAGAGCCGTAGCAAATAACTGCTCTCCCCTCGCTAACGACTATTGCAAGGAGCACCTATGACCTATACAAAATCAGTATTCCTGCTTCTTCTCTGCGCACTGCTGCTTGTCGGCTGCGCCGTCCCGTCCGCACCGGAATGGGAGCGCGAGGGCTGGACGCTCGTCTGGCAGGATGAGTTCGAGGGCGAGACGCTCGATCCTGCCGATTGGACCTTCGACATCGGCGGGCACGGATGGGGCAACAACGAGCTGCAAGCCTATACCGACCGGCCCGAAAACGTCCGGGTGGAAGATGGCCTGCTGATCATCGAGGCGCGCGAGGAGCCCTTCGTGCGCCGCAACTACACCTCCGGTCGCATCAAAACGCAGGGTTTGCGCGCCTGGACCTATGGCCGCTTCGAGGCGCGGATGCAGCTGCCCTACGGCAACGGCATCTGGCCCGCCTTCTGGATGCTGGGAGCGGATTTTACGGAGGTAGGTTGGCCCGCTTGTGGCGAGATCGACATCATGGAGCACATCGGGCGCGAACCCATCCGCATCCACGGGACGGTGCATGGGCCGGGCTACTCCGGCAGCGGAGGCGTGGGGCATTACACCACCGTCCCTGATCTAGCCGAAGAATTTCATGTCTACGCCATCGAGTGGGATCCGGAGGAGATTCGCTGGTACGTGGATGACCTGGAATATTTTAAGCTCACGCCGGAGAGCGTGCCGGGGACGTGGGTCTACGATCACCCGTTTTTCCTGCTGATCAACCTGGCGGTGGGCGGCAACTGGCCCGGCCCGCCGGATGATTCGACCGTCTTCCCGCAATTCCTCAAGGTGGATTACGTCCGCGTCTACCAGCGGCCCGACATGGTGGAAGCGACCGCCACCGAGCGCGGCGTGATGCACCTGGGCGATATCGCCGTCAGCGTGGAGGAGAACGCCGACGGGACGTGGCAGGCGGTCGCTAAGATGACCGTCCTCGATGCCGACGGCAACCCGGTAGCGGATGCCCGCGTTATCGGCGGCTGGGTCGGCGCGATCCGGCGCGGAGAGACTGAGGGCCAGACCGATGCCAACGGCATCGTCACCCTGCGCTCAGAACCAAGTGAGCGGCGCGGCGAGGTCACTTTCTGCGTCACCAACGTCACCCGGGCGGGCTTCACCTACGATAAAGAGGCCAACGCGCGCAATTGTGATAAGATTACGGTGGAGTAGTGAGTGGTTCATGGAGAACAGTAAGTCGTGGAATCCGTACTACTCACCGCTCACTAATCTCTGCTCACCCCTAACTATTTAAGGAGATTGCAAATGGGAAACAAACTCAACTATCGTCAGTTGGGCAAGAGCGGCATGATGGTCAGCGAAATTGGGATGGGCTTGTGGGCCGCGGGCGGCGACGCCTGGGGGGAGACGGAGGACAACAAGATACTGGACGCGGTGGACTACGCTCTAGATGCAGGTATCAACTTCTTCGACACCGCTGATGTTTACGGCGGCGGCCACAGCGAGGAGCTGCTCGGTCAGGCGATGCAGGGCCGCCGTGACAAGTTCGTGGTCGCCACCAAGATCGGCTGGTTCGACTTCGATGGGGAAAAGGGCCAGAGTGCCTACACCACGTTGGAAAAGCTCATCGCGGGCGTGGAGAGCAACCTGCGACGCCTCGATACCGACTACATCGACGTCATCCAGAGCCACATTGACTTCCGCGACCCGACGATGGAAATCTTCCTGGAGGGCTTCCAGCAGTTGCAGCGCGACGGCAAGGTGCGCGCCTACGGCGTAAGCACCAGCGACTTCGAGTATCTGCAAGCCTTCAACGCCGACGGCAACTGCGCCACGCTGCAAATCGACTACAGCATCCTCAACCGCACCCCCGAAGCCGAGATCCTGCCCTACTGCCAGGAGCACAACATCGGCGTGATTGTGCGCGGCGCGCTGGCGATGGGCATCCTCACGGGCAAATTCACACCGGAGACGCGCTTCGAAGAGGGCGATTTCCGCCGCCGCTGGCACGAGAACCCGGACGAGTACCAGGTCTTCCTCGATGACCTCAAGAAGGTGGATGCGCTGCGCCCGCTGGCGGAGGGGCGCACCCTGGCGCAGCTCGCGCTGCAATTCGTCCTGGCGCACCCGGCGGTCTCTACGGTGATCCCCGGTGTCAAGAATGTGGCGCAGATGGAGGCCAACCTCAAGGCGGGGCTGCTGCCCCCGCTCACCGAGGCGGAACTGGAGCAGATTGCGGAGATCGTCCCGCCCGGCGGCGGGCGCAAGATCTGGCCCGCATAAGTTGTTCGGCAACTCATAGTCGTTTCAGGAGAGCAGTGAGCAGAGATTGGTGAGCAGTGAAAATCAACTGCTCACCGCTCACTACTCACCACTCACTCATTACTATTTTTCAGGAGTTTTTACCCATGCGCTTTGGCTATTTCGACGACCAACATCGTGAATATGTGATCACCCGCCCGGACACCCCCCTGCCCTGGATCAATTATCTGGGCAGCGAGGCTTACTTCGGCCTAATTTCCAACACGGCGGGCGGCTACTCCTTCTACCAGGACGCGCGCCTGCGCCGGCTTACCCGGTATCGCTACAACAACGTGCCGCTGGATTTCGGCGGGCGCTACCTCTATCTGCGCGATGCAGAGAGCGGCGAGTTCTGGTCCCCCTCGTGGATGCCCACGCGCCTGCCGCTGGAGGAGTACGCCTGCCGCCACGGTCTCGGCTACTCCGTCATCGGCGGGACGCGCGCCGGCATCGAGGCGCGCACGCGCTATTTCGTCCCCCTCGGCGAGACGCTAGAAGTGTGGCAGACGACCATCACCAATCACCGCGACACGCCCGCGACGCTGGACCTCTTCGCCTCCATCGAGTTCGCGCTCTGGGATGCACAGGACGACGCAACCAACTTCCAACGCAACCTCAACATCGGCGAAGTGGAAGTGGTGGAGGGCGTCATCTACCACAAGACCGAGTACCGAGAGCGGCGCAATCACTTCGCCTACTTCGCCTGCTCGGAGCCGCCGGTCGCCTTCGAGACACAGCGCGAGGCATTCCTCGGCCCCTACCGTGGCTGGGACGCGCCGGAGGCCGTCGAGCGCGGCGCGCTGAACAATTCTATTGCACACGGCTGGGCACCGGTGGGGGCGCATCAGGTCCACCTTACACTTACGCCGGGCGAATCGCGCCAGATCATCTTTGTCCTGGGCTACCACGAGAATCCGCGCCGCGCCAAGTTCGAGGATGCCGCGCTGCAGGTGCTCAACAAGCGCACGGTCAAGCCGATTATCGCCCGCTACACCGACGCGAGCGGAGTGGACGCCGCCTTCGAGGCCCTAGAAAGCTACTGGGAGTCGCTGCTGGCCCGCTTCCAGGTACAGACGCCGGACGCGGAGACCGACCGGATGGTCAATATCTGGAACGCTTACCAGTGCATGATCACCTTCAATCTCTCCCGCTCCGCCTCCTACTTCGAGTCGGGCGTGGGGCGGGGGATGGGCTTCCGCGACTCCAACCAGGACCTCTTAGGCTTTGTCCACATGATACCCGAGCGAGCCCGAGAGCGCATCCTCGACATCGCCGCGACCCAACTGCCCGACGGCGGCGCCTATCACCAGTACCAGCCGCTCACCAAGCGGGGCAATGACGCGGTTGGCGGCGGCTTCAACGACGATCCGCTGTGGTTGGTGCTGGCGGTGGCGGCTTACGTCAAGGAGACGGGCGACTGGGACATCCTCAACACGCCCGTACCCTACGACAATCAGCCCGGCACGGAGACGCCGCTGTATGAGCATCTCCAGCGCGCCCTGCAGTACACGCTCGACCGGTGCGGGCCCCACGGCCTGCCCCTCATCGGTCACGCCGACTGGAACGATTGCCTCAATCTCAACACTTTTTCCGAGGAGCCGGGACAATCCTTCCAGGTCCTTCAGAGCCAGGACGGCAAGACGGCGGAATCGGTCTTCATCGCCGGACTCTTCGTGCTGGCGGCGGAGGAGATGGCGCAAATGGCAAATGGCAAATGGCAAAATCAGCTGCCGCCAACCGATGCGCCATTCGCCATTCGCCATTCGCAATTTTACATTGATGCCGCCCGCGAGATGACCGCCGCTGTTCTGGCTGAGGGTTGGGACGGCGAGTGGTTCCTCCGCGCCTACGACCACTTCAGCCACAAGGTCGGATCGCACGCGTGTGAGGAGGGGCAGATCTTCATCGAGCCGCAGGGGATCTGCGTGATGGCGGACATCGGCGTGAAGAGCGACCTGGCGGAACGGGCGCTGGCGGCGGTCGAAGAACACCTCGCCACGCCGCACGGCATCGTGCTGAACCAGCCGGCCTACACACGCTACCACGTCGAGCTGGGCGAGATCACCTCTTATCCGCCGGGTTACAAAGAGAACGCCGGCATCTTCTGTCACACCAATCCGTGGATTATGATTGCCGAGACGGTGTTGGGGCGCGGCGACCGGGCCTTCGACTACTACAAGCGCATCTGTCCGGCGGCGCGCGAGGCCATAAGTGACGTGCATCGCTCCGAGCCTTACGTCTACGCGCAGATGATTGCCGGGAAGGACGCTCCCACCCACGGCGAGGCCAAGAACTCCTGGCTCACCGGCACCGCCGCGTGGAACTTCGTCGCCATCACCCAGCACATTCTGGGCATCCGCCCCACCTTTGCAGGCCTGGAGATCGCGCCCGTCATCCCGGCAGATTGGGCGGGCTTCACGGCGACGCGGGTCTTCCGGGGAGTCACCTACCACATCACCGTGGAACGGATCGGACCGGGCAATGATGTGGGGTTGGCGGTGGATGATACGCCCACAGTCGGCAACATCGTCCCCCTCCCGCGCGATGGACGCACCGAAATCCACGTCAAGGCGGTGGTGGGGCGGGTGGACACTTCTTGACTCGTCACCGATCACCCCTCACCCATTAACCCATCACCAAAACCTGCATTGAGGAGACCTTACCATGAACTACGGTTATTTCGACGACGAACACCGAGAATACGTCATCACCGACCCGCGAACGCCGGTAAAGTGGATCAATTACATCGGCACGCTGGCCTTCGGCGGCTTCGTGGATCAGACGGGGGGCGCGCTGCTCTGCAAGGGCGATCCGGCGCTCAATCGCATCGTCAAATACATCCCCCAGCTGCCCGACGCCGACTTCAAAGGCACGACGCTCTATCTGCGCTTTCCAGAGGGAGAGGGGTATCGCGTCTTCTCTCCCTTCTATACCCCCACCCTCGATCCCTACGAGCGCTACGAGTGCCGCGTGGGGCTAGGCTACACGCGCATCGTCAGCGAATTCTACGGTCTGCGCACCGAGGCGACCTTCTTCGTCCCCGCCGGGGGCACGCAGGAGCTGCGCGACGTGCGCATCACCAACCTGCGCGAGGAGGTTGTGACCGTGGACGCCATCCCCGTCGTCGAGTACACCCACCCCGACGCGCTGAAGCAGTTCACTAACGCCGACTGGATTCCCCAGACGATGCAGAGTCGCGCCGTGACGGAGGAGGATGGACGCCTGGTGCTGCTCCAGTATCCCTTCATGTTCAAGGAGCTCAAGGTCAACTACCTCACCGCGGATCAACCCATCGCCTCCTTCGAATCCGACCGCGCCCGCTTCCTAGGCCGTTATGGGACGTGGGCCGCGCCCCAGGCCCTCCAGCAGCCGAGGCTGAGCAACTACGAGGCCCTGCGCGGCGACAATGTCGGCGCGCTGCTGCTGGCATTGGGCACGCTGGAACCGGGGGAGAGCCGGCGCTTCATCACCCAGCTGGGTCAGGCGCCCAGCCTCGAAGCCGCCCGACCCGATATCGAACGCTATCGCGATCCCGCGAAGGTAGAGGCCGCGCTGGCGGAGCTCGGACACTTCTGGGAGGGATACCTCTCGCGGATGCAGGTGGTGACGCCCGAGGCGGCGCTGGACGCCATGCTGAACGTCCACAATCCCCGCCAGGTCTACATCACCATGAACTGGTCCCGCTACCTCTCGCTCTACCAGCTGGGGTTGGGCGCGCGGGGCATCGGCTTCCGCGACAGCTCGCAGGACGTGATGGGCGTGGTGGGCAACGCGCCCGAGGAAGCCCGGGCCCTCATCGAACAGCTGCTCCACGTCCAGCGCCGGGATGGCTCCGCCATGCACCAGTTCAACCCGCTGACCATGGAGGCCACCCGGGGCGAGGCGGACGATGAGGAGCGCCCTCCCTTCTACGGCGATGACCACCTGTGGATCGTGCTGGCGGTGACAGCTTACCTCAAAGAGACGGGCGATCTGGCCTTCCTCGACCGCGTCATCCCCTTCTACGAGAAGGACCAGCAGGGGAAACCGCTGGAGGCGGGGACGGTGCGGGAGCACCTGGAGCGGGCCCTCACCTTCACCCGCACCCACGTAGGCGCCCACGGTCTCCCGCTGCTGGGCTTCGCCGATTGGAACGATACGGTGAACCTGCGCAAGGGGGCCGAATCCCTCTTCAATGCCCACCTCTACGGGAAGGCCCTGCTGGAGCTGATGGCCCTGGCAGCACACCTCGGCGAGACGGAAACCGTGGCCCGCTACCGGAAGCAATACGCCGAGATGGCGGAGCGGGTCAACGCCCAGGCGTGGGATGGGGAGTGGTACGTGCGCTACTTCGACGCGACGGGCGAGCCCATCGGCTCCCACACCAACAGCGAGGGGCAGATCTACTGCAACGGGCAGTCGTGGCCCGTCATCGCCGGCTTCGCGCCCCGCGAGCGGGCCCTCGCGGCCCTCGAGGCCGTCCACGCGCGGCTCAACACCGCCAACGGGATTAAGCTGAGCGCGCCCGGATACGACGGCTTCGACCCAGACAAGGGAGGCGTGACCACCTACCCGCCCGGCGCCAAGGAGAACGGCGGCATCTTCCTCCACTCCAACCCCTGGGTAGTCATCGCCGAGACGCTGATGGGACGGGGCGACCGCGCCTACGAGTACTACCGGCAGATCAACCCGGCGACGCGCAACGACCGCATCGAGGAGTTCGAGGTGGAGCCCTACGTCTACCCGCAGAACATCCTGGGCGACGAGCATCCCCAGTTCGGGCTGGGACGCAATAGCTGGCTCACGGGGACGGCTTCGTGGGCCTACCAGGCGGGCACCCGCTACATCCTGGGCCTCCGTCCTACCTACGACGGCCTGGAGATCGATCCCTGCATCCCCGCCGCGTGGGAGGGTTTCCGTGCCCGCCGCACCTTCCGAGGCGCTGTCTACGAGATCGAGGTGCGCAACCCGGAGCACATCTGCAAGGGCGTGCGCTCGCTGCTCGTGGATGGCGAGAGGGTGGAAGGCAACGTGGTGCCCAGCTTCGGTGATGGGGAGACTCACCGGGTAAGCGTGGTGCTCGGAGGAGGATGAGGTGCAAAACCTGCGATTTTATCAGCCGGATAGCGGATACTTCTCAGCGAAGCCAGTAATGACCTTTGACGTTCGACCCTTGACGTTAGATCTTATTCACAGGAGTTGTTCATGACCAAGCTACTGCACTTTCCGCCGGATTTCGTCTGGGGCGCGGCCACCGCTTCCTATCAGATCGAGGGGGCGTGGGACGAGGAGGGCAAGGGCGAATCCATCTGGGATCGCTTCAGCCACACGCCGGGCAACGTCGATAATGGTGATACCGGCGATGTCGCCGTCGACCACTATCATCGCTGGCGCGAGGACGTCGCGCTGATGAAGGAGCTGGGGCTACAGGCCTACCGCTTCTCCATCGCCTGGCCCCGCATCCTGCCCGAGGGCCGGGGGCGGGTCAACGAAGCCGGGCTGGCCTTCTACGACCGGCTCGTCGACGCGCTGCTGGAGGCGGGCATCACGCCCTTTGCCACCCTCTACCACTGGGATCTGCCCCAGGCGCTGGAGGATGCCGGCGGTTGGCCCCAGCGGGCCACGGTCGATGCCTTCCTGGAGTACACCGAAGTGGTGAGCCGCCGGCTCGGAGATCGAGTACCGGCCTGGATCACCCACAACGAGCCGATGGTGGCCGCCTTCATGGGGTACGCGACGGGGCAGCATGCTCCCGGCAGGCGGGATCCGCACGCTGCCGTGCGCGCCTCCCACCACCTGCTGCTCTCTCACGGGCAGGCGGTCCCCATCCTCCGCCGCAACAGTCCCGGCGCCGAGGTGGGCATCACGCTCAACCTCATCCCGGGTTTTCCCGCCTCTCCCAGCCCTGCCGACTACGAGGCCTATCGCCACTTCGACGGTTTCCTGAACCGCTGGTACCTCGATCCCCTCTACGGGCGACGCTATCCGGCGGACATGGTCGCGGATTACGCGGCGGAGGGCTTACTACCGAAGGGTCTGGACTTCGTGCAGCCGGGCGATCTGGAGGCCATTGCCGTTCCCACCGATTTCCTGGGCATCAACTACTACATGCGGGCCGTCCTGCGCAGCGACAAGATCCCGGAAGCCGAGAATGCCCCACGCACGATCGAGATCGATCCCGCAACCCGTACCGACCGTGGCTGGGAGGTCTATCCCCAGGGGCTCTTCGAGATGCTGCTGCGGCTCACCGCCGACTATCGCCCTCGCCAGATCTACGTTACGGAAAACGGAGCCAGCTATAGCATCGGCCCCGATGCCGACGGTCAGATCCGCGACAACCGCCGGCAGGAGTACCTGCACCGCCACTTCGTCGCCGCCCACCAGGCGCTCCAGCACGGCGTCCCGCTTGCCGGGTACTTCGTCTGGTCGCTCTTCGACAACTTCGAGTGGGCCAAGGGGTACAAGGATCGCTTCGGCATCATCTGGGTCGATTACGAGACGCAGGAACGCATCCCCAAACAGAGCGCGCTCTGGTACCAGGAGGTCATCACAAAGAACGCGGTCGCGCCAGCTTGAGAGTGCCCGCGAAACGCCTCTCCGGCAAGGAGGGCCATCGTCGCGTCCGGGGATTCCTTCTCCTTCCCCGGACGCGATTTTTTGGCCATCATTTGCCCTTGATGATAAATACGATATAATACTATTAAATGCTAGGGAGGAAAATGTCGATGATCCGAGTACTCGTGGTGAATGAGATCAAATTGATGTGTAACGTCATCACGTCCGTACTACTGGAGGAAAGCGATATCGAGGTCATCGGGACAGCGACCACGTTGGATGAGGCCATGAAAGGGGTGGCTGGAACGGACATCGTCCTCGTAAGCACCCAGCTGCCCCATCAAGGGGCCGTAAACCTAACGCATCGGGTCGGTGAAATGAAGGGTAACGCGAAGGTCATCGTCCTGGGATTGGCTGAATCGGAGAGCGAGATCCTCAAATATGTCGAGGCTGGAGCCTCCGGTTACGTCCTGCGGGACGACACCGTCGAAGAGTTGTTGCGCAATATCCGGGCCATCTACCGTGGCGAAGCTGTCGTCTCCCCAGAGATTGCAGCGGCGTTGATGCAACGGGTCAACGAACTGGCGCAGGTCTTTAGTGACGTGGATATCGGCGTCGCTTCGCCCTCAGATTTGACGGATCGGGAGAGTGAGATCCTGGCGCTGATCAGCGAGGGCCTGACCAACCAGGAGATTGCCGATCAGCTCTTCATCGAAGTAGGCACCGTAAAGAACCACGTTCACAACATCCTTGACAAGCTCAATGTAAGCAGTCGGCACGAGGCGGCTGCATTTTGGGCCTTGACGGAGACCTCTTGATCACCTCTGGAGCATGGCGGACCGCGGAACCGTTCCTCGTTACCCCCTAGCGGCGCTTCCCTCGGCTCTCAAGCCAGGACAGGGCGTTCTCCTTTTACAGCAACGCCCGCGCGATTATATCTAGACATATATCCCCTGTCTATATCCCGGTATATGGACAATAGCCCCCCTCCCATGTTATGATAGGTGTAGATTGAGTTGAGAGCAGTGGTAAGCATTGGAGTCAAAAGGGAAATCTATGGAGGCGCATCAAATTATTGTCGCCAACGAACAGCGTTTGTTGCGAGATATGTTGGAGCGGATATTTCGAAAGACCCCCGATTTCGAAGCCATAGTGACGCGTGACAACCCTGACCACATTTCGCACCTTCTGGAGCGTACCGAAGCGGAATGGGTCATCATCTCACTGAACGGTAATGGAACTATGCCTTCCTACGTGGAAACGTTGCTAGAGGAGCATCCCAAAACACGCTTTCTCGGAATGACGGCGGATGGCAGTGAGTTGAAGATGAAGTGGGTGGTTCCCCACAAGGCCCGTCTCGAAGATCTTTCTCTCAGCGACCTGCTCGACGCGCTGCGCGAGCGGGCACCGTGGGAGATTAAAATGGAGCCGCAAGTTTAACAACAGCAGCGGGGAAATATAGAGCCTGAAGGCGTGAATACCGGGATACCCGGAGGTCTTTTCACACCTGGGAGACAATCTGGAGGACAGCCGACAAGCCGAACTGTCGTCTATCATACCCAATAGTCTAATTGGACCCGGTGACTCACGCTATGGGAGCTATACGTGTGTCGTCGGGTCTATTCTATTGTGTGGAGCCGATTGGAGATATTTCAGAACTTTTCAACTATTAGGAGGCATAAGTGTCAATGAGCAAATGGAGTGAAGTCCGTACTGAAGAGCAACAAAAGCAGCAATCGCGATTTGCCCAGCTGCTGGAGAGCGCCCTCGATTACATCCGGCCCCGGCGGGGCGAGGTGCGCGAGGTCACCATCCTGGCCCTCGGCGATAACGACATCATCGTCGACCTCGATGGTAAGCGAGATGGTATTATCCCACCCAATGACTTGGACGAGGTAGATGAGAGCTATGTGGAGCAGCTGGAAGTGGGAGATAAGATCCCGGTCCAGGTCGTCAAGGACTCACAACGCGCTGCAGGCATCGTCGTATCCCTCAAACGCGGTCTGGAACAGCAGGATTGGATCAAAGCGGAGAAGATGCTGGAGAGCGGCGAGACCCTTCAAGCCGAGGTGATCGGCGTGAATCGGGGTGGGGTCTTGGTCAATTTCGGACGCCTGGAAGCTTTTGTTCCCAACTCCCACCTCACGTCGGTGCCCATGGGGCTCAAGCGAGATGCTTTCCACCAGGCCAAAGAGGAGCTGGTCGAAAAGACCCTCACGCTTTCAGTCATTGAGGTGAAGCAGCGCCGCCGCCGGCTCATTGCCTCGGAGCGTGCGGCCCGCAAGCAGCGCCGCGAAGAGCTCCTGGAAGAGCTGAGCGAGGGCGACATCCGCAAGGGCATCGTCCGCAACATTGTCGACTTCGGCGTGTTCGTCGATCTGGGGGGAATCGACGGGCTGATCCACATCTCGGAGCTCGCCTGGGATTACGTAAAGGATCCCAACAGCATCTTGAGCGTGGGGGACGAGGTCGAGGTATACGTGCTCAACGTAGATCGGGAGCGAGAGCGCATCGCGCTGAGTCGCAAGCGGGTCATTCCCATCTCCCAGACCGAGTAGCGGGGTAGGCCCGGGAGACCGAGAGGCTCCCGCCGGTTGGGGGGGACCAACCAAGAGATAGACCGATTTCCACCCGGAGATCATAAACAAAGGAGGGTAACATGACAATCTGGGGTTTTCTTGTGCTGCTACTGATTGCCGCCATCTGCGGGGCAATCGCGCAACTACTGGTGGGCTACTCCACGGGAGGCTGCCTCGTCTCAACCGCTGTGGGGCTCATCGGTGCTCTGCTCGGTTACTGGCTGGCCCGCCAATTGGGCTTTCCCCTGATTCTGGCTGTTGACATCGAGGGACAAACCTTCCCCATCGTGTGGTCCATCATCGGAGCGACGCTCTTCGTAGTCGTTATCAGCCTCATCCGGGGACGAAGGCTACGATGAGGTCCAGGGAAGCAGGCACTTACCGTGCTCAACGCAGGGGAGCTCTGCTGCCCCCCTTGCTCCTTACCCGCGTGCAGAAAGGAGAACTCGATGTTTCCTATCGGTGATCAGGATCTTCGCGAAGCAGGGCCGGGGATTCTAACCATTGCCCTGACGGTCATCAACATTCTCGTCTTTATCTTTCAGCTCACCCTGGGTCCGCAGGAACTGGAACAATTCTTTCAGACGTTCGGTGCCATTCCGACGCAGGTCACCCAGGGTCAGAATCTTATCTCGCTTCTCACCTCAATGTTCCTGCACGGTGGTTGGTGGCACCTGATCTTCAACATGGCCTACCTGCTCGTCTTTGGAGACAATGTGGAACATGTACTGGGAGAGCTCGGTTTTCTGGCAGCCTATCTGGGCGGAGGGCTCATCGCGACGGCCGCCCACATCATCGTCAACCCCAACTCCCAATTGCCCATGATCGGGGCCAGCGGTGCTGTTGCGACCGTTCTCGGCGCCTACGTGGTGATGTTCCCTCGCTCCAAGGTCAGGGTACTGGTCTTCGCTTTCATCGTCTTCTTTATCACCCGCATCACCGCGATCGTCTTCATCGGCATCTGGGCCGTGACCCAGTTCTTCAACGGAATCGCCAGCCTGGGAGCAGAGTCGGCAGAGACCGGCGGGGTGGCCTTCTGGGCGCACGTCGGCGGGTTCGTCGTCGGGCTCCTGATCGGCCTGCTCTACAGAAATCGAGCGCGTAATCTGCAATTCGAGAGCGCGTAAACGACACTTAAACACTAGCCTAAAGGAGGAAATCATGAGACTTTCACCACCTACAACGGTAATCTGGTGGATTGCGTTAATCTTGACCGCATTGGGCATTCTCATGTCCATGGGGATCGTCACTGTCGCCGGCATCACCCAATACGCTTTCTGGCTCGTCGCTATCGCCGCGCTGCTGCTACTCATCGCCACCCGCGTCAAGAACATGTAGAGAGAGCGCCGGCTTTTTGGAATCACAACTGACCGACGAGACAAGCCAGGGAGGATTATGGCAGAGAATACGGAGCTACAGAAAACGACCCGCGAGGAGATCGCAAAACGAAGATACACCCTGACGAAGGTCAGCCAGGTGATCTGGCTGTTGCTAGGCGCCCTGGAAGTGGCGCTCGGCATCCGCTTCCTGTTGAAACTCCTGGCGGCCAATCCGGAAGCCGGGTTCGCTCAGTTCATCTACACTCTCACCGCCGTCTTCCTCGTTCCCTTCGAGAATCTCTTCGAGAACCCCGCCGTCGAGGGCGCCGTCTTTGAAATCTCCACCCTCATCGCCATGTTGGTCTACGCGCTGCTCGCCTGGGGTACCGTGCGCCTGATTTGGATCATCTTCGATATCAGCGCCCGCCCTCAGAGCTGATAATAACGGGTTGGACGTTTACAACTGTGAGCAAGAAGAGGTGAAGCTTCATGAGCATAAACTTCATACCAGAAAAGCAAGTCAAAGTGCCAGAGATACCCTTCAAGGAGAGTCTGGAGCTGCCCGCCTCCAAGACGGCGCTGGTCGTCGTCGATATGCAGAACGACTTCGTCAAGAAGGGCGGTAGCCTCGTCGTTGAGGCGGCAAGTGAGACCCTACCCCGGATCCAGGCACTGTTAGCACGGGCCCGCCGGGCCGGCGTCCGCGTAGCGTTTACGCAGGATACGCACCTGGAGGGCACGCCCGAATGGGAGACCTGGCCCGAACATGTGGAAAAAGGCACCTGGGGCTGGGAAATCATCGAGGAGCTCCAACCCCAGAAGAACGAGCCTGTCTGCCGCAAACCCCGGTACGATGCCTTCTACGCCAGCAACCTCGATCACTACCTGAGCCGTCTTTGGAACGTGGAACACCTGATCATCGTGGGCACCGTCGCCAACATCTGCGTACTGCATACGGCGGCTTCGGCGGGGCTGCGCTGGTTCCACATCGTCATGCCCGCCGATGGCATCTCGGCCCTCAACGACTTCGACCAGGCCCTTACCCTCCGCCAGGTTTCCTTCCTCTATCACGGGCACGTCGTACGCAGCGTCGACGACATTGAGTTCACACCGTCACCCTCAGGTTCATAAACACAGCACGCTCTGCGAGTCCAGATGCGGCACCCGCGGAGAGGAAAGGAGCAAGAGCAACGATGAAGGCCCTCTTTATCAAAGAATTCGGCGGCCCGGAGGTCTTCGAAATACGCGAGACCGAGAAACCCCGTCCGGGGGGCGGTGAGCTGCTGGTACGGGTACACGCTACCTCCATCAACCCCGTCGACGTCAAGGTCCGGCAGGCCGGCAGGTGGGCGGGCGTGGAGCCTCCGGCCATCATCGGCTACGACGTCTCCGGTGTGGTCGAGGAGGTGGGGCCCGGTGTCTCCAGGTTCAAGATCGGGGACGAGGTCTACTACTCCCCCCTGATCTCTGGAAAGCCGGGGAGCTACGCCGAGTACCATGTCGCCGAAGCCACCATTGTAGCGCGCAAGCCGGAGCCCCTCTCCCACGTGGAAGCCGCCAGCCTGCCCCTGGCCGCCATGACAGCCTGGGACGCGCTGATTGAAAAGGCTGCGCTCAAGGTAGGAGAGAGCGTTCTCATCCACGGTGCGGGAGGCGTGGGCTCGCTGGCCCTTCAGATCGCAAAAGCTGCCGGCGCCTACGTCATCGTGAGCTGTAGTGAGTACATGCTCGATCAAGTCCGCGCGCTGGGCGCCGACCGGGCCCTCAGCTACCAGGACGAAGACTTCGCGACCATCGTCAAAGAGGAGACCGATGGATTCGGTGTCGATGTCGTCTTCGACACGGTAGGAGGAGAGCTGCTGACCCAGAGCCTCCCCGTCACCAAGCCCTTCGGGCGGCTGGTCGGCATTGTCAGCACCGGCACCGGCTTCAAGGCAGCCTTTCATAAAAATATCAGCGTCTACCCTACCTTCTTACAGCGGGCGGACTTCAAGCTGGATGCACTGCGCGACCTCGTTGAACGGGGCCAGCTGAAACCCGTTATCGACTCCGTCATCGCCCTGGACGAGATTCCAGAAGCACACCGGCGGCTATGGGAAGAGGGAGGCATCCGAGGCAAAATCGTCGTCAAGATCGTTGGAGACCCACGTCTAAGAGAGGAGACCGACTGAATGGACCTACTGACCCAAGAAGACCTACAAGAGCTAACCGAAACGCGAGCCGGCCCGCATATCTCTATCTACCTGCCCACTCACGAGGCAGGGCCCCCGCCAGAGACGGACGAGAACCGCATCACCCTGCGGAATTTCCTGGCAGAGGCCGAGGAACAGCTTATTGTCGGGGGCATGCGCGCCCCGGAGGCACGGAAGCTCCTGGAACCCGCCCGCGAGCTGCTCAACGACCGGCTGGTCTGGCAATATCTGAGCGAGGGGCTGGCCCTCTTCCTGAATCCCGACTATCGTCGCGCCTTCCGCCTTCCCCTCTCCTTCGAGCCGTTGCTCGTGGTCGATGGCGCCTTCCACCTCAGCCCCCTCATCCCCATGGTCAGCGCGGACGCCCTATTCTACGTCCTCGCGCTGAGCCAGGAGCAAATTCGGATCTTCGGCGGCACCGACTACACCCTCCAGGAGATCGACCCCGAGAACCTGCCGGAGAACATGCGAGAAGCCCTGGGCGAAAAGGAGCCTCAGCAACCCATTTTCATGCGCATGGGCCTCCGGGTGGGAAGGCAAAGGATGGCGGGTGGGAAGGTCGACGCCCTTCGCCGGGAACCGATCGGCGGCCTGGATACCTATCCCTCCGTCTTTCAAGGACAGCCTTATGAGCAGGAGGAGACCAAGAAGCGCGTACGCAAGTTCTTCAACTGGCTGGAAAACGAGTTAGAAGGCCTGCTCCTGCGCCAACATGCGCCGCTGATTCTGGCCGGGGAGGAACGGGTGATGCACCTCTACCGGGAGATCAGCGACTACCCCTCTCTGGAAGAGGAGGGCATCGAGACCAACATCAAGGTCATCGAAGCTGCGGATCTCCACCGGCGTGCCTGGGATATCCTGACCCCCCACGTTCTGGCGGAGCGTCAGGAACAGCTCACACGCTACCAGGAGCTCGCCGCCAACGCACCAGAGCGAACCACGACCGATCTGAAGGAACTGCTTCCCTCGGCCCACTTCGAACGGGTGGACACCCTCTTCATCGAGCGGGGCAAGCATGTCTGGGGAACCTTCGATCCCGAAAGCAACGAGCTCCAATATCGGGAAGAATCCGAGCCCGGAGCGGTCGATCTACTGGCCGAAGCGGCCCTGCATACCTTCCTCAATGGCGGGGACGTCTACCTCCTTGATGAAGAGCAGATGCCCGTGAGCGAGCCCGCAGCCGCCATGCTACGCTACGCGGGCGAGTTCCCCGTCGCCGAGAAGCGCCAATGAAAGGAGCGAGGCCATGCCGTCAATGAGCCTGCAGGTCAACATCGTCGTCAACATCGCTCTCTCCATGCTGTTGGGAGCCCTGGTCGGGCTGGAGCGCGAGCTGGAAAATAAACCCGCCGGCTTGCGCACCCACATGCTCGTTGCCGGCGCCGCCACCCTCTTCGTCTCCCTCGGCAGTATCCTCGTCCAACACTACGTCCGCTACGTCGGCGAGGCCATCGTGCGCTCGGATCCCGTCCGCATCGTGCAGGCGACGGTCATCGGTGTCTCCTTTCTGGGTGCCGGCACTATCTTCTTCCGCCAGACGCACAACTACATCGAGGGGCTGACGACTGCCGCCTCCATCCTCTTCACCACAGGCGTCGCCGTGGCCGTCGCCCTCTATCAGTACGTCGTCGCCCTGGGCGCCACCCTCTTGATCCTGATCACCTTGCGCGCCGTCGGGCTTCTGGAAGAGAACCTGGCCAACCGCCGCCAAGCTCTGAGCGAAGACGAGCGAGCGGTGGAACAGCATCTATCCGAAACAGACACTTAGCGTATTAACGAATACTCAAGGAGGTTAACTATGGTTACCCATCCCCTTACACAGGAAGTGGAGAAAGCACTAGAGCGAGACGAGCGTACTGCCGATGCCGCTATCCAGGTCACCAATGAGCAGGGTGTCATCACCCTCAGGGGCTACGTGGAGAGTGAAGAGGTGCGAGACGCCGCAGGTGCCATCGTTGAAGACGTACCCGACGTCGTCGAGGTCATCAACGACCTCTCCATTCAAGAGGAGGACGACGAGAACGCACCGTTCGTCGTACCTCCTGTACCACCCACCCAACCCTGACCGGAGAAGAAGCCCCACCGTCCATCAGCATCGCGCAGAGAAAAAGCAAAGGAGGTCGCCGAGGTTATGACTATCGAGGAGCTGGTAAGAATGTTGCGTCTGTACTTTGAGGACATGGGGGTCACGTTACACCGGCGTTATGGCCCCCAGGTCGTCGCCGCCGTCAGAGATATCGTACGCCTCCTGGAATCGCGGCTTCAGGCGGAGAGCGCCTATGGCGCGCTCTGGGACGACTTCAAACGAGCGCCCGAGGAGACCCAGGAGGAGCTCCAGGGCGCCTTGGAGGCCTTTGTGGAAGGGGACCCCGGCATGGCGAAGGAGATCAACGCCTACCTCGAAGAGATGCAAGGAGAGATGGCTGGAGAGCCGCTACGCCGGTCGCAGCCGGAACAGGAAGAAGTCACCCAGAGTGACGTGGTCCCCACCCCGGCTCCCGGTGTGAACCAGCGTTTTGAAAGGGAGGAGACCTACCTGCGCGCTAACGTCCGGGGCAGCACTGAACCGCTGAGCCGTGACACCGGCGCCAGTGCTGCCGATTATGAACGACAGCGCACGCCACTCATGGACACCCTGGACGCCATGGGTTTACCGGCTCTCTTCACCTACGCGCGGGAGGCTGCCGCCACTCAGCCGGGTCTCACCGAGGAGGAGCGACTGGAAATCCAGGAAGTGCTGCGCCGATTGCAGGCGGAGCTCGCCCAGGGGGAAGAAGCCGATGAGGAGACACTGTTGACCTACGCCACCCGCCTGCAATCCCTCTCGCCCGATCTGGCGCAGAATCTACTGGCGGGCCTGGCAAATTTCCCGGAGACGCCCGAGGCCCTGATCCGTATGTGGGTCGAACTACGCAGCCGGGGCCTGAAAGAGACGTAGGACCATCCCCGCAGGGGTGGTGTATAGAGATCAGTTCATACTATTAAGAGGAGTGTACGATGCGATACGAAACTCTTGAAGACCTACCCGATACCCTGAAAGACGTTCTGCCTGAGGAGGCGCAGAAGATCTATCTCGAAGCCTACCAGGAAGCCTGGGACGCCTACAAGCCCGAGGTCGGGGGAGACCTGGGCCAGGCGGGGATGGCCCATCGCGACGCCTGGCACGCCATGAAGCAGGAATTCATCCACGACGAGAAGAAGGGCAGATGGTACAAACGGGACGAGGTATCCGAGGAAGAACTGGAAAGCGAAGAAGAAGAGGAGGGCGGCTTCCTCGACAACATCACCGACAACCTCTAGTTCGACCTCCCATACGCATGACCACCGGTCCGGGGTGGGCCGGACAGCGGCTGCCCCGGACCACGTAACCTGAAATATTGAAAGGAGAACTACCATGGAGAACACCTATACCTACACTGCCCGCAGCGCGGAGAATCCGGAGCAAATCATCACCTTTACCCTGCGAAAGCACTATCTGGAGATCGCGCCCGGCGGCGCCCTGGAGAAGATCGAGCAGGCCATCGCCGGCGCGACCGACGAGGAGACCGCCGGCCCGGCGCATCACCTCTGGCTGAAGCCCGCCGCCATCAACCTGCTCGAACGCGGCACCAGTCCCTTCCGCGTCCAGGATGTCCACGCCAGGGTCGACGGCGACCGGCTGAGCCTCAGCGCCTGGCTGCGGCCCGGCGGCCTGCGCCTGGCGCCCGTCCCGCTCATGCACGGACGGGTGGACAACGCCGATGCGGCCCAGGCCTTCGTCGCGGAGGTCGAGAAGCGTCAGGAGGAAGCCGGCATGACCAGCCCCCTCTTCGCATGGATGGATTACTGGGCCACCTGGGCCATCGTCGGCGTGGGATTCTTCCTCCTGCTCGAAGGTTGGCGACACCGCCAGCGCGAGCAATAGCAGGCGGTTGTGAACGCCGTAAGATGCATCCTCGTAGCGCTGCTGCTGGGGGGCCTCACGGCTTGCACGGGTGCACAGACGACCCCAATCCCGACAGAGACGGCGCCGCCTGCGTCTTCCCCCCCTCCTGCGGCACCGGAGGCGGCGGCGGGCGCAGAGGTAGGAAATGCCGACGTCACCTTCGTGCGGGCCGTACAGGAGGCGGATGGGACCTGGACCTTTCACGTCACCGTCCGCCATCCGGACACCGGGTGGGAGGACTACGCCGATGGGTGGGACGTCGTCCTGCCCGGCGGTGAGGTCCTGAAGCCCGATTCGGACAGCGAATATACCCGCACCCTGCTCCACCCCCACGTCGACGAGCAGCCCTTCACCAGAAGCCAGAGCGGCATCGAGATCCCCGAGGGGATCGATGAGGTGCGCGTGCGGGCCCACGACCTCGTCGACGGTTGGGGAGGACAGGAAATCCTCGTCGATCTTACCCGGGAAGCGGGGGAGAACTACGAGGTAGAGCGGTAAAAGGGGTTCGGACATCCCCCACAGAAGACGCGATGCTTGGCAGGCCCGAGTATCACGTGATCGCACGACTATTAGACTAACGACTACTTGACTACGGTTAAAGGAGGAACAAACGAGATGGAGATGAGACTGAAGGGCAAGGTCGCCCTGGTGACGGGTGCCAGCTCGGGAATCGGCAAAGCAACGGCCCTGCTTCTGGCGGAGCAGGGAGCACGGGTCGCGGCGCTCAGCCGGACCCGCGCCGATCTGGAGAAGGTCGTGGCAGAGATTGAGGAGCTGGGCGGCGCGGGTCTGGTCGTGGTCGCCGACATCTCAAAACCCGAGGAGATGGCAGCGGCTACCACCAAGATCGTTGATACGTGGGACCGGTTGGACATCGTCTTTGCGAACGCCGGCATCAACGGCGTGTGGGCCCCCATCGAGGAGCTCACCCCGGAAGAGTTCCAGCAGACTCTGGATGTCAATCTCCTGGGCACCTTTCTGACCCTCAAGTACACCATCCCCCATCTCAAGGAGCAGGGAGAGGGCGCCATCGTCATCACCTCCTCGGTGAACGGCACGCGAAAGTTCAGCCTCAGCGGCGCTACCGCTTATTCCTGCTCCAAGGCGGCCCAAGTTGCCATGGCCAAGATGCTGGCGCTGGAGCTGGCGAGCCACCGCATTCGGGTCAACGTGATCTGTCCGGGCGCCATCAACACTCAGATCGATCAGAACACCTCACGGCGCAACCTTGAGAAGATCAGGGAGCCGGTGGAGTATCCCGAGGGGAAGATTCCGCTCACCGACGGACAACCCGGCTCGGCGGAGGACGTGGCAGAGCTGGTGCTCTTCCTCGTCTCCGACGCCAGCCGCCACATCACCGGCACCCCCGTATGGATCGATGGGGGCCAGACGCTCCTTCAGGGCTGATCACAGCATGATGAAGAACACAGCGAGTGACACTCTCATTAAGCAGCCTTGGTCGGTTCCCGTCGCAGAGGTAGAAGCCGCCCTGGAGGTAGAGCGCGATAAGGGCCTCCGCGAGGAGGAGGTCGATCAACGCCTGAAGAAATACGGTCCTAACCGCCTGCGGGAGGCGGAAACCCGCAGCGCGTGGAAGATCCTGGTCGAGCAGTTCCAAAGCCTGATTGTCGGACTGCTGGTGATCGCGGGTATCGTCTCCTTCGCCTTCGGCGATCTCGAAGAGGGCATCGCCATCTTCGCCGTCGTCGTCATCAACGCTGCCATCGGCTTTGTGACAGAGCTCCAGGCCGTCCGCTCCATGGAAGCCCTGCAGGATCTGAGCACTGTGAACGCCAAGGTCAGACGTGGCGGAGGGGTGAAGGAGATTTCGGCAGAGCAGCTGGTCCCGGGCGATATCGTGATTCTCGAGAGCGGTGACATCGTCTCCGCCGACCTGCGCCTGCTGGAAGCCTCAAAGCTCCAGGCCAACGAGTCGGCCCTCACGGGTGAATCGGTGCCTGTCGGCAAGCAGACGGAGCCGGTAGCGGCGGAAGCCGAGGTAGCGGAACGGAAGAGCATGGTCCACAAGGGCACCTCCATCACCCGGGGTTCGGGAGCCGGTGTCGTGGTTCGCACCGGCATGGAGACTGAGCTGGGCGAGATCTCCGCCCTGGTCCAGGAAGCTGAAGAAGCAGCAACACCGCTGCAGCAGCGATTGGATGCGCTGGGCCGGCGTCTCATTTGGATCACCCTCGGTCTGGCGGCCTTCGTCGCCCTGACCGGATTCCTCTCGGGGCGTCCGCTCCGCCTGATGATCGCCACGGCGATCGCACTGGCGGTGGCCAGCATTCCCGAGGGGCTGCCCATCGTCGCCACCGTCGCCCTGGCCCGGGGCATGTGGCGCATGGCCCAGCGCAATGCCCTCATCAACCGCCTCTCGGCAGTCGAGACCTTGGGCTCGACGAACGTCATCATCACCGACAAGACCGGCACCCTGACGGAAAACCAGATGACTGTTCAGCATCTCAACCTCCCCGTCGGTCAGTTCCAGATCGAGGGAGAGGGACTGGAGCCGGAAGGGCGATTTCTACAAGAGGGCGACTCCATCGATCCCACCGCCAGGGAACCGTTGGCCCAGGCGGTGAAGGTGGGCGTCCTCGCCAACAACGCGAGCATCACCCTGGATGGGGGGCTGAAGGCCGTGGGCGACCCCATGGAGGTGGCCCTTCTCATCGCCGGTCTCAAGGCCGGTTGGCACCGCGATGAGCTTCTAGAGACGCTGCCCGAGGTGCGCGAAGTGGCCTTCGACCCCGAGGTTAAGATGATGGCGACCATCCACCGCCGCGACGGGGACTACTACACCGCCGTCAAAGGCAGCCCTGAGGCAGTGCTGGCAGCAGCGGAGCGCGTCGAAGCGGAGACGGGGCCGGAACCGCTCGACGAGGGGGACCGCGAGCACTGGCTAGAGGAAAACACCCGTATGGCTGCTGAAGGGCTGCGGGTCCTGGCCCTGGCCTACAAGAAGGTAGACGATCCGGAGAGCGATCCCTACGCGGAACTGCGCTTCTTGGGGCTGGTGGGATTGCTCGATCCCCCCCGCGAGGAGGTGCGCGCTTCCATCAAGACCTGCCAGGGGGCAGGCATCCGGGTCATCATGGCGACGGGCGATCAACCGGTGACGGCCCGGAACGTGGCCCACGCCGTCGGTCTGGTAGACAACGACGATGCGTCGGTCATCCGCGGCCGGGACCTTCCGGAGACGGAGAACCTCTCCGAGGAGGAACGCCAACGGCTGCTGGAGACGCCCATCTTCGCCCGGGTCAATCCCCGGCAGAAGCTGGACCTCATCAGCCTGCATCAGGGGGCGGGCAACATCGTCGCCATGACGGGGGACGGGGTCAACGACGCCCCCGCC
>NPIE01001980.1_pt2 | contig 37269 bp, 31 predicted proteins | sample 8637661 | NCBI WGS metagenome assembly NPIE01 (sample SAMN07420842, study PRJNA396082) | bioreactor metagenome | isolation source: sample BA12 brine-fed electro-methanogenic bioreactor BA | place: Japan: Kochi | collected 2016-12-09 | reverse complement strand
AGTCGGCGATCTTCGGCTTGGCGGAGGATATGGCAGAAATCAATGTCGATTTACCCGCATTGGGCATTCCTACCAGACCGACGTCTGCCAGCAGTTTAAGTTCCAGGCGCAGCCAGATTTCCTCACCGGGAAGCCCCGGCTGCACATGGCGGGGAGCCCGGTTGGTGCTGGTCTTAAAACGGGCATTTCCACGGCCTCCCTGACCGCCCTTGGCGGCCACAAACCGCTGGCCCCGCTCTTTGAGGTCGGCCAACAACTCACCTGTTTCGTGATTGTAGACCAAGACCCCCGGCGGCACGCTGATCACCAGATCTTCGCCGTTTTTGCCATGACGGTTCGCCCCCATGCCATGGCCGCCCCTCTTGGCTTTGTAGCGGACCTTATAGCGCAGATCAAGTAAGGTTCCCAAGCCCTCGTCGACCTGAAAAATAACGTCGCCGCCGTCACCGCCGTCGCCACCGTCCGGCCCTCCCATGGGAATAAACTTCTCCCGTCGAAAGGAAAGGCAACCGCGGCCGCCGTCACCGGCCGTAACGTGAATTTTTACTTCATCTATAAACTGCATGGGTATCTACCTTAAAACGGCTGTCGATAAAACAACCTTGCCGACTTGATAAACCATGGCCTTATGAGACCTACAGGTCCTATATGACCTATTTAAAGTCAGGCAATTATACTACGAAAAAAGCCCGAAGTTCGTTCAGGAACATCGGGCTCTTCTCATGGATCCAAAGTCGCTAGGCTGTATCAGGCCGCGTATACGCTGACCTTCTTCTTGTCCTTGCCCTTGCGTTCGAACTTGACGACTCCGTCGATCAGGGCGAACAGGGTGTAATCCTTGCCGCAACCGACGTTGTCACCGGGATGGATGGTGGTGCCGCGCTGGCGCACCAGAATCGACCCGGCAGTTACTTCCTGACCGCCGTAACGCTTCACGCCAAGGCGCTTGCCAATACTATCGCGGCCGTTCTTTGAACTACCACCAGCTTTTTTATGAGCCATGGGTAAGCCTCCTTAAGCCTGAATGCCTGTAATCTGCAGGCGGGTGAGAGGTTGACGGTGTCCATAGGTCTTGCGATAGCCCTTGCGACGCTTGTGATGGAATACCAGGACCTTCTTGTCCTTGCCTTGCTCCACAATGCGCGCCGTGACTTTCGCTTCTGGCAATAGAGGTGTTCCGATTTTAACCTCTTCTCCGCCGACCATGAGGACCTCGCTCAACTCCACAGTGTCGCCCACTGCACCTTCAATCTTCTCGATCTTGAGCAGATCTCCTTCGGATACTTTGTATTGTTTTCCTCCGGTCTTGATCACCGCATACATATTGCTTTCACCTCGCTCTCACTTGAGTTGTATTTTTTACAGAAGGGGCAATATAGCCCCACCCCGTAGCCCTGTCAAGCAAAAATACAGAATTCCGAACCTGTGCCTTGCCCCCAATTTTACCACCTGTTTTCAGATTGGAAACGCGGGATTTTTTGCTCTGGCAAGGAGAACAAGGGATTGCGCGGAGGCGTACCCAGGTACGCCGCACAAACAATCACGCAGCTCGACACCGCCAGAGCGGAAAAGAACCGTTTCCGGCTGAAAATCAACTAGCGACGATATCGAACTGCTCCCGATGATAATCAAAACGCGCCGTAATCGCGATCTGCTTGCCTGAACGGGTTTCCAGATCGTCTATTTCGCAGCGCTCCTCGTCACAAATCAAGGAAGCCAGGTCGGGATGCACCAGCAGGTTCACCTGCTTTCCGGGCAAGCTGCCGATATCGCGCCGCAACTGACGAAATATCTCATAGACCATGGTGGGGCGGCTCTTGACGTAGCCTTTGCCCTCACAATAAGGGCACGGCTCGCAAAGAGTACGGGCCAGGTTCTCCCGCACCCGCTTCCGGGTCATCTCCACCAGACCCAACTCGGATATTTTGAGAATATTAGTCTTAGCGCGGTCCGGACGCAGAGCCTCTTCGAGAGCCAGATACACTTTTTCCCGGTGGGTCTCTTTTTCCATGTCGATAAAATCGACGATGATCAGCCCGCCGAGATTGCGCAGCCGCAACTGGAATGCAACCTCTCGCACAGCCTCAAGGTTCGTCTTGAGAATCGTGTCTTCAAGGTTGCGCTTGCCGACGAAGCGGCCGGTATTGACGTCGATGGCGGTCAGGGCTTCGGTCTGCTCGATAATGATGTAACCGCCGCTCTTGAGCCACACCCGGGTATTGAGCGCACGGGCGATCTCCGTTTCGAGCCCCAGGGCTTCGTACACCGGCTCCTGTCCCTGATACAGCTCGATGCTGTATTCGAGATTGGGCATGAAGGTCTCGATGAACTGTACGATCTTGCCGTACTCGCGCCTGGAATCGACCACGATGCGCCGCACATCCTCGGTAAGGATGTCACGCAACACTTTGCTGATTACGTCGAGATCCGAATAGATCAGGCAGGGAGCCGGGTTTCGCCGTTGCAGGCCGCAGATATCCTCCCACAGTCCCGACAGAAATTCCATATCCGAACGCAGATCCTCTTCGCTCTTGCCTTCGGAAACGGTTCGGACGATAAAGCCCGCCCCTTCCGGGCGAATCTCCTCGACCAGCTGGCGCAGGCGCTCCTTCTCTTCCTCGTTTTCGATACGCCGGGAAATCCCGACGTGATCGACGGTCGGCATGTAGACCAGGTGCCGGCCCGGAAGGGAGATGTGAGCGGTGATTCGCGCCCCTTTGGTGCCGATGGGTTCCTTGGAAACCTGCACCAGGACTTCCTGACCTTCCTGCAGCAGATCCTGGATGGGAGGCAGGATCGGCGCCTCTTCCTTGCCGCCCTCAGCCAGGGCGCTGCCTTCATCGATATAGCGCTCCACCCCCTGAACTTCATCAAGAACATCCGCGACATAGAGGAAGGCTGCTTTATCCAGGCCAATATCGACAAAGGCGGCCTGCATGCCGGGCAAAACCCGCAGCACCTTTCCCTTGTAAATATTGCCAACGATCCCCCTTTCGCGGATACGCTCGATATAGAGTTCGGCAATATGGCCGTTCTCCAGAAGCGCCACCCGCGTTTCGTGGGCAGTGGTGTTGATGACCAGTTCTTTGGTCATGGTCTCTGTTCTCCTGATAGGCAACTTTATTATATTAAAAACACTAACCGATAATAGGCTCTTCCGACACAGGTGCGTTTAGCTGCACATCTGTCTTGCGCAGACCGAGAACGGCCGTCTTTTCCGGTGCCAGATCGAGCAGGTAGCCCGCCAGCAACGTCGGACTGCCCTTACTCATCTTCAGCAGCAGAATCCCGTCGCGCCATTGCAGGTCGACCACACCGGCCCGCATCTCAACCTGTTGTTCGCGCCCTTTTTTCAACCGCGTCGCATAGACTTCTTCCGCGGCCATAAAACGGGCAATACGCTCCGCCAGGTCTGCCGGCGCCTGCTCACCCAGGGGAATGCTGTAGGTCGTCTCCTCGATGCACAGCGAAGGCGCCGGCGTTTTCCAGGGCACGGCTTCCGCCCTTTCCACCGCAAAACCGGCAGGCAGCTGGGCATTTAAGGCCGCCTTCAACTCCTGCACATCCACAGGGTGGCGCAGCTTGAAATCGATAATCTCAACCTCGCTCTCGACGCCGGTCGGCAAAGCGTCGGGAAAGGAAATCTGCGGAGCCGGATGGAAACCGCCGGAATAACGGATCGGCAACCCCGCCCGCCGTACCGCCCGGTGAACCACGGTCATGAATTCCAGATGGCCGACAAATCGGCCCCGGCCCAGCTTGCTGACCCACAGCCGCACCTTGCACGGCTCCTCATCTTCCATCGACTCTGCCGCCGCAACCGTAGATGGCCAGGACTCAAGGGCTGTTTTCTGCCCCCGGTCGGTAGCGTAACACATCCGTACCGACTTGAAATCGCAAACGCCGCAGCCGGTGCACCCCCCATCCCGGCAATCGACCGTTGCCTTACCGTTCAAGGCCTGTTGCCATTCGTCAAGAAGATACCTCCGGGAGACCCCGCAATCGATATGATCCCAGGGCAGAACTTCATCGGTGGCACGCTCGCGCAGATACCATTCCGGATCGATACCACAATCGGCGAAAGCCTGCTGCCAGAGGTCGAAACGAAAGTGTTCCCGCCAGCTGTCAAAACGGCAGCCAAGGGCTAGAGCGCGCTCCAGCACCGGAGACAAACGCCGGTCGCCGCGGGCAAAAACCCCCTCGACAAAGGAAAGTTGCGCCTCATGCCATTTGAGGCGCAGCTTTTTGCTGCGCAGCTTCTGCCTCAGTGTATCCTGCTTAGCCAGGGTTTCATCGATACCGATCTGGCGCTGCCACTGAAAAGGAGTCTGAGGCTTGGGCACCAGGGTCGAAACCGAAACATTCACATCGGCGCCGCCGGGAGTCCCTTTGCCGATGCGCTTGACCCGTGCCGCCAGATCGACAATGGCATCCAGGTCGGCCTCTTGCTCCGTCGGCAGGCCGATCATGAAATAAAGCTTTATGATGCGCCAGCCGAGAGAAAAAGCGTTGTCGGCCGCGATTAACAGATCCTCTTCGCTGATGCCCTTATTAATCAATTGCCGCAAGCGTTCACTACCGGCTTCGGGAGCCAGCGTGAAACCGGTCTTACGGACTTTTTTGATCTCTTCCATCAAATCGCTTGTCAGCGAACCGACACGCAAACTGGGCAATGAAACGGCGATCCGCTCTTCCCGGTAGCGATCCATCAGCCCCTTAAGCAACGGACCGATACAGCTATAGTCACCCGTCGACAGGGAAAGCAGGGAAACTTCATCGTAACCCGAATGCCCAAGGGATCGATCGATAACATCGGCAATCTCCTCCAAGCTCCTCTCACGCAGCGGACGGCCGATATAACCGGCCTGACAAAAACGGCACCCGCGAGTACACCCCCGGGCGATCTCCACCGCCACCCGGTTATGCACCGTATTCATAAAGGGCACGATGGGCGTTACCGGATAGTCGACCGCCGACAAATCGGCCAGCACCCTGCGCCGTACTTTCGTGTAATCATTGCGCAACGGCCTCAATTCAGCGATGCGGCCATCCTCATGATAGACAACATCGAACAGCGACGGCACATAGACCCCGTCGATACCCGCCAACGCATCGAGCAGTTGCGCCCGCGAGCTACCAGCCCGCTTGGCTTCACGAACCGTTCGGCAAAGGTCGGCAATCGCCTCCTCGCCATCGCCAATCACCGCGCAATCGATGAAATCGGCCAAGGGCTCCGGATTCATGGCACAGGGACCACCGACCACCACCAAGGGAGCCTGCTCGCCGCGCTGTTCCCGTCGCAACGGAACACCAGCCAAATCCAACATGGCCAGCAGATTGGTATAGGACAGCTCGTGCTGCAGGGTAAAACCGATACAATCGAATTCGGCAAGAGACCGTTGAGACTCCAGAGCCGTTAAGGGCAGACCGTTTTTACGCAATTCGGCGGCCATATCGGGCCAGGGAGCATACACCCGTTCCGCAACGGCCCAATCGAGGCTGTTGACCGCATGGTAGAGCATCGGCAGGCCGATATGGCTCATGCCTACTTCATAGACGTCGGGAAAGGCCAGAACAAAACTAACTTCTACCGACGCGAGATCCTTGGATACCGTTCCGAGCTCGCCTCCCAAATACCGGCTGGGCCGGCTGACCCGGTCAAAAAGCTGATCTTGATTTGTATATTTCTTCAAAAACCGTCTCACTTCTAAATTATTTGCAAACATTGCTTGTAGCACGAAAAAGACCCATAAAACAATCTTTTCCAGTCAAAAAAGCGAAGTCATACGCACACGCTTCCGACACTTTCAACCGATCATCAGGCCTCTATTGAAGATGGCACGGATCAGAACCTTTATGTTAAGATGCAGGCCAACAAAACCTGCGAAAGGAACCACAACCATGTCACTGACCGCAACCCCGGAAGCCGATCTCCACACACATACAATCGCTTCTGGACACGCCTACAGCACCATCAATGAGATTGCCGCCGAAGCGGCCCGGCGCCAACTGCGCCTGGTCGGCATGACCGACCACGGACCGGCCCTGCCCGGCGGCCCTCACCTTTACCACTTTAAAGCCTTGCGCTTTATCCCGAAACATATAGGGGAAGTACGCATCCTGCGCGGCGTGGAGGCCAACATTCTCGGCGAAAGAAAACTCGACCTGGAAGATCAGCAACTGGCTCAACTGGAACTGGTACTGGCCGGCTTTCACCCCGGCTGCGGCTATGTCGGCCACAGTCAAGGGGACAACACCAAAACGGTCCTGACAATAATGGATAATCCGCAGGTCAACGTCATCTGCCATCCCGGAAACCCGGAGTTTCCCCTCGACTACCAGGCCATCGCCCGTCACGCTGCCGCCACCGGAACAGCCCTGGAGATCAACAACTCCTCTTTTGGCATGAGTCGGGCCGGCAGCGCAGACAACTGCCGGAGCCTGGCCGGGTATTGTGCACAATATGGGGCCCCCGTCGCCTTAGGCAGCGACGCCCACATCGCTCAAGGGGTCGGACAACTCGACCAAGCCTTGAGCGAAGCCCTGCAGGCCGGCATTCAACCGGAGCAGATCGTTAACCTGACCTTGAAATCGACCCTGGCTTTTTTAAACCTGGAGGACTAATCTCCAAGCCAAACTCCGGCGGCCGACAGACAAGAAACGCTATGGCCCAAAACAACCTTTACCCGGGAGAATCCGTCATGACCGAACGCAGCCACGAGGAAAGCAACTGGGCCACCTTCTGCCATCTCTCAGCCCTTGCCGGCTACCTGCTTCCCTTCAGCTACCCCTTCAGTTGCGTTTTACTGGGCAACCTCATCGGACCACTGCTTATCTGGCTGTTGAAGAAAGACTGTTATCCTTCCGTCGACCAACAAGGCAAAGAAGCCCTCAATTTTCAGATCAGCATCAGCATCTATGCCCTCGCCGCCTCTGCCCTGATTGTGATATTGATCGGGATCCCCCTGCTGATCGGGTTGGCCGCCTTCAATTTCATCGTGATTATTATCGCCGCGGTTAAATGCAGAAACGGCAAAGCTTTCCGCTATCCATTGAACCTGCGTCTGCTCAAGTAAGGCGGCATGGGGCAAAAGCCCTTGCCAGGCGGGGATTCATTATGCTAAAAATCTCAGTTCCCACTAAAAACAATCCCGGCCCGGAGACTGGTACCATGGATTTGCAAATCCTGCCCCTGACAGAACGTAAGCCACCCATCGAGGACGAAGCCTCCCTGGTCTTTGGCCGTACTTTTACCGACCGCATGTTTGTCATGGAATATGACACCGGCCGCGGCTGGCATTCGGCACGCATCGCCCCCTATGGCCCCTTTACCCTGGACCCGGCAGCGCTGGTGCTGCATTACGCCCAGGAAATTTTCGAAGGGCTCAAAGCCTTTCGCCGTCCCGACGGCCATATCGCCCTGTTTCGACCCGAGGACAACATCGCCCGCTTTAACCGCAGCGCCCGGCGCTTGTGCATGCCCGAGGTTGACGAAGGTTTCTTCCTTAACGCCCTCAAGGAATTGATTCGCCTCGAAGCCGACTGGGTACCCCGCAGCGAGGGGACCAGTCTCTATATTCGTCCGACCATGATTGCCACCCAACCGGTGCTGGGAGTCAAACCGAGCGACCAATATCTCTGCTACATTATCCTCTCGCCGGTCGGCCCTTACTATAAGGGCGGCTTTAAACCGGTACGCATCTGGATTTCGGACGAATACATTCGTTCCGCACCGGGAGGTACCGGCGAAGCCAAAACCGGCGGAAACTATGCCGCCAGCCTGCTGGCCGCAAGGGAAGCGGCAGAACGGGGATTCGACCAGGTATTGTGGCTCGACGCCGTAAACCGCCAATATGTCGAAGAAGTCGGCAGCATGAACATCTGCTTCGTCTATGACGACAAGATCGTCACTTCGCCCCTGCACGGGACCATTCTGGACGGCATCACCCGCCGCTCCATTCTGACCCTGGCCAAAGAGATGGGCCTGGAGATTGAAGAACGGGCCATGTCTATCGACGAAATTCTCGAAGGAGCCGCCAGCGGCCGCCTTTCCGAAGCCTTTGGCACCGGCACCGCCGCCGTAGTCAGCCCCGTAGGCCAGTTTACCTATCGCGACCGGACCGTTACCCTGAGCAACAACCAGGTCGGGCCGCTGACCATGAAGTTCTTCGACGCCCTGACCGGCATTCAGTACGGTCGCCAGCCCGACCCCCACGGCTGGGTCGACATCCTCTAACCCGCTTCATTCATGAGGCTTGGCAACGAAACCGACTAGTGTGCGTCAGATCAAGTCAAGCGCAGCACATTGCCCTGCAGGCGTACTGGCAGTACGTCGAAGCGCAATGAGCAAGCACGGCTTGAGATGGAGTGCAATTGGCGGCTGCAGTAGAAGCCTTCATTGAATGATGTGGGGCAATCCACCTCCTGCCTAAACTTTATTTCAGCCCCTGCCTTTCGCAGGGGCTTTTTGCTGCTACACTAAAAAAGCGCTTAATCTGTGAGCAGCAATGCTTTTTTTTTATTCACAGCCCTTCCTGCAACTCTCGCAAACTACTGAAATAATGAATATCTTCAATTTCGGCACGGAGCTTGCCTCCAAACTTTACAGCAACGCTGTTCTTCGCACCGGCAGCACAAACCAACATCCCCATCGGAGGCAAAAATGAAGCCCAAGCCCTTGCCCACCCTACCGGCCATATCCGCCCTCACCCCGCATATGATACTGCATGGCACAAGCCCGCTGGGGTCCTGGCAACTTGAAACGCTATCTGCACCGAAAAATTTGTGCCGGAGCGCTTGACTCGCTGTAGCGCAAACTTTTTTTTCAAGCCCCCTCCGCGCTGATTATAGTTTTGTGAAACCTTGTTCAACGGCAAGCGACGCATTTGCACCCAGACAAGCGAATACGATTTCCTTTAGGTTCCTAACGACATCAACAAAAGGTGAAACAATGTTCAAAAAATTAAGCCTAGCCATGGTATCGCTCCTCCTGCTCCCCTCTTTAGGGTTGGCCGAAGAAGCCCCTACAACCGACGTAACCTACATCCTTAACACCTTCTCTTTCTTGCTCAGCGGCGCCCTGGTCATGTGGATGGCTGCCGGCTTTGCCATGCTTGAATCCGGCCTGGTGCGTACCAAGAACGTTTCCATCATCTGCCTGAAGAACATTGCCCTGTTCGCTATTGCCGGCGTACTCTACAACGTCATCGGTTACAACCTTATGTACAGCGGTGTCGATGGCGGCTGGATCGGCAGCCTCGGGCTTTGGGTCGCTGACGATGCGGCGGCGAAAGGCGGGGATTTCTCACTCGGTTACTCCGCCGGGTCCGACTGGTTCTTCCAGATGGTATTCGTCGCCACTGCCGCATCGGTAGTCTCCGGCACGGTTGCCGAGAGGATTAAACTCTGGCCGTTCCTGATTTTCTGTGCAGTACTTACAGGGATTATCTACCCGATCCAAGGCTCCTGGACCTGGGGCGGAGGCTGGTTGAGCGAGATGGGCTTCTCTGACTATGCAGGCTCCAGCATTGTTCATTCCGTCGGGGGATGGTCTGCCCTGACCGGCGCTATCATACTTGGAGCCCGTAAAGGCAAGTACAAGGACGGTCGCGTGATCCCGATTCCGGGCTCCAACCTCACCCTGGCCACCCTGGGTACTTTCATCCTCTGGATGGGTTGGTTCGGCTTCAACGGCGGCTCCGCCCTGGCCCTCGGCACCGTCGATGCAGCCATTGAGCAGTCCACCGTTTATATCAATACAAACCTTGGGGCCTGCGGCGGCTTGATCGCGGCTCTGATCATGCTTCAGCTTCTTTATAAAAAAGTCGACCTCACCATGACCCTCAATGGTGCCCTGGCCGGCCTCGTAAGCATCACCGCCGGCCCCGCTGCACCCTCCTCTATCGGCGCCATACTGATCGGTGCCGTAGGTGGCATCCTGGTCGTCCTTGCTGTTCCGTTTTTCGACAAACTCAAGATTGACGATGTGGTTGGCGCCCTTTCAGTCCACCTTGTCTGCGGGATATGGGGAACTCTCGCTGTGCCCATCTTCGACAGCGAAGCAAGCTTCCTTGTTCAGCTCCTGGGCGTGGCTGCAATCGGAGCCTTTGTAATAGTATGTAGCGCCATTGTGTGGCTGGTCCTGAAATACACCGTAGGCATCCGGGTTTCTGAGGAAGAGGAATACGCTGGTTCCGATGCTATTGAGATTGGCGTTGAAGCTTACCCCGAGTTCGGTCGCGGATCTTCCAGCATGCGGATCGGATAAAACGGACAGCTACTGAGATTTTTCTAAAAACCGAACCTTTTCAACCCTCGCAAAGCCGAACGGCAAAAAGGTTCACTGAACGTGTGCCAAAAGAGCCTCCCTCGATCTCGGGGAGGCTCTTTTCTGCTCGTTCATCACAGCCACATAAATAACAGGACCTGCCTGGCTTGGTTGCCACGGGTAATGGGTATTAGCCCTTTTTGGCCACCTTATAGGCCTGAACCATCTACCTAAAGTCCTTTCAGCCCCTGCCTTTCGCAGGGGCTTTTTGCTGCTACGCCAGAAAAAACGCCCAATTTCTAGGCAGCAATGCCTTTTTTTTGTTCATTTTTTTCTGCCCCCCTTTTTGCAAACCACTGAAATAATAGGCAAATTAATTTTCGGCACGGGGCTTGCTGCCAATCTTTCGAGCAACGCTGTCCCTCGCACCGGCAGCACAACCTGACATCCCCATCGGAGGAAAGAAAATCATGTACAAGTTTCTGGCAATACTGCCCACACTGTTCGGGCTCACCCTTCTACCAACCCTGTCCCTGGCGGCTGAATCGGCCAATCCGGGGGACACTGCCTGGATGTTGATCTCTTCTGCCCTGGTTTTGGTCATGCTACCGGGCCTGGCTTTGTTTTACGCCGGCATGGTCCGTTCCAAAAACGTTCTCTCCACTTCCATGCATACCTTTGCCGCCATGGGCATCATCGGCGTGCAATGGGTAGTCGTCGGCTACACCCTGGCCTTCGGTGGCGCCGGACACTTCATCGGCAGTCTGGAAAACCTCTTCCTTAACGGAATCACTCCCGAGTCCCTGACCGATACTTACCCCACTTTAGTATTTGTCATGTTCCAGGGCATGTTCGCCATTATTACTCCCGCTCTTATCTCCGGCGCCGTCGCCGAGCGGATGAAATTTTCCACTTACTGCGTTTTCATCCTGCTGTGGAGCACCCTGGTGTACGACCCCGTCGCCCACTGGGTTTGGGGCGATGGCGGCTGGTTGGATGAAATGGGCGCTCTCGACTTCGCCGGCGGCACCGTAGTTCACCTGACTTCCGGTATCTCTGCACTGGTACTCTGCCTGTTCCTCGGCAAGCGTAAAGGCTTTCCCCACGAGCGTATGGCGCCCCACAACCTGCCCATGACCCTGCTGGGCGCCGGCCTGTTGTGGTTCGGCTGGTTCGGCTTCAACGCCGGCAGCGCTGGTGCCGCCGACGGCGGTGCCGCCCTGGCCTTTACTACGACCCAGACTGCTGCCGCTGCCGCGGCCCTTTCCTGGATGCTGCTCGAATGGCTGCTGGCCGGTAAGCCGAGCGCCCTCGGCGTTGCCTCCGGCATCGTCGCAGGCCTGGTAACCATTACTCCGGCCGCCGGCTTCGTTACCCCGGGCTGGGCCATTGTCATGGGTCTGCTCGGCGGGGCCGTTTGTTATGGAGGCGTCATGCTGAAACACAAACTCGGCTACGACGACTCCCTTGACGTCCTCGGCATTCACGGTATCGGCGGCGCCTTTGGCGCTCTGGCCACCGGGGTCTTCGCCACTGTCGGCGCCACCAGCGTCCTGACCGGCGACTGGTATCAGCTGTGGGTTCAGTTCGTCGGCATTGCTGCCGCCGGTGCATACGCGGCAATCATCACCGTCATCCTGCTGTTGATCCTCAGAGCGACCATGGGCCTGAGAGTGGAGCAGGAGGACGAAATCATCGGTCTCGACCAGACCGCCCACTCGGAAACCGGCTACAGTCTCTAAGCCTTAACGACAAGGGCCCGGCTCACCATCCAGAGCCGGGCCCCTTATTGTGTAATCTGAGTACACGACCCTAAGCACTTTTACTCAGCCAATCGGCTTGCCCTACCTGCCCTCTAAGTATCCTTTCACTTCCAAGACAATTCACACCACCTGCAAAACCTTGTTTTATTTGCACTTTTATCAACCAAAGCAAATCTTTACAATAAATGCGAATTATGGCACCCTGCTTGCTATTGTGTAACGGTCCGACAATAACCATTTTTACCAATCCATAACCTTGCACCACTAAATCGCTTCTTGGAGGTATTCGCTCATGTGTCGTATTGGAGCTCTCAAAAGCCGCCACTACATGCACCCGAGTAAAGCCCTGCTGCTCATGCAATCGCAGCAAAAGGGTCATGACAACTCGGGCTTCGCCATGGTCATGCAGGATTTGGGAGGGATCTTTGAAGATTACAAACATCTTCCGACCCTTTCTCTGGCCTGCACCGACGAAGGTCTGAAAATCGCCGAAGACCTGCTGCATGCCAAAGGCTTCCGCCGGGTTCATCAGTGGGTTCCGGAAACCAATCCCCAACCAGGCCTCGATATTCAGGCCATGCCCAACTATGTCTTCGAAACCTTCGATTATCCGAAGGAATACCAGAACGCCAGCGACAAGGAAAAGGGTGAACTGCTTACCGACACCCGCCTTGAGTTGCGTGCCGCCATGGAAGAAGACGAAAAGGGCTTCGCCTACTCCTTCTGGCCCGACGTCATCACTCTTAAAGAGATCGGCGATCCCCGGGCCATCGGTACCTATTTCAACCTGTGGGAGTCGAACGAGGATTTCACCGCCAAGGTAATTACTGCCCAGTGCCGCCAGAACACCAACTACGCCATTGTGCGTTACGCCGCCCACCCCTTCTTCCTGCAGGGCTACACGGCGCTGGCCAACGGCGAGAATACTTTCTATCAGAAGAACAAGGAATTCCAGAGCAGTCTGCATCGCGGCTATATCGGCTTTGAATCGGACTCCCAGTGCTTCCTGTATTCCCTGCACTACGTGCACAGGGAACTCGGCTGGCCCCTGCCCTATTACAAACACGTCGTTACCCCGCTGCCTTTCGAGGACGTGGTAAAGCGTGAGGACAAGGAGCAACTGCTGGCGATGCGTCAATCCCTTGCCCACCTGGAGATTAACGGCCCGAACACCATTATCGGCGTTTTGCCCGACAACACCATGTTTACCTGCTGCGACGCCAAGAAACTGCGGCCGGTAGTCGTCGGCCGGGACGAAGACACGGTTGCCATCTCCTCCGAGGTCTGCGGCATCAACGAAGTCCTGCCCGACCGCAACTGGGAGGTGGACATTTACCCCAACGAACGTGAAATCGTGGTCATCGACGATAATTTGGAGGTCAAAAGATGGAAACAATAAAAATTAACGACCTCGCCTGTAACGATCTGCCGTGGAAGATTTCCTACGACCCGAACCGCTGTACCCTGTGCGGCTCCTGCATTGCGGCCTGCAGCTTCGACGCCATCGGCCCGAAGATGGAACGGCGGCGGATGATCTTTACCGACAGCGAGACTCCGGAACCGAAAACCCGCTTTTCCGCACAACCGATCATTGCCCAGCGCAACGTGATCAAAAACTTCTGCCGCGGTTGCGGCGTCTGTGAGCGGGTCTGCCCCAACAGTGCCATCAGCGCTTCGCGGAATCCCGACTCCCGGTTCAACGTGGTCTATCCGGCCGCTACCGGATCGGGCCCCAAGCGTGGCGGCCGCAACAACCTGGAAGTCAAAGAGCGGACCCTCGACACCCTTCGCGTCGGTCGCATTTCGCAGATGACTGACCCGAGTCTCGACGCCCAACGCCACACATTCGACTGCCTGGCGCCTCTGGGCCGCGTGTTGCCTTCCAAGGCTCTGCCCTTTCAGCAAACCACTGACGGCAAGCTGATTCAGGACAGCCAGACCCCGCCGGTACATTGGATCTACCCGGTCATCATCGGCGACATGTCCATCGGCGCCCTGTCCTGGCGCATGTGGGAAGCGATTGCCATGGCCGTCGCCTACCTCAATGAAGAATGTGGCCTGCCGGTACGTATGTGCTCCGGCGAGGGCGGCATGCCGATCCGGTTGCTGAAGAGCAAGTACCTCAAGTACATGATCCTGCAGATCGCATCCGGCCACTTCGGCTGGAACCGCATCGTCCAAGCCATGCCCGACATGGTGGAAGATCCGGCCGGCGTACTGATCAAGATCGGTCAGGGCGCCAAGCCCGGCGACGGAGGCCTGCTGATGGCTGCCAAGGTGGCCGAGCACATTCAGGCTATCCGCGGCGTTCCCCGTACCGACCTGTTGTCGCCCCCGAACCATCAGGGTCTGTACTCCATCGAGGAGAGCGTGCAGAAGATGTTCCTTTCCTTCAACGCCGCCTTCAAGTTCCGCGTTCCGGTGGCCATCAAGGTTGCGGCCAGCGCTACCAGCGTCTCGGTCTTCAACAACCTGGTCCGTGACCCCTACAACATCGTCGGCGGTTTCTTCCTCGACGGTATCGACGGCGGTACCGGCGCGGCCCACGACATCTCCCTCGACCATACCGGCCATCCGTCGGTCAGCAAACTGCGCGACTGCTACCTGGCAGCCGTAGCCCAGGGGCGCCAGGGCCAGATTCCGCTGTGGGCGGCCGGCGGCCTCGGCAAGAACGGCAACCTGGCAGCGGACGCTTTCAAGATGATGTGTCTCGGCGCCAACGGCGTTTTCACCGGCAAGCTGATCCTGCAACTGGCCGGCTGCCTCGGCAACGACCTCGGTCGCTGCAACGCTTGCAATACCGGCCTCTGTCCGGCAGGTATCACCACCCAGGAACCGGTTCTCGCCAAACGACTCGATCCCGAGCGGGTAGCTGAGAACCTGGTTAATTATTTCCTGGGCATGGACATGGAACTGCGCAAGCTCATGGCCCCCATCGGTAACTCTGCCCTGCCTATCGGCCGCTCCGACTGTCTGATTTCCACTGACAAAGCGGTAGCCGATCGTTTGCAGGTTCAGTACGTCTGCTAAGGAGATTCAAGCAATGGCAGCCTATATTAATGGTTTTGACGAAAACAATCAGCGTATCTCCACGCAGCAACTGCTGCAGAAGATCTACGCTGCCCTGGAGGCCGGCGAGACTGAATTTGAAGTCCTCTCGTCGGGTCATCACGATATCGGTGGACCCCTTTGGAGCGAGGACGGCAAGCCTCTGAAGTTCACGGTCAAGAACCCCGGCCAGCGGGTCGGGGCCTTCGGCCTCGCAGGCACCGAGATCACTATCAACGGTCCCGCCCCCGCCGACGTCGGCTGGCTCAACGCCGGCGCCACTCTGATCCTCAAGGGCGACGGTGGCGACACCACCGGCCACTGCGCCGCCAGCGGCCAGATCTATGTTGCCGGCCGTGGCGGTACCCGGACCGGCTCTCTGATGAAGCACGACCCGGCCCACAATCCGCCGGAGATGTGGATTCTCAAGAACACCGGTTCTTTCTCCTTTGAATTCATGGGCGGCGGCATCGCCGTCGTTTGCGGCTACGACGCAGAAGAATTCGAATCGGTACTCGGCGACCGCGGTTGCGTCGGCATGGTCGGCGGCACCATCTATGTCCGCGGACCGGTCAAAGGCCTTTCCAACGATGTCTGGATGCTCGAACTCGACGAAGGGGATCGCCAGTTCCTCACCGACAACATGCCGGTGTTCCTCGACAAGATCGAAAAAACCCAGCTTCTGGACGAACTGACCGACTTCTCCCAATGGAAAAAGATCGTTGCCAAGACCTACGAAGAACGTCAATCGGTTGAGCGCATCACCATGCGCGAATTTCGTCTCGACAAGTGGGTCGAGGGCGGCATCTTCGGCGACGTGGTCACCGACGACTACGATTATGTAGCCGGTTTTGTCAATACCGATGAGGGCCGGCTGAAGATCCCTCATTGGCAGAACAAGTCCTTTTCAGCCCCCTGTCAGGCAGCCTGCCCGACCGGCATACCGACACAGGACCGCATCGCCCTGCTGCGCGAAGGCAAGACCGCGGAAGCCCTGGAACTGGTTCTACGCTACTCGCCCTTCCCGGCCAGCGTTTGCGGTCAGGTCTGTCCCAACCTCTGTATGGACGCCTGCAGCCGGCGCTACCTGGACAAACCGGTAGCCATGCAGGAGCTCGGCCGCCTTTCGCAGGACGTCAAAGCCCCTGAACTGCTGCCTTCCACCGGCAAGAGCGTAGCCGTAATCGGTGGTGGTCCTGCCGGTCTTTCCGCCGCCTGGCAGCTTGGCCTGCGCGGCCACAGTGTCACCATCTACGAAGGCGATGAGGAAGTCGGCGGCAAATTGCGCCAGGCCATTCCCAGCGAGCGTCTGCCCCGCGAAGTACTTGAAAGCGAAGTCAACCGCATCAAAGGAATCGGCGTTAATATCAAAACCGGCCAGAAGATCGAAAAAGACAACTTTGAAGGCATTCGCGAGTCAGCCGATGCCCTGGTTATCGCCAGCGGAGCCCACAATCCTGTGGTCATCCCCTTCCCCGGCCATGAACGGCTGATGAAGGGTCTCGAGTTCCTCAAAAAAGTCAACGCCGGCAAAAACCCCAAGGTCGGCCGCAAGGTAGTCGTTATCGGTGCCGGTAACGCCGGTATGGACGTAGCCATCGGCGCCTACCACATGGGTGCCCAGCAGGTTACCGCTATCGACGTCCAGCGCCCTGCCGCCTACCAGAAGGAAATCGATCAGTTCGAAGCCCTCGGCGGCCAGATTCAGTGGCCGGTCTTTACCGAGAAGATTTCCGAGGATGGACTGCACACCAAAGACGGTCGTCTTCTCGAAGCCGACACGGTTATCATCTCCATCGGTGAACGTCCCGACCTCTCCTACGTGCCCCGCGAATGGCTCACCGACCGCGGCATGATGGACGTCGACGATTGCTGGCAGTCCAAGCAGGCTCCCGGTGTTTTCGCCCTGGGCGATACCATTCAACCCGGTCTCCTGACCCACGCCATCGGCAGCGGTCGCGAGGTTTCCGAATATATCGACGACTACTTGAACGGCTTAGAACTGGTCGCCAAGCACAAGCCCGAGATGATTCCTCAGTCCAAGCTGAGCAAGGAATCCTTCCAGGCCCGCAATCGCGGCCGTTTCCAGATCATGGACGCCTGCGAAGAGGTCCACCGCTGCATCAGCTGCGGTACCTGCCGCGATTGCTCCATGTGTCTGGAAAGCTGCCCCGAAGGGGCTATCGCCCGCAAAGAGAACCTCGACGGTTCCTTTGAGTACGTGTCCGACAAGCAGTACTGTATCGGTTGCGGGATCTGCTCCGGCATCTGTCCTTGTGGTGTCTGGGCCATGGAAAAGGTCATCGTATAAACGGATACAGAGAAACAACCTGGCACGAACAAAAAGCGGCGGAACCATTAGGTTCCGCCGCTTTTTTATATTGAACAAATAAGTTTTAAGACCTGTACGCATTAACTATTTGACTTGCCAAGACACCCAAGTATTCTTCTACAAATAAGAAAAAAGGGGGCTGGTCATGCCCAATACTAATTTAGAGAATAGCTCTATCCTGATCAAAACAGTTCAACACTTTGCGCCATACCTTTCTCAATGTCTTGGCTGTGGCCTTATTTGGTCTTTAGACTTCGAACTTAAGCATGACAAGCCTTTGTCACCAATGGAGCTTAAGCTACTTGCCAGTTGCATAGACCGCCTCAATAACCTGCTACCCTCTGTTAAACAGCTTGCATCGTGGGGAGTATGCATCTCTCACGGTCTCTGCCGCTCGTGCATACGGGCGAAGATGATAGAGCATTATCGCAGCGGGCAGAAACGGTCAGGGTATCATCCCTGTTATGCAACTGCAGTTGACGGTCATTGTTCTCAACATGTTTGCGCATACTATGATTTCTGCGTTACAGACCAGAACGAACTATCCAATTGGGCAATGCGGAAGAAGAAGGCTTCTCTTTAAAGGGCCCTGCCGCCCGGAGCTTTTCCTCATGGGTCCACATTTCCCTGTCAAAGGCAGGTTCCAGCCACGAAATACTTCCAAAATTTTAGGTCGGGCTTTTCTGACATCAAAACAATTCCTTGAGAACAAAAAATCCACCAGGTATTTTTGGCGCTCCATTCCAATATGTCAGGGTATGCAAAATTCTTCTACCTACCCTGTGTGAGCACCGTTGTCGCTTCACAAAACAAATTAAGACGATTTTTCGGTCACGAATATTGTCCATTCCCAAACCACTAGTCCATTTTGGGCTGGTTTGACAAGCAGAAAAGCTTTGTGTTAAAAATGTTCGTGTTGAAAACAATTCTATAGAAACCAATTGGAGAGTTTGATGGGCAGTCCAGCCGGCAAACACCGCAAAAAAACAACAAAAGAAGAAGCTGAGGACCGCACTTGTGATGGTCCGCAGGAGGGAAAAATCCTGCCGGGTCCTACCGAAACCCCGGCGATTCCCGCCAGCAGCTATGAACTCCGGGTTCTGCAATCCCTTCGCCGGATCATTCGCGCCGTAGAGATTCATTCCAAGAAGTTGGTCCATAGCCACAAAATTACGGGGCCTCAATTGGGCTGCCTTGCGGCTATTAATGAAAATGGACCTTTGACTACCACCAAGCTCGCCAAGGCGGTCTATCTGAGTCCCAGCACCATCGTGGGGATCGTCGATCGACTCGAAGAAAAGAATCTGGTAATCCGTCAGCGGGACAGCAAGGATCGCCGTCAGGTCCAAGTTCACCTGACTAAGGAGGGTGAGCAATTGCTTGCCTGCGCGCCATCTGCATTGCAGGACACCCTTTCCGATGCTTTAAAAGGCCTGCCGGAACTGGAGCAGGTTTCCATCACCCTGGCTTTGGAAAAAATTGTCGAGCTCATGGAGGCTGGAAAGATTGAAGCCTCACCGGTTCTTGAAACCGGTTCCCTCGCGTCACCCTCGGTAGATCCAATCCCTTCCTCAAAACCCTGACAAACCACTACTATCGCTATTGAAAGATCAACCATAGTCGGGATCAAGGTGTCCGGTCGCTTGTGTGCGGCTTTGACATTTTCGATCTGTTTCAACAGGAGAAAGAATGCCTATCTACTCGCAGAACCAGCAAGAGATAGCAGAAAGAATTGCACCTCAATCCGCCAGCCTTCCCAAGTGGAAGGACTGGAGATGGCAGCTAAATCATTCCATCCAGGAAATCGACCGGTTCGAGAGCCTGCTGGGGATCAAGCTGGAAGAGAAAGAACGCAAAAAGGTCAGTTTGACCCTGGAAAAGTTCCCTCTTTCCATCACCCCTTACTACCTCTCCCTCATCGACACCGAAGATTTCCGTAACGACCCTATATTCAAGCAGGCATTTCCCTCTCCGGAGGAGTTGAATGTTGACCGGCGGGATATGGCAGACCCTCTGGCGGAGGACAAAGACAGTCCGGCACCGGGTATCACCCACCGCTATCCAGATCGGGTGTTGTTCCACGTCAGCAACGTCTGCTCCATGTACTGTCGCCACTGTACCCGCAAGAGAAAAGTCGGTGATCTCGATTCCATACCCAACAAGGAGATGCTGCAAAAAGGTCTGGAATATATTCGCGACACCCCGGTCATTCGCGACGTGCTGCTTTCCGGGGGAGATCCGCTGATGCTCTCCGACGACTACCTTGACTGGATCCTGACCGAACTGCGCCAAATTCCGCATGTCCAGATCATCCGCATCGGCAGCCGTATGCCGGTGGTCTTGCCGTACCGGATCACCGATGACCTGGTGAACATGCTCAAAAAACACCATCCCGTCTGGCTCAACACGCACTTCAATCACCCCCGGGAACTCACCACTTCTTCCCGTCAGGCGCTGCGCAAATTGGCCGACGGTGGCATCCCCCTGGGCAACCAGACCGTGCTGTTGGCCGGGGTCAATGACTGCCCGCGGATCGTAAAATCGCTGGTGCACAAGCTGGTCGATAATCGAGTGCGGCCCTACTATCTCTATCAGTGCGACCTCTCCGAAGGACTGACCCACTTCCGCACGCCCGTCGGCAAGGGGATCGAGATAATGGAGAGTCTGATTGGTCACACCAGCGGATTTGCGGTACCAACTTATGTCGTCGATGCGCCGGGTGGAGGCGGGAAGATTCCGCTCAATCCCAATTACCTGATCTCTCTTTCCACCAACAAGGTGGTGCTGCGGAACTACGAAGGGGTGATTACAACTTACCAGGAGCCTGACAGCTACGAACCGGGCTTTTGTGATCGCAAGTGCGAACAGTGCGAGTTGCAACTGCATCTGGAAGATGCCGAGGAATACCGCTCCACGGGCATTGAAAAGCTGCTCGCCGATCACGATCAGACGATTTCTCTGACTCCCGAAAATAACGAAAGGATGGGGCGCAGAGATGACGCCTGATGCAATAGAGAGGTTCGGCGATTCTCTCATCCAGCACGGCAAGGCCAACGACAGGGCCTATATGATGAAAATTGGCAAGAGGGACCATCCGGAGATAGTGGATCAAGCGGTCTCCCTGGCGCTGGCCAACCATTACTCTAAGGTCTTCGTAAAGGCTCCGGCTTTCGCTCGTGAGGCTTTTATCGAAAGCAGCTTTGTCGAGGAAGCCAAGATACCGGGGCTTTTTCAGGGGAAAGAGGATGGGTTTTTTCTTAGCAAATTCCTCTCGGCGGAGCGCCAAAAGGAAAAGCGACCCGACCTGCTTTCGGAGGTTCTTCAGTCGGCTCAGAAAAAAGCGGGAATGATGGAATTCGCAACCCTGTCACCGGGGCAGTTCTGCCTCATTATGGGTAAGGATGATGTAGAGAAAATGGCGAACCTGTATCGAAAGGTATTTGCCTCTTACCCGTTCCCTATCCATGACCCAGCTTACCTCGCTAGGACAATGGACGAAAACCTTGTTTATTACGGCATCGTTGCCGACGACAGGCTGATTGCCCTTGCATCGACGGAGCACGATTTCGACGGGCAGAATGCCGAGATGACAGATTTTGCCACTTTGCCTGAATTCCGAGGCCACGGATTGGCCTCGTATCTTTTGCATCGGATGGAACAAGGGATCAAAAGGGCCGGAGTCAAGACCGCTTACACCATAGCCCGTGCCTATTCCTTTGGCATGAACATCACCTTTGCCAAGCATGGTTACACCTATGGCGGCACTCTGACCAACAACACCCAGATCTCTGGAGACTTGGAGAGCATGATCGTCTGGTACAAGCATTTGTGAAACGAATTATCAGTTTCTTTGTTTGAAGGAATCATGGCCGAAGCTTGGTAATGGCGCTCATGGGCACACCCGGGATGGTTTGCGTGACCATGGTGCAGGCCTTATCTGGCGAAACGACCCTATTCAGGACAGGAGTTGACTGAAATACGCAACAGATAATCTTTAAAATACAAACAGGAGGGTTTTTGGAAGTAAAGGTTGAAAACAACAATGTGACCAAAGCGATCAGAGTCTTAAAACGCAAATTACAGCGAGACGGTTTTTTCCGGGACATAAAAAAAATAGATTCTATGAAAAACCGAGTGCGAAGCGCAAACGTAAGGAGGCCGAGTCCCGCCGCCGCCGTAAGAGAATGCGTAAGCAGCAACAATTCTAGATTGAGTAAGTGATGCATATATCGCTTTAGTGCAAAAAAGCCGCTGTTTTTTGCCGGCAGCAAATAAGAGAGGTTAAACTTGACAGAAAATTTTCTTAACTCAATCGCTCTGCTGTTGTTATTGCTCAATCCTTTTCTGCTGATCCTGTATCTGCTGGACTTGGTGCAAGAACTTGACGGTCCCACATTCTTACGCATTCTGGTCCGCGCAGGTACGATCAGTACCGGCGTGTTTATCGTTTTTGCCCTACTCGGTCATCTTGTTTTTGAGCAAGTCCTTCAGGCCCGCTTTGAGTCGTTTCAGATCTTTGGCGGCATCGTCTTTCTTCTGATCGGTCTCAAGTTTGTGTTTTCGGGGCCGGAGGCGATCAAGACGATGCGAGGCCGACCGGAATTCATAGCCGGTTCGATCGCCCTGCCGATCATGATTGGCCCGGGAACGGTCAGTGCCAGCATCGTTGCCGGCAGTCGCCTGCCAGGGCCTCTCGCCGTTGCCGCCATAGTCTTTTCTGTAGCAACGACGGTCCTGTGCATGAGCCTGCTAAAAAAAATACACGACTGGGTCCGGCCCCGCAATGAACTGATTATCGAGAGATACGTAGAAATCATGGGGCGCGTCGCCGCCCTGGTTGTCGGAACCTATTCGATTGAAATGATTATGACGGGCATAAGTCATTGGACCGCCCACATCAATCTCTAGCCGGATCAAGAGATGATACTTATTGCCATCTTTTTCCCCCTCGGCGTTTTATGTCTCTACCTCGGCTGCCTCAGTTGGCGCAAAAACCAGGTAGTCAGTGTTGTCCTTTTGATCTTTGCCTTGGCCAGCCTTAGCTTTGCTATCGCTTTAGCAACCCGCTATTTTTACTTGTAATGACCTGGAATATTATGAGTGTGTGAGGCAGTTATTTTTCTTACAGCTTCGAGTTCTAAAACCAAGGGATAGATTGTGACACTCGCCCCGGAAAAAGGAAAGAGTGGCGCAGTTAAAGTTGCCTCTTTCAGCCCCGGAGAAAGGGCCCCTGGGTGAGACCATCGAAGCCCCCGTTGTACATCCCCCACTACTATCTTAACCTGGTGAATGCTTCCAATACGGACGGTCCGATCCGTGAGTTATTTTTTCCTGCGAGAAGAGGGGGGGAGAAGGAACGGATTGCGATTGATGAGATGTTTATGGAAGGGTAAGTATATAGCTATCTTTCAACGAAAAAAGGAAGTCTTTGTCAATACTCTAATTATAACCGTAGTTTTCTTGCGTGCCTTTCAGTTTTGTACACAGTTCAAAATGTAGCTGTCGTCGAGATAAAGCTCTTATTTGGGTCTCTTGAAGTATCCCCGTTTTTACTCATGTTTCTGCTTCTCGCTGTTGGCGTTAGCATAGTTTTTTTGTACGGATATTATAGACTCCTAAAAGGGAAATCTTCAGGATGACGCCCGTGGCTTCATTCAAACCTGAGCTTTTGAGATTCGCTGTTTCCCTCGAGTAGACATACAACAACGGGACCTGACCGATGGCATGTCACTGAGCCGCCTGGTAAATTAGGAAGACTCCATATTCTTTTTTTAGACAGCAGCAATACTAAGAGGTTTCACGAGTTGTATCTATAGAGTTACTGTCTGGCTTTTTTCGGACACTGAATCATTCTTTTTTAGCACCGACGCAAGCACAGATTTCTGCTACGGACACACCATTCGGGAGCCCGACATGGTCGAAAACCTACTGCCCGCCATTGCTGCCTTGGTCGTCCTCTGCGCCCTGTGCCAGTGGATCGCCTGGCGAGTCAAGCTGCCAGCCATAATCTTTTTGCTCCTAGCCGGTATTTTGGGCGGCCCCATACTCAAAATTATCGATACGCAGGCGCTGCTTGGCGAGCTGTTCTTCCCCTTTGTATCCCTGTCTGTTGCGATCATTCTCTTTGAGGGTGGTCTTACCCTCAAGTTCAGGGAGATTGTCGGTCTGCAGAAGGTGGTTCGCAACGTGGTCTCCATCGGCATGTTGATCACCTGGGTTATTACCACCCTGACGGCTCACTTTGCGCTGGCTCTCTCCTGGCAAGTCTCTTTTCTGTTCGGGGCGATTATGGTAGTCACGGGGCCAACGGTCATCGTGCCAATGCTGCGCACCGTGCGGCCCAACGCGTCGGTTTCGAACGTCCTGCGATGGGAAGGGATTATCATCGACCCGATCGGGGCTTCGCTTTCCGTCCTGATCTACGAGTTTATTATTTCCGGCGGTGGCCGTGAGGCACTTGGCCACAGCCTGTTTTCTTTCGGCCAAATTGTCACCGTGGGTTTAACCATCGGCGCCGGTTGCGGCTATTTTTTCGGGCTGCTGTTGCGTCGTCACTGGCTTCCGGAGTTCTTGCACAACGTCTCCGTCCTTGCACTGGTGCTCGGCAGCTTCGCTGTCTCCAACATGTTACAGGAGGAATCTGGCCTAGTCGCGGTTACAGTGATGGGGCTCTGGTTGGCCAACATGAAGGACGTGGAGACCGGAGAGATCCTCAATTTCAAGGAAAGCCTGAGCATTCTGCTGATCTCCCTGCTGTTCATATTGTTGGCAGCGCGCCTTGAACTGACATCTTTCAAGGGGTTCGGCTGGTCGCCTCTTTTGGTCTTCCTGGCCATTCAGTTCTTAGCACGGCCTTTAAATATCCTTGTTTCTACTTTCGGTTCTTCACTCACCTGGCCGGAACGCTGCTTACTATCCTGGATCGCGCCTCGCGGCATTATCGCTGCAGCTATATCTGCACTGTTTGCCATACAGCTATTAAACATCGGCTTCGAGGACGCCAAACTGCTTGTGCCTTTGACCTTCCTGATGATCATCGGCACCGTACTTCTGCAAAGCACCACGGCACGCTTGCTCGCTCTCTTGCTCGGTGTCGCTGAACCGGAACCGAAAGGCTTTTTGATCATTGGAGCTAACGATGTGGCCCGCGCTATCGCCCAAGCCCTGGTCAAAAACGGATTGCGTGTTCAACTCGCTGAAACAAGCTGGGACAAGGTAGCCAAGGCGAAAATGGACGGATTGCCTACTTATCTGGGGAACCCGATGTCGGAGCACGCTGACCGCCACCTTGACTTGGTCGGGATCGGCCGTATGCTGGCTTTGTCTCCCCATGACAGCGTCAACCTTGCAGCGGCGCTACACTACCGCCAGGAGCTTGGCAAGAACAACGTCTATGTGGCCCAATCGAAACCAAGTGAGGACATTTTAAAGACACAGCAGATTGCACCTCAGCGGCGCGGCAAGACCCTGTTTGGCGATCAGGTGACCTACGCCTCGCTGGCATCGGCCCTTGCCAAAGGGGGCACCATCAAAACGACGAAACTGAGTGAGGAATTCGATTTCACTGAACTGCTTGAGACCCATGGGAAGCAAACCCTGCCGATGTTCGCTATCGACCCACAAGAGCGTATCCATGTCTTCTGCGCCGAGGAAACGGTTGACCTGAATGCTGGCTGGTCAGTTATTTGCCTGGTTCCCTAAAATTTCAGGAGTGAAAATTTGTCGTTATGAGCAATTTCAAAACAATCAACTTCGAGGATGTTATACAGGTAATCGTTGGAGCGTCCGCTTTATCTGTACCTATAGCCTTTTCAGAAGAGTCATGGAATCTAAGCAGGTCCCTGCCATTTGAAAATATTGTAATGTTAGTTATTTTGTCATTGCTCTTTATAAATATTTATTCGTTTCAAGTTATATTTCAAGCAAACATCAGGTATCGCATCGGCACTTTTTTGTGGCGGACAATCGTTGATTACTTTTTGACAATACTTGTTGTTTTTATTGTTCTTTATGCCTTAAATCGAATGCCAATAGTTTCTGAACCACTAGTGTCGATTAAACGCATCCTCATACTTTCTTTTCCGGCATCAATGGGTGCAGTAGTTGTTGACAGCTTCGACAAGGAATAAAATTGCATAGCAACAATATGGACAAGATCTCTCATATTTTCTGTACTTTATGTGTTTCATGCAACAAACCTTAAAAACTTAATCATATACAGATCTTATCTCAGTTTCTACTTGAACCCTGCTTGCTGATGGGGCAAAGTGTAGATATGCCTAAAACAGTCTTCAGTTCCATAGAAAAAAGCATTAGTTCCTTTCTCGGCGGCGCCAAAATCACCCTTACCGAACTCACAAAAGATCAGTTGGTGCCGGAGTTGGAAGGCGAACGAGAGATTGCTACCCGGTTGGAGATCGATGAGGTTACCTATCTTTTCAGCGCCCGCCGCAAGGAACTGGACTTCACGCCCACGGAAAAATCTTTTATCCACGAGTTGCTAACTGCATTCGAAGGCCTGTTCTCCGGTTTTTCTGCGGAGGGTTATGACGCGCATTTTCGAACCGCCCTGCTGACCTCCTTAACCGATATTGCGGTGGCCCGTTACATTCGTGGTGATCGAAAAGGTGTTTTTTGGCCGACCCAGAGCCTTATCCAGTTGCTTAAAAGCCTTTCTTACCAGCGTTATGAAGGTTCGCCCGCGACGACAGGTTTTCTGATCTACCGGAACCAGCTCGAAGACTTCTTGAAGTCCCTCGAAAAAACCCGTTACGATTGGCTTGACCTTGGCGATGACCGACGACGAATCAGCGACGACTTTTTTCGTAATCCGCTCTCCTACCGCTTTGTCGACGGCTACCGGGCCCTGTTCGTTTGCGATATCCGCATGAACGTCAAGGGTACCATTCGCACCAGCGCACCCGGCCCCGGTGACAACATTGAACAATTGTCCAACCGAGAGACTATCGCGCTCCTATCCAAGGCTGGCAGTGGTGCTTTCGCCGTTTACGTCAACAAGGCGTCCGAAGTTGAAATCGTCCTCGACACTGATAAGTTGCTTCTCTGGCGCAAAGGTTACTGGAGCATTTATGACCCGGATATCATGCATGAATTCCTGAGGGGTAAGCTCGAAAAACGCTCCATTGATTACCTTGTCTGGACGATCTATGCTCTCTCAAAGGCCCGTCATGGCACCGTGGTATTGATAGCCGAAGATCAAACCGGCTTCGAAACCTTACGCAAAGGCGCAGTGGGTGGGCGTGATCCCCTTAGTCGAGCTTTGATCAGGCATGTGCGCGGCACCAAGATAGGCACACTGAAACGATCAGGCGAGCTAAGCCGTATCCTTTCTTCTGACGGCCTGACGGTGATTAACCGCAAGGGTGAATTGCTCGACACCGGTGTGATCATCGACACCTCAAAAGTCAATGACCTGGTCACTGGCGGTGGGCGTACCACCGCAGCGACCGCTGCCTCGTACTTCGGCCGGGTTGTCAAGGTCTCCGAGGACGGGCCGGTGGAACTCTTCCGCGACGGCCGCAGAATCTACCGGTTCGCCTAGCTTCCTGATTCTAAAATCAATACCTAATTTAAAAACTTGCAGAATATGCTAAAGAAAACCTGGGGTTGCCTTTTCTAAAGTGATTGGATTGAAGTAACTTGCCGCTTTCAGGCACCATCCGTAGAGCAGTTCGATGAGAAATGAGGCAGTGCCCCCTTCACATCATCACCCGAACACGTCTTTACCAGATAATCGAGGGTCCTTTCTCTGAGTTTGGTTCAAGGCAACTTTCCGAATTTTAGAAATAAAAGGATGGAACTGGCCTTGTTTTCGAGCGAAGAGCAATGAATTGTAAGGGTAAAAGTGAACCTCTAAGAACTGCGATAGCGAAAGTGCTAGTTTTACAATGCCGATTTTGGACAACAGATTAACCGTTTAAGCCCAAATAACAGCTATTATCTTGATGTTTTTCTCAAAAACCCAATAGGTTCGCTTGATCCGACCCCAATGGATACATGGAGTTTGCGAGGAATGCGTTGACAATTCAAAGGATTTCCTTTCGCTTGACCGCTACTCCGATAAACAGCTGGCCATGCGGATAGGCCAAGCGCGAATGCGGATAGAGGATGAACAGTTGATCCTCGAAGCGTTTCGGCAGAATTAATCCCGGTTGCGCTTGATTCATGACCGAAATGGTGTTATTTTTATATCAAATGTTTCGACATCGAAATAAATGAGGCCGTTATGAAATATAGTCAACTCCCCCAAGACCAGCGCCGAGCCTTGAACCTTTATGTGAAATTAATGCGGGCGGCAAATAGTGTGACCAGCAGAATCCACCGCCACTTGGCTGACGACAATCTTACAGTCAGCCAATTTGCAGTTCTTGAAGCCATATATCATCTGGGTCCTCTGTGTCAGGGGGAGCTGGGTCAGAAAATCCTTAAAAGCAATGCCAACCTGACGACAGTTGTGGACAGTTTGGAAAGAAAATCTTTGGTGAGCAGAGAACGGTCTGAAGCTGATCGCAGGCGAGTCACTGTCTACCTGACAGACTCCGGTGAGGCTCTTATATCTAGAGTTTTCCCCCGGCATGCAAAGGTGGTTGCAGAAGAGCTCTGCTTCCTTGATGAAGAAGCACAAACAGAACTTACAAAAATTTTGAAGCGGTTTAAATGAAAGGGGCATTTTTTCGATTGCATATTTCGACATCGAAACAATTACAAGTTACCCCTGTTTGTTTGGCCTGCAAAGGGTGAAAGGAAGAGAAAATGAAAGAAGTTCTTCATAAAAATGAATCCCGTGGTCTTGCTGACCATGGGTGGCTGATCAGTCGCCATTCCTTCAGTTTTTCCAATTACCACAATCCGCAACGGATGAACTTCGGTCTGCTGCGGGTGCTCAACGACGATATCGTCAAGCCCGGTAAGGGCTTCGGCACCCACCCCCACGACAACATGGAGATCATTTCAATCCCGCTTTACGGCTCCTTACGCCACGAAGACAGCATGGGAAACCGCCATATTGTGAGCGCCGGGGAAGTGCAGGTGATGTCGGCCGGCAGCGGCCTGACCCATTCGGAATACAACAATTCCGATAACGAGGACATGAATTTTCTGCAGATCTGGATCCAACCGAAAGAGAAAAACATTCCACCCCGTTACGGGCAGATGCGCTTCGATCGTGCCGGACGCCAGAATTGCTTCCAAACCCTGGTAGCACCCGAGGAATCGCCAAGGACCATCCGCATCAACCAGGACGCCTGGCTTTCCATGGCCGAGCTGACGGCAGCCACGAGCATTGAGTATCAAAGACAGCGGCAGGATAGCGGCGTATATTTCTTCATCGTCACAGGAACGCTAGACATCGCCGGGAACACCCTCGATCAGCGAGACGGGCTCGCCCTGACCGCAGGCGGAAACATCTCGATTGAAGCACAAAGCGATGCCGAAGTTCTGGCAATCGAAATCCCCTTGAACTGAAGATCAGAACCCAGAGAAAGGCAGGGAGGCATCATGGAAAACTTAAATGTACTGGGAATCTGCGGCAGTCTTCGCCGCCAGTCGAGGAATATGGGGCTGCTGCGCTATGCACAGCAACAGGCGCCAGCCGGTATTAACGTCAAAATAGCCGATCTTTCGGAGGTGCCTTTTTACAACGCCGATTTTTCCGAAAAGCCTCCGCCGGCAGTGGCCTTGCTGCAGGATTTTGAACAGGCGGATGCCTTGCTGCTAGCCTGCCCGGAATACAATTACTCCCTCGCCCCGGCCCTGAAAAATGCTCTGGACTGGGCCTCGCGGGAACCCGACAACGTTCTGCTAACGGGAAAACCGGCGGCCATCCTGGGTGCTGGAGGCGGCATGGGATCATCACGCGCCCAGTATCATCTACGCCAGGTCTGCATAGCGCTTAATCTGCAACTGCTTAACAAACCGGAAATTTTCAGCAACGCATTCAGCGACAGCTTTGATGAAGCAGGCGAGCTGATGGACAAAAGAATTCAGGGGTTGATTATTGAACAACTTCAGGCTTTACAATCCTCGTTTCAACGACACCTTTCCTGACCAGCAAAGTGTTAGCAGAGGCCAGCGTTGGGGATGCCCTTGAGATCATGCGTTTCTAAAAAGTCACGATTTCCTGAACATTAAATGGCCCAACCTGTTATCTACGGGTTGGGCCGTCTCGTATTTTGTTCTGTAATGGGTCCTATATCAGCTGAAGTTTTTCTTTCATCATCAGGGTAGACAATAGGAAGCTCAGAAATAGTTTTGCAGCCCCTGCCAGCCGAGCTCGAAAGGCATTAGTTCCAGAAGATCATTGTCCGCAACGGATGTCGGAGCTTCGGCGAGAAAGCAAGTGAAGAACCGATCTCGGGCGTCTTCGCCCAGCTCGAAATCCGCGGCGGCGCGGGCTCTTTCGATGATCACCGACTTGGTCGGACTCACCTCGATGGCAACAAACGGATTGCTGTAGCTCACCGTCGGCAGCTGCCGGCAGTAGGCGTAGCCGAGACGCAGGTTGAATGAGGTCCAGTTCACCAACGGCCACAATTGCGGATGAACGATGAGCCGCTCCTTGCCGCTGCCCCGGCCCCACAAGCTGTATTCGACTGCGTGGTCATTGAAGAGTTCGATTTGGCGGTCGATCGCTGTGGTGGAGCCGGCCAGCGTCAGGGTTCGAATGTAGCCGCTGCCGGTGAGGGACTCGTGGGGCTTGACCATGAATCGGCTGTTGCGCAGTCGCGCGGCGCGCCCCTGGAAGCGGTTCTTGAAGACGAAGGAGCAGTAATTGACCGGCAGGCCGATGTTGTGGTCGAGGCTCTGCTTCAACACCTCCAGGGCGGCTAGTTCCGATTCGAGCACCGTCACCCGCTCGCCATGGAGAAAGGAGTAACCGCGGGTGGCCAGATGCTCGAAGTTGTAAGGGGTGAGGCGCATCTGGTGCAGGTTGAGGTGCATGACGCCGGCGTCGCACAGTTCGCCGAGCAGTCCCTTGAGGAGTTGCAGGTCTTCGGGGATGGCAGGGATTTCCACGGTGACCGTGGGAATCACCCCGGCGGCCAGCCGCATTTTGTCCAGTCGGTAATCGGTGGCGCCGATATCGAAGCGGATTTCGTCGAGCCCGGCATCGGCCAGCTGACGCAGCAGTTCATCGCTGGCCAGGGTGCCGTTGGTATAGAGCCACACGTGCATGGCGTCGCCGAAGTGTTTTTTCACCGCACGCACATACGCCAGAGAGCGCTTGGGGTTCAGCAGCGGCTCGCCGCCGCTGATGCTGGCGCCGCGAAAGCCGAACCGCTCCAGGTAGCCGACATAGTCGGCCGGGGTGCGAAAATCCACCGTGTTGGTCGTCGGCAGGTCATTGTCGGTCTGGGCCGTCGGGCAGTAGAAACAGCGGCAGTTGCAGCGCCCGGTGATGAACAGGCAGGACCAGTCCCCCTCGGCGCAGATGCGGCACCCCGGCGACAGGCCGGTGCAGTCGAGCTTGGTGCCGCCGTAACCGACCGCTACCCGCCCATGCAGATCATCCAGCAATTCGGCGCGGCGATCCAAAGCCCGCTGCGCGTGCGAAGAGGTGGGAAACGACAACTGCTCATAACGCTCCCCGTATTCCCTCTGGTTTGCCGCGATCAATCGATCGCGCATACTCGCCGACATTTCCATGGCCGCCCTGACCTCCAACCGACGAAATCACCCCCTCGACGGCAAAGCCGCGAGGGGGTGTGATTTTTTCGCACTATAGCCGATTTTCGGGACGGAAAAACAGCCTTATTTTGATCTTCGAGGGCATTTTTTTACGTTAAAATAGCTGGGGTGGGCTCTGGGGTCGGACCAAGGGTTAACTTGGGCCGAGCCCATCGACACCAAAAAATGCCTTGGCCAGAGGAAATTTAGGAAACAGGGGGCCAAGAAAGAGCCAAGAGTTAGGATGGTCAACTCTTCCACTCCCTTCGGCGTTTCTCGTCCTGTGCTGTTTCTATCTCGGTCAACAGGTCGAGATAGGCCCGGTAACGTTCCTCGGACAAAGCCCCTTTTTCCACCAGCGCGGTCACGGCGCATCCGGGCTCGGCCCTGTGACGACAATCGCGGAAACGGCAGCGGGCCATCATGGCCTGTTCAAATCCGGGGAAATGGACGATCAACTCCTCGACGACAATATTGACCAGACCGAAGTCACGAAAACCGGGGGTATCGACCAACTCGCCGCCACCGTCCAGTGAATGTAGGGTCGCGACGGTCGTCGTGTGACGCCCCACCCCGCGGGTCTCGCAAATCTCACCGACGGCCAGGTCCAGGTCGGGACACAGAGCGTTGAGCAAAGAACTTTTGCCGACTCCGGTGGTGCCGACAAAAGCTCCCCGATGGCCTTCTGCCATAAAATCGCGTAGAAGTTTAAGGCCCTTTCCCTCTTTGGCACTGAGGGTGAAAACCGGCAGGGACGATCCATAGAGAGCCCGCAGTTCCGCGGTTATTTCAGCGGCACCGGCCAGGTCTTCTTTGTTAACAATAAGAAAGGGCTGGAGACCGGCCGCACGGGCCGCCACGATGGCCCGGTCGATAAAACCGGTGGGAGGCAAGGGCCGCGGAGAAACCATCACCCCAAGCACATCGAGGTTGGCGCCGACCAGATGCACCGCCCCGCGTCCGTCGCGGCGGCGCAATTCTGTGGTACGGGGCAACCGTTCCAATACTTCGCCGTGAACCAGTACCGAATCCCCCACCACATGCCCGGAGTTGCGCTTAACCCGCACCTGATGCCTTTCACCGTCATCAAAAAGCACTTCGACGGCTACTCCGAGATGGGCGACAATCACTCCTGGGCGTCCCGGCGTTTTTGCCGCTCTAGGTGCTTTGCCACGACCGGCGTTTTTTTTGGGTTTGCGGCTCAAAAGGATGTCACCTCAGCGTTTTTTCTTCTTTTCCAACTTTGCCTTGAGCATATCACCCAGCGTGCCCATGGAGCCGCTGCCCGTCGGCGCATCCTGATAAGAGCTTTGGCTGGGTTCCGTTTCAACCTCTGCGGCATCCTGACCTTCACCGGCTACCGGCACCAGTGAGATGCGGCGCTGATCGGAGTCGATCTTTTCGATAGTTACCGTCAGTTTTTGACCGGTCTTGACGGCCTCCTGGGCATGTTTTAAGCGCCGCCCGCCGCCAAGCCTGGAGATATGCAACAGGCCGTCGATACCGTCTTCAAGGGTCACAAAGGCACCGAACTGAGCCACCCGCGCGACGGTTCCGGGATAACTGCCGCCCTCGACATAGAGAGAACCGACTTTGGACCATGGGTCGGCCAAAGTGTCGCGCAGCGAAAAGGAGAACCGGTTGGCTTCCCAATCGATCTTTTTGACGGCCACTTCCAGCTCCTGATCGACCTGTAATACCTGGCTGATATCCTCGACACGACCGTAACTGATCTCGGAGATAGGCAACAGGCCTTCGATGCCGCCAATATCGATAAAAGCACCGAAAGCGCGCAGAGAGGTCACAACCCCCTTGACTACCATGCCTTCTTTCAGGGTTTCCTTGAGGGCTTCGCGCTGCTGAGCCCGCTCCTCTTCAAGCAACGCCCGGTGGGAAACGACAACGTTGCGTCCCTGTTCGCCAAACTTGGTGACCCTGAAGGATCGGCTGGTACCGACCACCTCTTCGGCAGCTTCCTGGCGGCGCAGACCGAGTTGCGAATAGGGACAGAAGGCTCGCACACCGCCGGCCAGCTTGACCTCGTAACCGCCCTTGATTTCCTTTTCGATACGTCCGTCAACAGGAATGCCGCTGCGCCAGGCCTCTTCAATCTGGACCGCTCCGGCGATGCCGGAAGCGAGGCGGATGGTAAAACGCCACTCACCGCCGGCGCGGGAGACGAAGTAAGCCTTAAGTTTGTCGCCGACCGCTACCGTCAGGTTGCCTTCTTCGTCCTGGACTTCCTTGCGATCGAGAATCCCCTCGCCCTTTTGGCCGACATCGAGGAAAACGCACTGTTTGCCAATTTGCAGGACCGTCGATTCAACCTGTTGCCCCGGTTTCAGCTCAACGGCACTGACCAGGCTCTCTTCCAACAGATCGGCAAAACTTTCCTCACCATCTTGCTCTTCGTTGATCTCTTCTGCATCATGCTTGTTGTCTTCCATGTCAGCCTCTTCAAGTGGGGTTATGGGTTCCTAGTGGATTATATAGCCTATTCAACGGATACGAGCAAGCCACTAAGGGCCAACAACAAAGGCTTTGTCTGTCCTCACCTTTTTACATCCGGGGCGTAATTTCCCCAAACATGTTATTCTGAAAAAACTATTATGCCGATATCAGCGAAAATAACCGAAGGAACCGGGCCATGAAAAAAATAATATTGTGTATCGCCCTACTGGCCCTTGTTCAGAATTGGGGACGCATCAGCAGCATCTTTGAATCGGAACCGGTCATTCCAGCCAACTCCGGCGCATCGATCATCATGTACAGCACTCAATGGTGCGGGTATTGTAAGCAGGCGCGCGCCCTGTTTGATTCTGCTGGCGTAGCCTATCGCGAATATGATATTGAAAAGTCTGCGGAAGGACTTGAACAATACCGAATGTTGGATGGTCGCGGCGTACCGCTTATTGTCATCAACGGAAAACTCTTACGGGGCTTCAACAAACGGCAAATTTTGCGGGAACTGTCCACCGAATGACTAGGAGGCTGTTGGACTTAACGGGCCGAAACGAAAAATTGGATGTTCGAGGCCAGATTTTCGAGAATTTGAGAGCGAATAGCAGGACTATTTGTCGAAAATTGTCGAAAATCTGGACCGATCAGACGATTTTGCAGTCGGTTCATGGTAAGTCCGACAGCCTCCTAGAATGCCATACCATGAACATCTCAAGGAGGTACTATGATTCAGGTTGTCGAAGAACCGATTCAGCCCGCTGCAATCTAGGATATGTTGGCCAGGGATACGGCGGGCTCGGTGCTGTTGCACTACGCTGTGGTCAAGGAAACTCCCGATAACCAGGCCGCCACCACCGGCGTCAACTACAAGCGAAACGGCGATATGGAAGCCGAAATGCAATCTATCGCCGAACACCTGCAGGAAAAATGGGAATTGGAGGATGTGCTGTTGATCCGACGGCTGGGTTGTCTTAAGGCCGGTGAAATCATTTCGTTGATCGCGGCCTCATCCCCCAACAGCGCCGATGTTTTTGCCGCCTGCCAGCACGGCATCAGCCACCTGAAAAAGATGACGACTTTCAGCAAGATTGAAATCGGGGTCTCCTAGTCCGGCCCGGGGCCAAGACGCAAAAGGCCCTACGTTCTTGTTCTCAAGCAAAAGGCCTGATCTTTCGATCAGGCCTTTTGCTTTAAAGCTTTACTTGAACACCGGTGAATCACAATTATTGATACTTTATTTCGGACTCATTCCCCGGCGGCAATTACATGGAATGGCCGTTGTAGAACGCCTCGCCGGCCTGCGCATGCAGTTCAAAAGCCATACCGGTCAACTCCCGGCGAACCAACCGCTCAGTCGTTTCATCGGTCGCTTCGAAGGGCGGCAGCACCGCTTCCCCGCGGGGCCTGGCCAGGCCGAAAATCAGCAAAGTCCCATCGGGTGCGCTGCGTACCTGGAACTCCCGAATTTCAGCAGGGTCGATCTGAAGGTGGGTTTCTTCCAGAACCTCGCGGGCTCCAGCCTCCTGCCAGGTTTCACCGAGGTCGATAAAGCCCCCGGGGAAAGCCCACTTACCCCGCCCCGGCTCAATGCCGCGACGAATCTGCAGCAGACCGTCATCGACCGGAACCAGCATGACCACCACGGGCAACGGATTGACGAAACTCATGCGGCCGCAATTACTGCAGGTGCGGGGCCATGGCTGGTCGACGGCAAATGGATGGCCACAGTGGGAACAATGCGAATTCTTGGTCACGGACAGACTCCTTTCGCTACGCAATGCATGGACCGGCTTGACAAGTTCCTGAATTGCAAAAATTATCCCCTACCAGGTCTGTATGATCTTTGACCGTAGTCAAAAATGTGCCTGACTCCAGCCCCCAGCCAGCATTAAATTTCTTGCTTTGGCAAAACTCACCGGACTTTTTGCGACGCGGACTGGCCCAGTTTATTTGACCGGGCTAAAAGCTATTTATTTGGCGAATAAAGGCTTTAAGCAGGCCGTAGCTGCGGCGGTTGAACTCAAAAGTCAAACGGGGCAGGGGCAGCAGGTCGGGCTGGTCTTTTTCCTGGGGCAGAGGCCCGGAGATTTGCAACCGGCTTCCCGGTTCCTTGATCTCGGAAAACTCGCTCTCCAGAATGGCCAACTGCTCATCGCTCAGTTCTTTGTTGAGGCGAATCACCAGGGTGTTTCCAACAAAGCGCATGGAGTGATAGACACGGTAAAATTCATCGATAATCTGCACGGCTTCGGAAGCACTGCGGGTTATCGAAAAGAGGCTGAAATCCTCACCGGAAATGAGGCCCCGCTTGAGCAAGGGGTCCTTCATAAACGCCAACCACTTTTCCCAGTAACCGCCGTTTTCGTCATCGATAAGCACCAGGGGAATGGGCGGGTTTTTACCGGTTTGAATCAGAGTCAAAGTCTCCATAGCCTCATCGAGAGTACCGAACCCTCCGGGAAACAGGGCGACAGCTTCCGCCTCCTTGAGAAAGGCGACCTTGCGGTTGAAAAAGTATTTATAGGTAATGACATTATCGCTGGCCGACATGACCGGATTGGTTTCCTGCTCAAAGGGCAGGCGGATGTTGACCGCAAAGGAATTCTCAGGACCGGCCCCTTCGTTGCCGGCCTGCATGATGCCGCCGCCACCGCCGGTAATCACCATATAACCGCTCTGGACGAGCAGGCGGCTGAACTCGACGCACTTTTGGTAAATGGGCTCGTCTGGTTCGGTGCGGGCCGAGCCGAAGATGGTAACCTTTTTCCGCATCCGGTGAGGACCGAAGATCTTGTTGGTGTAACGCATTTCCTTCATGGTCGTGCGCATGAGCTTGAGATCGGCCAGGTAATCGGACTCGCGGCCGGCCTTAAGGGCACTGATGATCATTTCCCGAATCATTTCGGGGTGATGAACTTCAACCTGGCGCATCAGGTTGTCGATCAGCTCGTCGAGATGACCGTTTTTACGGTCAAAATGGATATCCATATCATAATCCTTCTATCGGCTGGACCGGCCCGCTGGAGGTTTCAGAAAAGGTCTGCCGGCCAAACTCTCGCCCCGGATCAGCAAACCGCGCAAGCTGGAACCGGCATAACGCTGGTCGAATTTCAGATAACAGTGCCGCAATTGACCCTCAAGTTCATGAAAGGCATCATACCCCGCTTCCCCGAGGGGATCAAGAATGCCTTCACAGATAAAGGTAATGCAGTTAAAGGGCCTTCGGGACACCTCAAGGCGGCAGCCCGATGGGCCCAGGAAGGGACAGGGAAGTGTAAAATCGGCCTCGGGAGGCAATTCTCCGGCAGAGAGAAAGCCCAGAAGGTTAACCAGGCTAAAATGGTTCTTGCCGCAATCGCAACAGGCACCGAGACAGCTGCGACAGACGGCTGGACCGTTACCCTGGCGGAACAGATCGTCGAGTTGCTGCTGCAGGACTGCAATGCGCGCAAGTTCCCGGTCGATCCAACTCCGTTCATCGGCGGGAAGTTGGGCGTATTCTGCGCTTACCGAGGCCAGATAACTTTTCCAGCACAGCTCGGTTTGGTTTACTGTCATACTGTTTTCCAAAAAAAAAACGGCAACGCAAAGCGTGCCGTTTTAATAAAGAGTGGCCAGACAAGGACGTAAGCCGGGTTCTGTTCTTTCATGCAGTCACCTGCAAAAAAGCGATGATCATTCCTCTAGGACCGCCGTTGCCGACGGCCTCAAGC
>NPIE01001342.1_pt1 | contig 37310 bp, 32 predicted proteins | sample 8637661 | NCBI WGS metagenome assembly NPIE01 (sample SAMN07420842, study PRJNA396082) | bioreactor metagenome | isolation source: sample BA12 brine-fed electro-methanogenic bioreactor BA | place: Japan: Kochi | collected 2016-12-09 | reverse complement strand
AACGTTATGTATCCCAATATATCCAAATAAACCAATATATCATGCTGTATTAATGCTTTAAAACACCTTGCCAGTCTGTGCTTGGTGAAAAAATAAAATAAAACTTGACATGCCTTTGAGCTGTGATAAAGTTTATCCACCCCACAGAAGAGGAGTCTTTCATGAAACGGCACGGACAGCTTATCAAGGTCAAACCGGGAATGCTGGAAGAATATACAAAGTATCATGCCGAAGTGTGGCCCGGGATTCTGGAAAAGATTACCGAGTGCAATATCAGAAACTATTCAATCTATCACAAGGATGGTTTCCTTTTTGCCTATTTCGAATACGTCGGAAGCGATTTTGAAGGCGACATGAAAAAAATGGCCGATGATCCCCTGACACAGAAGTGGTGGGCGATCATGATGCCCATGCAGGAGCCCCTTGAAACCCGCGGTGAAGGTGAGTGGTGGGCCGAACTGGAAGAACTCTTTCATCTTGACTGAACGAAGCACGAGAGGAGAATGTGATGGCTGAAATAAAGAGAACGGAAAACTGTCTTGCAAAGCTGGAGAGGATGAACAAAACGCTGCAGCACAAGGAAGCGGACAGGGTGCCGATAAGTGATTTTTTCTGGTCCTCCTTTGTAAGCAGGTGGAAGGAAGAGCTCGGGCTTGCCGCTGATGCGGATATCTACCGTTATTACGATCTGGACTGGATCTGCACCGTTCCGAATATGGATCCTCACATAAAGCCCTTCGAGGTAATAAAGGAACATGAGGACGACATTATTCTGCGGACCGGCTACGAGGCGGTGATCCGCAAGAAATACGGGGTGCAGATGCCCTATTTCGAGGCCTTCGAGACCGATACCCTCGAAAAGATGGAAGCCTTTACCTTTGAGGATCCCTGGGATGACCGGCGCTATTTCTCCGGCGGCGATAACCAGATTGCCGGTCTCGGAGATGTTATTACCCGGAATCTTCCTCCCTGGATCGATTCGGTCAAAGCGCTGCATCCCGACTTCCCGGTTTACGGTTCCATATGCGAGGGGCATGAACAGCTCTGGAGAATTATCGGCAGCGAGAACACCTATCTCTGGATGGGACTCTATCCCGAGGAGCTTGGCCGTTTCATAGAACGGGTGGGCAGTTTCGTCATCGAGATGACAAAGGCGCAGATAAAGGCGGCCGACGGCCTTCTGGACGGCATGGTTATCTGGGGCGATGTCGCCTACCGGAACGGAATGCTTTTCTCTCCCGATTACTGGAGAAAGAACTTCAAGCCGATTGTCAGGGAGCAGATAAAGGCTTGTCACGATGCGGGCATCCCGGTTATCTATCACGGCTGCGGAAACGCATCGATGATCTACGAGGACTTTATCGAGATCGGACTGGACTCCTACAACCCCCTGGAGGCGAAATCGGGACTGGATGTGGTAACCCTCCGGAAAGAATACGGTCACCGCATGGGATTCTGCGGTAATATCGATGCCCAGGCCTGGGCGGAGGACACTCTTGAGGATCTGCGGGCCCAGGTGCTCCGCAAGATGAACGCCGCCAGGGGCGGGGGCTATATCGTACAGTCCGATCATTCGGTGCCGAGCAATGTTTCCGCCGAACGCTATGAGTACGTGCTGAACCTGGTCCGGAAGCACAACACTTACCCCCTCGATCTGGGCGAGTTCAACGATCCGGAACTGATGAAGGGGCAGTGATGACTTCAAGAGAACGTGTTCTTGCGGCCGTAGACCACAAGGAACCGGATCAGGTTCCGGTTGATATGGGATCAAATCCGAGTTCGGGCATTTCCGCAACCTGCTATTCGCGTTTGAGGGCACACCTCGGGATAGAAGAAGGTGCGACAAGGGTCTACGATGTTGTCCAGCAGCTTGCCCAGCCCGAGGAATGGGCCCTGGAGCGCTTCGGGATAGATGTTGTGGACCTGGGGAGGGTATTCAATACCGAACCGGAGGCGTGGTATGACATTACCCTTGCATCCGGCGATCCCGCCCAGTATCCTTCCTGGTTTCATCCCGAAAAGGAGGCCGACGGTTCCTGGATTTCCCGCCACCGGGACGGTACCATCATAGCCCGCATGCCCGAAGGGGCTGCCTTTTACGACGAAACCTGCTTTCCCTACATGGACGAGTGGCCCGCCGACTGGTCGGGTCTGGACGATGCGATGGGAAAGGTACTCTGGTCGGCTCTTGTTCACTCCCCCTGGGATAATGCCGCCATGCCGGACTTCTGGGGAGAACTGAGGCGGCGCGCGGTAAAACTGCGGGAAAGCAGCGACCGGGCCATCATGGTGGTTGTGGGCTGTAATCTCTTTGAATGGGGAACCTTTCTCCGGCGGATCGACAATTTTCTTGCCGACCTGCTTCTGGAACCGGAAAAGGTGGAATCGCTGCTCGACGCTCTTCTGGAGCGCCACCTGGCCACGCTTGAAAAGGTGTGTGAGGCCGTGGGAGACATTGCTGATATTGTCCGCTTCGGCGATGACCTGGGAACCGATCAGGGCCCCTTCATGAGGCCGGACCTCTACCGGGAACTTTTCAAGCCCCGGCACCGGATACTCTGCGACTACGTGAAGAAGCATTCAGGAATGCGCACCTTTCTGCACTCCTGCGGTTCCATCGATATGCTTATTCCCGACCTTATAGAGGCGGGCTTCGAAATTCTCAATCCCGTGCAGACCAATGCCCGGGGAATGGAGCCCGACCACCTGAAGAAGGAGTACGGAAGGGATATTACCTTCTGGGGCGGAGGAGTCGATACCCGTGCGGTGCTCAATAACGGCAGTACGGAAGATGTCAGGAGACAGGTGCTGGAACGGCTGGAAATCTTTTCCAGAGGCGGTGGATTTGTCTTCAATACGGTCCATAACATTCTGCCCGATGTGCCGCCGGAGAATGTGGTGGCCATGTTCGATGCGATTGCGGAGTTCAATGGCGGGAAAAAGGCTTGAGAGTAGCAAAAATTATTGAGTTGATGCAAATTTTTCCTGTTGTTCCCTCATCCGGGGGGCTGTTAGGATTAGAGATTATGTATAAGGAGCGGCCCGAGTGAACGAAATGAAACTTGGCCTTGCACTCGAGATGAAGAACGTAGGGAAGCGGTATCCGGGAACCATAGCGGTCGACGATGTCTCTTTCGAGGTATACGCTGGAGAAGTCCACGCCCTGGTGGGTGAGAACGGAGCAGGCAAGTCCACTCTTATGAAGATGCTGGCCGGCTCCTTTGACGACTATACCGGACAGATCTTCATCAACGACAGGGAAGTAAGGCTTTCTTCACCTTCAATAGCAAAGAACTATGGAATTGGAATGATCTATCAGGAACTGAGTCTGGCAAAGCCCATAAGCATTGCCGAAAACCTTCTGGCCGGACGGATGCCGCGGAAGGGGCTCTTTGTGGACCGTGATGCGATCCGCAGCGAATCAAAACGACTGCTTGAAATGGTCGGCTTGTCCCTGGATCCGGATCTCCTTATCGAAGATATCAGCCAGCATGAGGCCCAGCTGGTGGAAATAGCTAAGGTTCTCGGCACCCTGCCCTGTATCCTGGTGATGGATGAGCCGACAAGCGCCCTGAGCCAGGAAGAGGTTGACCGTCTCTTCGAGATAATCAGGACCCTTAAAAACCGGGGGCTGGCTATAGTCTACATCTCCCACCACCTGCCGGAGATCTACCGGATTGCCGACCGGGTAACGGTCATGCGCGACGGAAAAAAGGTCGGTACCGAAAATATTGCCGACGCGAGCCGCGAAACGGTCGTCCAGATGATGGTCGGGCGATCGGTCAAGGAGTTCTACAGCCGGCGTGAACATGAAATCGGGAATACCCGGCTGGAGATCGAGGGGCTGAGCCGTTACGGCTATTTTCATGATGTCTCCTTCAATGCCCGGAAAGGTGAGATACTCGGAATCTGCGGGCTTTCGGGAGCGGGCAGGTCGGAACTTGCAAGGGTTATCTGCGGACTCGATAGTGCTGACGAGGGTACTATCCGTCTTGACGGAGAGCCTGTTCCGGCGGGGAACATGGACGACAGGGTTGCCCTGGGTATCGGTTATCTGACCGAAGACCGCAAGTACGAGGGGGTCGCCCTGCGGCTTTCGGTGGAGGATAATATCCTTTCGGCAATAATTCCGCGCCTTACCAGAGCTTACCTGTACCGGAAACAGGAGGGCATGACCGCGGTCAGGGAGCTTATCAAAGAGCTGTCGATCTATCCGCCCGACCCCGGACGGACCGTGGCCAACCTCTCGGGTGGTAATCAGCAGAAGGTGCTTCTTGCCAAATGGATGGCTACCGAACCAAGGGTGCTCATTCTCGATGAGCCGACCCGGGGTGTGGATATCGGCGCCAAAATGATTATTCATGATGCGATAGAACGGCTCGCCGAACGGGGTAATACCGTTCTCCTTATCTCTTCGGATCTTCCCGAACTGGTGGGTCTTTCGGACAGAGTCATGATAATGCGCAAGGGGCATTTTATAAAAGAGATGTCTCAGGAAGTGTGCAGTGAAGAGTCCCTTCTTCTCGCTGCAAACGGTGAAGGAGGAGAATGACCGATGCAAGAAACATCTAATGCAGCCGACATCAGGTCAACCGAATCGGGATCGATCGGCAGAATAGTACACGCCTTCGGCATTTATGCCATAGCCATTCTGTTTCTGGCCCTTGGAATGGTCCTCCAGGCTGCGGGAATTATCAATAACTTTTTTTCCAGCCAGAACCTGATAAACATAGTCGACGCGGTTGCCCTTCTGGGTATTGTCGCCTCGGGAATGGCATTTGTAACCTATTCCGGCCATTACGCCGATCTCTCGGTGCCGACCACCATGGCGCTTACCGGAATAGTCGGAATCGAGCTTTTGAAGTTCGGTTTTATTCCCGCTTTGATCGGCGCTCTTATAGCCGGAATGATAATCGGTCTTATAAATGCCCTTGTGGTCGGACGATACAAGGCGAATCCGATAATCTGGACCCTTGCAATGAGCTATGTAACCATGGGGGTTATCCGTTTCGTCTGGGTGAACAAGCAGATCTATCCGGACATGATAACCGACGACGAAGTTGCCATAAGTCTTTTCGACAACATCTACCGGTACCGCTTCTTCAATGTTCTCGGAATGCCGGTAATCCTGCTGATTGTCATGATTGTTATCATGCAGTTCCTGCTGACCCGCACAAAGTTCGGAGCCCAGCTTAAAATGACCGGATCTGCCAGACGGGTCGCAAAGTTTACGGGAATAAATGTGGAGCGGATAATCGGAGCGGCCTTCATGCTTTCCGCCTTTGCTGCAACCGTTGCCGGATTGACCATAACCTCACTCTCCCGGGTCGGAGCCTGGTACAACGGCGCCGGTTACGATTTCAAGGCGGTAACCGCGATTGTCATCGGAGGAATGACACTTAACGGAGGAAGGGGAACCATAGTCGGTGTTCTTGGAGGAGCCCTGGTGATCGGGCTTATGAACAACATCATGACCCTTCTCGGAGTCGGGACATTCTCCCAGGATATGATCCGGGGAGCTATCTTCATCATTGTAGTCGGAATAAACGCCAAGTCACTTCGAAGTCTCGGGAGGGATGATTCCTGATATGAAAATCGACAAATCCTTGCTCCTGGGATGGGGCAACAGATACCGGATCTATGTGCTGTTTACCGTGGTCTTTCTCTTCATGTCCTTTTTTGCGCCGCGGTTCTTCAATGTCTTCAACCTGACCACCATCATGAAGACGGTGGCGATGAATGCGACCATTGCGGTCGGCTTCTCGGTGGTCATGATAAGCGCCCAGCTTGATCTTTCCATCGGCACGGTCGCAACCTTTGCCGGAGTAATCGGACTTATCCTGAAGGAGCAGTTCGGCTATGGAATAAGCGTTCCCGTGGCGGTGCTTGCCGGCGCATGTGTCGGACTTGTAAACGGTCTCCTGGTCTCAAGGGCAAAGATAAATTCCTTTATCGTAACCATCGGAACCATGACCATTCTTCAGGGAGCCATTTACACCATTACCGGGGGCAATTCGATCAGCCTTTCAACCCCCGACGCTTTTGCGGTAAGCGATTTTCTGGCAAAACCAATATTCCCCCTCCTGACCCCCAGGGTACTGCTGACGGTACTGATTGTCATCGTCTTTGAACTCTTTCTGAAAAAAACCCAGTGGGGAAGAAACTTCTATCTTGTGGGGGGAAACAGGAATACCGCCTGGCTGGCGGGAATAAAGACCGACCGCTATATAATAGGCGCCTTTGTCTTTTCGAGCACCATGGCTGCCATCGGTGGAGTGCTCTTTGCGATGGAGTCGAGCGCCGCAACCCTTAAGCTCGGTGAAAACAGTCTTATGTACGTTATCTCCGCCACCATCATTGGAGGAACGGCCATGTCGGGAGGGAAGGGCGGAGCCCTCCAGACCGTGCTTGCGGTGCTGACCCTTGAAATTCTCTATACCGGAATAATCCTTTTCGGCTTTGGAAACGAAGTGAAGATTTTTATCGCCGGACTCATCCTTGCCTCGGTGGTGCTCTACGAAGCGTATGCCACCTGGAGACATGATAAGTTCCTCGGCCAGAGGCCGGAACTGCTTAAAGAGCTTGCCGCCCGTGAGAAGACGGCAACCTGAGATGCTCGTTAGCCTTCGGTTTACCGAAGGACGGGATATTTGAAACGCCTAAAGGAGGCTCTGAATGAAACGAACGAAAAAAATCGTAACGACTCTGGTGTTCCTGCTGCTGGTGAGCGGAATGCTCTTCGTTGGATGTGGAAAGGAGGCAAAAGAAACTACTGCCGATGCACCTGCCGTTGACATGCTCGAGAAATCGCTCTATGTCGATACCTCGGTGCTGAAAGCCGCGGACGGTCAGCCCCTGCTCAAAACGGCCGATAAAGAAGATGCGGTCCCCCCCCGTCCGGCAAATCCGGATGCGCTTCCCGAGACCGATCCCATGCACTGGTACGACATGGAATATGCGGGATGGGCCGTCAATAAGACCAACATCCCCGAATCTCCCAAAGACGGAGCAATCGGCAAGAAAGTTGTTATGATCGTACACGGCGACCACCCCTGGACAACCGCCTGTACCACCGGTGCCCAGAAGGTGGCGGATGCCTACGATATGGACCTGAATATTCTCTCTCCCAACTGGGACCTTGCGGTACAGAACCAGATGATCGACCAGGCCATCAATGAACAACCCGACATGATTCTGCTTATCCCCCTGGATGCAAAAACCGCAACCCAGCAGGCACGCAAGATCAACCAGGCCGGCATACCGCTCATCCTTTTTAATACCCTGCCTACAGCCGAAGCGATGAACTATGCGATCACCTGGACCGGACCCGACGATTTCGGTCAGATGAGAAAACTCTCCAGGGTCTTTGCCGATGAGCTTCGTGCAAGAAACCCCGGTGCGAAAGAACTCGGTGTTGCGTATGTTCAGCATGCCCCCGGCGGATCTCCCTACTTCGCACGCGCATTCGGACCTGTTTCCGAACTTGCAGGATACGCACCCGAAGTTAAAACTCTCGACATGCAGGCGCCGGGCTTTGAAGCGGACAAGACCATGCAGCTTGTCTCCGACTGGCTGACCCGTTTCGGATCCGACCTGAAGGGTATTTTCGCAGCCGACGATTCCGCCCAGACCCTTGGAATAATCGAAGCTCTGAAGAAAGCCGGACGTGACGATGTGGTTGTAGTTGCCGCGGGTAACTCCAAGGTCGGAATGGATATGATCCAGGACGGATGGCTTTTCGCCATAACCTATCAGACCGCCGAAGGCGACGGTGCTCTGGCGGTAAAGACCGCTGCCGACTGGTTCAACGGCCTTGACCTTCCCAACCGCCGCAATCTTCCCCAGCACATTATAACCGGAGAAGACGTTGCCGATTTCTATCCTCCCCAGTGGTAGGATTTTCCGAAAAACATCTTTGATACATAGACAAGGCCCGGCCCGGAGCAATCCGGACCGGGCCTTTTTTTACTCCACCACACCTTCCTTCCATTGGGTCGGGCTTAGTCCTGTTTTCCGTTTGAAAAGCCTTGAAAAATAGTACTGGTTCTCAAAATTGAGAAGGGCCGCTACCTCCTTGATCGATAGATCCTGGTTCAGAAGCAGTTCCCTTGCGCGGTGGATGCGCAGCTGCAGAAAATACTGGTAAGGGGTAAGCCCCGTATACTGACGGAATATATTGAGAAGGTGGGTGTAGGCTACTCCCAGTTCATCCGCCAGCTGCTCGACTTCAATCCCGCTTTCAAGGTGCATCTGCATGAGAGAGCGTGCTCCCTTTATGAGATCTCTGTCTCCGTGGGCTGTCTGGGAAGTCATTTCCGATGCATGTATGTGGGCAAGAAGCTGGAGGACGAGAGCGCCGAGGCGAATCTGGAAACCCGGGGTCTGATCCCGGCACAGCTGAACGATGTGCTCGTAGTCCGCCATAATTTCCTGATTTACCCCCAGGTGATGAATCGGCTTCGAGGGATCGAAGAGTCCGTTCCGGTGAAGACGGTTTGCGTGTTCACCCGAGAAGCCGACCCAGTATTCCTGCCATCCTGTCTCAATATTCGGAGAGTAGGCGTGCCACACGCCGGGGAAGAGGATGAAAATATCTCCGGCCTTGATTTCCTGTCGGCCGCGTACATGGTCTTTCAGCCAGCCGCTTCCCGATGTTATATAGACCACCTGAAACTCCCTCAGCACTCTTCCCGTTGCTACGGTGGAAGCGTAAGAGCGCGGGTGGTCTTCCGGGTGGAGAGGGTAAGAAGCGCCCGCGGGAATGTGGCCGTATCCCGCATCGTTGCAGTAAATTTCCCAGCGCAGGGCCTCTTCGTTAACCGGCAGGTAGCGGCTGAAACTGCTTTTGTTATTCGGCATATAAAAAAAGTATATCAACTATCAAATTTTGTCTATTCATTTATTACCTGACAGGGTTTATCGTGTTAATCATGAGGAGGTTCACGCATCATGACCGCTGAAGAAAAGCTGAACATTGGGCTGTTCGGGATCGGGTTGGATACCTACTGGGGGCAGTTTCCAGGTTTGAAAGAGCGTCTTGAAGGATATCAGCAGGAAATTGCCCGTCTGATACTGAATGTACCCGAGGTGAACCTTGTCGATGCGGGGCTCGTTGATAATCCTGAGCGGGCCCGTTCGGTTGGGTCTCTTTTTCGACAGCAGCAGGTTGATATAATATTTTTGTATATCTCTACCTATGCGCTCTCTTCCACTGTGCTCCCCGTGGCACAGACAGCGGGAGTGCCGATTGTTGTTCTGAACATTCAGCCCGTAGCGGCCATCGACTATGAAGCCTTCAATTCCCTGGGCGACAGGGGACTCATGACCGGTGAATGGCTTGCCCACTGCCAGGCTTGCTGCGTGCCGGAGGTGGCAAATGTATTTAACCGGGCCGGAATCGAATATCACCTTCTGACCGGCTATCTCGGCGATGCCGGGACGGAAAAGAGGCTCCGGGAATGGGTGGATGCGGCCGGAGCGGTCAAGACGATGCGCACCAACCGACTCGGGGTCATGGGGCACTACTACGCCGGAATGCTTGATGTCTACACCGACATGACCAGACAGATTGCCGCTTTCGGAGGTCATATCGATCTTGTCGAAATAGACGAGCTGGCACTTCTGCGTTCCAGAGTCAGCGTGAAAGAGGTGAGCGTCAAGCTGGATGAGTTTCACAGGTTTTTCGAGGTCATGCAGGATTGTGATGAGGAAGAGCTTGAACGGGCGGCCCGGACTTCGGTTGCCCTGGACAGACTGGCCGAAAAACACCGGCTGGGTTCATTTGCCTACTACTACGAAGGAAGCGCAGGATCGGAGCATGAGAATATCATTACCTCGGTTATTGCAGGCAATACCCTTCTCACGGGACGGCACATTCCGGTTGCCGGTGAGTGTGAGATTAAAAATGCCCAGGCCATGAAAATCCTGGATAGTCTGGGGGCGGGGGGCTCTTTTTCCGAGTTCTACGCCATGGATTTCAATGATGACATCGTTATGCTGGGCCATGACGGGCCGGCCCACTACGCAATTGCCGAGGGAGGGGTAAAGCTGGTTCCGCTTCCCCTTTATCACGGTAAACCGGGAAAGGGGCTTTCCATACAGATGAGCGTCAAGCATGGTCCGGTCACCATTCTTTCGGTCTGCGAGGGTACACAAGGGGTATTCCTGCTGGTCGCTGAGGGAGAGAGCGTTCCCGGGCCGGTGCTTAATATCGGAAATACAAACAGCCGCTACCGGTTTTCCCCCGGAGCGGCGGAGTTTATGGAGCAATGGTCCAAGGCCGGTCCGTCCCATCACTGTGCGGTAGGGACGGGACATATTGCATCCACGGTTGAAAAATTTGCGAAGCTGACGGGGATCCCCGTACAGCGGATATGCTGAGGAGAAGAGGATGAAGAGAATCGGATTTGCAATGCAGCTCCTTCCGGGAAAAGTGGAAGAGTACAAGAAACGGCACGACGAAATCTGGCCGGAACTGGTGAGAGAACTCGAAAATGCGGGGGTTCGGGATTATGTGATTTATCTTGACCCGCGGACACATACCCTCTTCGCAAGTCAGAAGGTTACCGATCACGGAAGCTCGGAGCATCTGGCGGAAAAAGAGATTGTACGAAAATGGTGGGCCATGATGGCCGACCTTATGGAGACCAATCCCGATTCATCGCCTGTGGTATATGAACTGCAGGAGATGTTCTATCTCGACTGAAGAAGCGGGGAGAGAAGAGGTGCCGGAAAAAATTCTGGAATTAGTCGATATATCAAAAAGTTTTCCGGGAGTTAAGGCATTGGACAATGTGCGTTTCGATCTTGAGCGGGGAGAAATTCACGGTCTCATGGGCGAAAACGGTGCGGGTAAATCGACCTTCATAAAGGTTATTACAGGCGTTCACGCCCCCGATACGGGCAGCATAATTATCGAAGGCAAGCCGGTGGTTTTTACCTCTCCCCTGGATGCGCAGCGCGAGGGCGTGGCGGCAATCTATCAGCATGTAACCTGCTACCCGGACCTGACGGTGGCGGAAAACATCTACATGGGGCATGAAAAAACAAAAGCTCTTACGGGACGTATCGACTGGAAGACCATGCACCGGGAGGCTCAGGGGCTTCTCGATCAGCTTGATGCCAACTTCAGCTCCAATGAACGGATGGGTAACCTTTCTGTGGCGAGACAGCAGATCGTGGAGATAGCCAAGGCGCTCTCAACCGATGCAAAGATAATTATCATGGACGAGCCGACCGCAGCGCTTACCCAGCACGAGAGCGATGAACTCTACCGGATTACCAAAGGGCTCAGGGACAAGGGCGTATCGGTTATTTTCATCAGCCACCGCATGGAAGATATTCAGGAACTGGCCGAAAGAATAACCGTATTCCGGGACTCCCGCTATATCGGGACCTGGCCGATCGGCGAGATTACCCGGGACAAGCTGATAATGGCCATGGTGGGCAGGGAGATTACCCGGATGTTCCCGAAACGGAAGATTGATATAGGGGAGGAGGTGCTCCGGGTCGAGCATCTGAGCCGGACCGGTTTTTTCCGGGATATCTCTTTTGATCTGCGCAAGGGAGAGATCCTTGCCCTGACCGGTCTTGTCGGAGCCGGGCGGACCGAGGTCTGTGAATCGATCTACGGGATCGATCCTCCCGATGCGGGGGAGATCTATCTGCATGGAAAAAAAATCACCCTGGATTCCCCTGTCAGGGCTCTCGAAAAAGGGATAGGTTACCTTCCCGAGGACCGGCAGAAGCAGGGACTTGTCCTGGAGTGGGAGATAGGAAAGAACATAACCCTTCCCTCCCTGGAGAGCTTTTCCCGCCACAGCTGGCTCGATGACGATAAGGAGCGCAGCGCCGCGGGAACCCTCGCCGGACGTCTGCAGGTAAAAGCAGCCGACATTTTCACCCTTGCTTCGGCCCTTTCGGGAGGAAACCAGCAGAAGGTGGTCTTTGCAAAAATACTGACCAACAGCCTCGAGGTGATAATTCTCGACGAGCCCACCAAGGGGGTGGATATCGGGGCCAAGGCGGCCATCTATGAAATTATCGGGGATCTCGCGGAGCAGGGTTACGGAATTATCCTGGTCTCCTCGGAGATGCCGGAAGTTCTGGGAATGAGCGACCGGATTGTGGTGATGAAGGAGGGGCATGTGACCGCCTTCCTTGAAACCTCCGAAGCGACTCAGGAGGAAATACTTAAAGCGGCGATGGTGGTAGAGACTCCCGCGGGAATAGAGGGATAATGGTTTGGCGAAGAAAAATCTGGTTGTAAATGAGAACCTGCGTGAGCTCGGCATTCTGGTATTTATCATTCTGCTCAGTCTGCTCGTGCAGCTGAGAAACCCCGCCTTCCTTACGGTTTCGAACATTACAAGTCTCCTGACGAATACCGCGATTCTCGGAATCCTGGCGGTCGGGATGATGCTGGTGCTTATTACCCGGGGTATTGATCTTTCCATAGGAGCCATAATTGCCTTTACCGGCATGGTGACGGCAATAACCGTTGCCGCTAATCCCGGGATGCATCCCTTTCTGGCCATTGCCCAGGGAACCGGAATCGGGCTGCTCATAGGGATGGCAAGCGGAACACTGGTTGCCTACGCGGGCATGCTTCCCATCATTGCAACCCTTGGCATGATGAATATCGTACGGGGTTTCACCTACGTCGTCTCCGGCGGCAGATGGGTAAGCTCCTATCAGATGTCCACCGGCTTCAAGGCGATTGCGACCGGTAAGGTAGCCGGAATAAACAATCTTATTGTCATAGCTGTTCTTGTCTATATTGCTGCCGCCTATTTTGTGAACCACACAAAAACGGGGCGCCGGATATACGCGGTCGGTTCAAACCCCGAGGCAGCAGAGGTCTCCGGACTGCCCAGACGCAGGCTGATTTTTCTCGCCTATTCCATAATGGGCGCTCTGTCGGGACTCGCGGGAGTTCTGTGGGTTGCAAAGTTCGCTTCCGCCCAGGGCAATACCGCCATGGGATACGAACTGCAGGTTATTGCCGCCTGTATTCTGGGCGGGGTAAGCATATCCGGAGGAGTCGGCCGTCTGTCGGGCCTTATCCTCGGAACTCTCATGTTCGGGATTCTGAACAATGCACTGCCCCTTGTGAACGTATCTCCCTTCTGGCAGATGGGGATACAGGGATTCACCATTCTGGCTGCGGTTATAACAAATGTCATGGTAAAGCGGAACACCGAAAGAAACGCCCTGCGCAGGAGAGCCATATGAGCGATGCCGTCACAATCGGAACCGAACGCAGCTGGAGCTGGAAAAAGTTTTTCTTTCAGTGGGAATGGCTTCTGGTGCTTGTGCTGCTGCTGGTCATTTTTATTAATTCCTTGCTGTCTCCCTATTTTCTATCCTTTTCGACCCTGCTGAACGCTCCGACGACCTTTCTCGACAAGGCTTTTATCGTCTTCCCCATGATGCTGGTCATCATTCTGGGACGTATCGATATTTCCGTCGGATCAAACGTGGCTCTATCGGCGGTAGTTATGGCAGTGGCCTACAATGCGGGTCTGCCTATGCCGCTTGCCATTATCCTCTGTCTCGTGGTCGGGACCGTCGGAGGGGCAGTCAACGGTCTGCTTATGATAAAGTTCAAGGAACTCTCTTTTGTCATTGTAACCCTTTCGACCATGATAATTTATCGGGGCATCGCCTATATTATCCTGGGCGATCAGTCTTCCGGTGATTTTCCCGAATGGTTTTCCTTTCTGGGCTGGGGATCGATTCTGGGTATTCCTTTTATTATTGTATGTTTTTTTATCACAGCTCTCCTCTTCGGGCTGCTTCTGCACAAAACCAGTTTCGGAAGGGTTGTATACGGAATGGGTTTCAACATGAAAACATGCCGTTACTCGGGAATAAAGGTAGACCGGGTTGTCATGATGATATTTACCCTTGCAGGCCTTATGTCCGCGGTTTCGGCAATCTTTCTGACAAGCCGTATGGGAAGTACCCGACCCAATGTTGCCCAGGGCTACGAACTGGAGGTAATCGCAATGGTTGCCCTCGGCGGGGTAAGCACAAGCGGGGGAATCGGCCGTATAGCCGGTCCCATTCTTGCCGTATTTATTATCGGATATCTCAGTTACGGAATGGGCCTTGCCAATATTCAGGCGCCCGTGGTGCTGGTGGGAATCGGAACTCTTCTGATCCTTTCGGTACTGGCGATGAAGGTAAGGTTTTCATTCAGAGGAAAAAGAAAATCGGCCATATAGCGTTGCTATTGAGGCTGAGAATAAAGAGAGGAGGTCTTTTTATGAAAAAGACAGTATTGTTTCTGCTGATAGTGCTTCTCGCAACCGCACCGGTGGCTATGGTGCTCGCGGGCGGCGGACAGGAAAAGGGGGCGGAACGCCACGCCTTTATCTTCAAGAATACCGGAAATCCCTACGGCGACAAGCAGATGCAGGGCTTTGCCGAAGGAATCGAAGAGCAGGGCTTTGAAGCGATTACCAGGGCACCCGATCAGCCGACTGCAGAGGCCCAGATCCAGATTATCGAACAGCTTATTACCCAGAAGGTGGCATCCATCAGTATTACCGGAAACGACTTTGATGCTCTGGAACCGGCACTGAAGAAAGCTATGAATGCCGGCATCAAGGTGCTTTCCGCCGACTCCGCGGTCAATCCCGCAAGCCGTCTTACTCACATCAATCAGGCCGACTCCGAGATGATAGGACGCACCCTTATTCAGGCGGCCTACGACATGGCGGACGGAGCGGGCGACATCGCCATCCTTTCGGCCACCAGCCAGGCTTCCAACCAGAACCTCTGGATTGAATGGATGAAAAAGGAACTTGCGGAAAACTCATCCAAATACAAGGATCTTAAGCTGGTCCGTGTCGCCTATGGTGATGATCTGCGCGACAAGTCGGTAAGCGAGACCGAAGGGCTTCTGCAGAGTTTCCCGAACCTCGAGGTTATAATCGCGCCCACCACCGTCGGCATTGCCGCCGCTGGACGTGTCATTACCGACCGCGGTCTTATAGGCGAGGTAAAGGTTACCGGACTCGGACTCCCCTCGGAAATGGCCGAATACATTGAAAACGGAGCCTGCCCCTACATGTTCCTCTGGAACCCGATTGATGTAGGTTATCTGACTGCCTATGCCGCAACAGCCGCGGTCAAGGGCGATATTACCGGCAAAGCCGGAGAAACCTTTTCCGCCGGACGGCTTGGCGAGTTTGAAATCGTTCCTGCCGGAGACGGGGGAACCGAGGTGCTGCTCGGTGCTCCGTACAAGTTTGACCCCGATAATATTGCCGACTGGAAAACGGTTTACTGAAAAAACGGACCCATCGGATCATTCGGCCGCTGCCTCCTCCGGGAGACAGCGGCTTTTTTTCTTACTGCTGGCCGAGGGCAGCCTGAAGCATGGAGAACGACTGCATAAGCCAGAGAATCTCCGCGGAGGGAATAAACATGCTGCTTGAGAGGCTTTTTCCCGCTGTGGTATATCCGGAAATGCCTGCAGGTTCCCCGGGAATTCTGAAGGCCGTATTACCGAGGGCCGAGGGTACCATCTCCATAAAGCTTTTCAGCCGCATATTCCAGATAAGGTGAGCGGAGTCCGGCGCCCGGGTAATCCAGTCGGGCCTTTCACCTTCCTGTGCCGTGAATGCACCTGAAGCCGCCTTATCCAGAAAGGCTTCGACGGGTTCTCCCATATTCATGTGAAAATAACAGAAATCATCCTTGATCACATAATAGAGCTTCATCCGTTCAAGCATAGCCGCTTCCAGTGCCATGGAGGGGTTTTCCGTTATTATGTAGGATATCTCCCTGTAGCTGATATCTCCGTAGCTTTTCTCCTCGAGCTGCATGCCCCACTCCAGTCCCTTTTCTCCATAGATGGAGGTAAAGAGTGAGTTTATTCCGGGATGGGAGTAGAGTGCTTCAAGCGATGTTTCAAAGGCTGCGGGGTCCGAAAGTTCCACTATGCCGGTAAACTGAAATCCGAACATCTCCATGGGGTTTGCGGCGGCTTCGGGACGAATGTTCAGATCCATGGAGAATGCTCCGCGCGGTCCGACGGTCCTGTTCATTTCCCTTGAAAGCTCAAGATACTCGGCCACCGACGCTTCGGGGCTTCCTCCGGGGGCGAGAATGAACGAATAGAGTTTGTCGGTAAGAGCCTGGCGGTCCCGGGGATCGATATTGTAAATGCCGGTGAAAAGGGCCTGCTCGTCATCAAGGCTGACTGAAAAACCGGTGCTTCCTTTGACCGGTCTGACCGATTTCAGGAAACGGGCCATACCATCCCTGAAAAACAGATCGCTGCCTGCCTCTATTCCGGCTTCCCCGGCGGAGAGCTGGGCCCAGCCGGTATCCATCTGCCGGAAGAAGCTGAAATAACCGTCGAGGATGCGCAAGGCCATCTCCGAATCATCGGTCTGGGCTTCTTCCATGGCGGTTTTAAGGCTTTCCAGGTCAAGGTCGAGGATGGAGAAAAACTGTTCAAAGTTTATATAGGCCTGGAGGGCTCCGGATGAGTAGTTCCTCAAATGTCCCAGTTCCGCCGTTTTGTCCGGCGGGAACGTATCCATCAGTTCCTTGTGGGAAAAAACCACCAGGTACCCCTTGTGTTCCAGGGTAAAGGTGTTGTCCTTCTTTTCAAGCTCCGCCCGCAGTTCATCGGCAGAAGCCTCTTCGGTCAGGGGAAGAAAAAGCATGAATCCCGGTTTGGTTTCACCGCTCACGGGCAGCCCCGCCAGTCCGACGGGCCGGCTGAAATCCAGGACTCCGGCCGAAAGTTCCGGGCTTGTCTGTTCCAGAATAGCGGTAAGCTGATCTTTGAGTTTCGCATTTTCATTCTGCATATTGATGGATCTCAGAAACAGGTCCGCATCTTCCAGAAGCTGATCGGGATCGGCTATCTGAAAATAGAAGGCGCTTTCTTCCGGAACCATCTTTTCGATGGGGCGGGTTCCTGCGCAGGAAAAGAGGAAGAGGCTGATGAGGGGCAGCAGCAGGGTCAGTAATCTTGCTTTTTTCATAGGTACATCTCTCTTTGCTATGGTTTTTCCGTATCCTAACAGTAAAGAGCGAATACGAAAAGCACTTGATCAAGATACCTTTCAGGGTGGATGATATCCCGTTTTGCGCACAGCAGGAGGTCTTTTCATGTTTGTTCCGAAGCTTTTTACCACCCTCAGGGGCTATACCCGCCGTCAGTTTCTTGCAGACAGCGGTGCGGGGCTTATTGTCGCCCTTATCGCCTTTCCTCTTTCCATAGCTCTGGGAGTTTCCAGCGGGGTATCTCCCGAGGTGGGGCTCTATACGGCCGTGACGGGCTGTATTGTGGTTGCGATTCTGGGCGGAAGCAGGGTACAGGTGGCGGGGCCTACCGGCGCTTTTGTCGTGGTGGTTGCCGGAATAATCGGGGAGTTCGGTTTTTCGGGGATGGCCATGGCGACGCTCATGGCAGGTCTTATGCTTATTCTGCTCGGTCTTGCCAAAATGGGGGATGTCATTACCATGATTCCCTATCCGATAACCACGGGCTTTACCAGCGGGATTGCCGTGACCATAGCACTTACCCAGGTGGGAGATTTTCTCGGCCTGCCGGCGGGTTCAGGAATTTTCGAGTCGCTTCCGGGGATGAACCTGTATGCACCGGCGGTGGGACTGGGAACAATTCTTGTCCTTAGCCTGTGGCCCAGGCTGAAAACGCCGGTTCCTCCAGCTCTGGTCGCGATTATTGCCGCAAGCCTGGCGGTAAGTCTTCTGAACCTCCCGGTGGAGACCATCGGAAGCCGCTTCGGCACCCTTTCTACGGCCCTTCCGCGTTTTTCCGTTCCGGAATTCAGCTTTGCTCAGCTTCACCTGCTTCTGCGACCCGCAATTACCATCGCCGCTCTCGGCGCTATCGAAAGTCTTCTTTCCGCCGTGGTTGCCGACGGGATGATAGGGGGAAACCACCGTTCAAATATGGAGCTTATAGCCCAGGGGGCGGCCAACACCCTCTCCGCCCTCCTGGGCGGAATCCCGGTTACCGGTGCCATTGCCAGAACCGCCGCGAATGTCAGGAACGGAGGGCGAACTCCCGTTGCGGCCCTGGTCAGCGGTATCTTTCTCTTTGTGATGCTCCAGCTTCTTCTCCCCCTTGCACGGCAGATTCCCATGAGCGCTCTCGCGGCGGTGCTTTTGATGGTGGCCTTCGGTATGGGGGAGTGGCACTATTTTACCCACCTCCGGCGGGCACCCAAAAGCGATTATCTGGTCTTTATTGCGACCTTCTCCCTGACGGTGATTTTTGATCTGGTCGCGGGGATAATGGTTGGAATGCTCCTGGCAGTGTTCCTCTTCATGAAGAGAATGGCCGATGTTGCATCAGTGGAGCTGATTGCGGATAACGATGAGGGGAAGGATGACCGCCTCTTCGATGCGGCGGGCATTTTCCCCGACGAAGCTTCGGCGGTCTACCGCATACGCGGCCCCTTTTTCTTCGGCGCCGCCGAGAAGTTTCTGGGAACCCTCCGCAAGCTCGATCCCGATGTACGCAGGGTTGTGCTCGACCTCTCAGGAGTTCCTGCCATGGATGCCACCGCTTTCAGGGCTCTGGAAATGATGGCGGAGCAGATGGCCGGCCGTGACGGTACTCTTGTTCTTTCCGGATTGAACCCCCAGCCCCATGCGCTACTGCGGCGCTACGGTTTTCTTGAACGCCGCGGAATTGAGACTGCGGCCGAACAGGGGGCGGGGAGCGACTGATTGCCCTGCGGGAGCATTGAAATCGGCCTCAAACCTGATAAAAACCCCTGACAGATTGAAGTTCTTCCAATATGCTGTAGATAAGAGGAGGATTGTATGAATAAACGTTCAAAAATGAAAATAGGAAAGTATCTGGTTTCAAAGGGTCTCCTTTCGGTGGAAGAGGAAAAAACTGTCGCCGCCATCCAGGAAAAAATGTCTCCGGAGGATCGGGAGCGGTTCGGCAAAATCGCCGTTGAGGTTGGTTTTATCAAGGAAAGCATGCTTAAAGACGCCATGAAGGAGAAGAGGGAGAAAGAGAAGGGGAAGGGCTGATGATCCGTCAGGGTCCGGTACTTCTATTGATATAATATCTGCTCTTGTATCTTGCCTCATGGAGTATTCCCTCCTATAATGAATCATCGAGGGATTAGAGATATGAGGCAAAACAGTTTTTTTATATTCCGGGTCATGCTGTTGCTGACTCAAGTGCTGTCCGGGCCGATGCTGATGGCTCAGCTGCCCGGACAGCTGCGTTTCTCACATCTTACAACCCGGGATGGTCTCTCAAGCTCCTCGGTCTCCGGGATCATTCAGGACAGGCAGGGAATAATCTGGATCGCCACCCAGGCCGGTCTGAACAGATATGATGGTTATAAGTTTAAGACCTACGAGAATGATCCCTTCAACCGGAACTCGCTCTCTCATAATCTTATTCAGACCATGTATCTGGATGATGACGGGATAATCTGGCTGGGCACCTACGGAGGACTGAACCGGTTCGATCCGGTGAGTGAAGAATTTACCTTCTTCGACCGGACGCCGGAAGATCCTCATTCGCTCAGCAACAATGTTGTTGTTGCCATAACCAGGGATGCGGAAGGCGCCCTGTGGGTTGGAACACTGGAAGGCCTCAATCGTCTGGATGAAGAGAAGGGTACCTTTACACGGTATCTGCCGGACCCCGCGGATAAGCATTCCATATCCGACAAGGTTATCCGGAGCCTCATGACGGACCGCAAAGGGAACCTGTGGATAGGGACCTATTCGGGACTTTGCCGCTATGTGCCGGAGGAGGACCGCTTCGAACGTTTCGGCAGCGATCCGGAAGATCCCGAATCTCTGCCTTCGCCCTATGTAATGGCAATTATTCAGGACCCTCATAATGACGAGCGCCTGTGGCTGGGCACCTGGGGCGGGGGTGTTACCGCCTTCGACACCGTTACCGGAACGGGTAAAACCTTTGACATTCCCGCCAGGGAGGTATACCAGCTGCTTTTTGACACAAGGGGCAGACTCTGGGCGGGCTCCTGGGGCAGCGGACTGGTCGTGCTTGATCCCGTTACCGGAAAAAACCTGCATATCTCCAGCGGCAATGCGAGCCACCTGCAGAGCGGGCTGTCCCACAATGTGGTGTACTCTCTTTTTGAGGATATGTCGGGCATTATCTGGATCGGTACCAACGGCGGCGGGGTCAATAACTATGTGGAATGGGAAAACCGGTACCGTTTTATTGTGAACGAACCGGGAAATCCGGATAGTCTGGCGGAGGGAAAGGTTACTGCCATACTTGATGATGCCGACGATACCATATGGATAGGTGTGTATGCAGGCGGACTCAACCGCTACAATCCTGAAACGGGCGGCATAGTCCGTTACATCCACGACCCCGATAATCCTAGCAGTCTGAGCAATAACATAGTCAATATAATCTTCAGAGACAGCAGGGATAATCTGTGGGTCGGCACAAATGAAGGCTTGAACAGGTATCTGCCCTCGGTCGACGGATTTGAGCGGATCTATGCCGACGGCACTGAAATGACACCGCCGGAAAATATCATCTATGAGATAACCGAGGACAGCAGGGGAAATTTGTGGTTCGGTACCAATTCCTTCGGAGCCGTACGCTGGAATCCTGATACGGGGGTGTATCGTACCTTCACATCTGACCCGGAGGTTCCCGGAACGCTGAGTGACAATCTTGTAAGAAGCATCATGGAGGACAGGGACGGGGAGATCTGGATCGGAACGAATAAGGGACTGAACCGCTTTCAAAGGGATACCGGGCTTTTTACAAAATACCATTACCAGGCCGATAAGCCGGACGGTTTGAGCAGCGACAATATAAGAAATATAATCGAGGATTCGGCGGGAACGCTCTGGATAGCAACTACCGGAGGCGGATTGAACCGTTATCACCGTGAAACCGACAGCTTTACAAGCATCTCCAGAAGGGACGGGCTTTTGAGCAATCATATTCTTGGAGCTGTTGAAGGAGTAAAGGGTCAGCTCTGGATAAGCACAAACAGGGGAGTTAATGTTTTCGATTCCGGGAAAAAGACATTCAGAACCATAGACAGTTCCAACGGTTTGCTTTCCAATGAACTTACCGCAGGGATTGCCCGGGGACGGGACGGCTCACTTTATATCGGCAGTGTAAACGGAATTACCATCATCAAAGGCGAAGAAGATGATGAGTACCATTTTACTCCTCCCCTGGTCCTGACCTCCTTTGAGGTTGTCGGGCAGCCCCGCCCGCTGGAGTTTGAAGCCGAAGGACGCTACGGAGCGATAGAGCTCGACTATTCCGACCGTTTGTTTTCCTTTCAGGTATCCGCTCTTGATTATTCGGCTCCCGAAAGAAACCAGTATGCCTTCAGACTCGAAGGTTTTGAGAAGGAATGGAACTACACCGGAACAAGGAACTATGTAAGGTATACCAACCTTAATCCCGGATCATATACCCTTCATATTATCGGTGCCGGAAGCAGGGGCAACTGGAATGATACCGGTATAACCGTTCCCATAATCATTCGCTATCCATGGTGGAGCTCCCATACCGCTTTTTTCTTTTATGCCCTTTTTCTTACGGCGCTTCTGGTATTTACGGGACTCTGGATCCGTGCCGGGAAACTCAGGGCGGAAGCGAGATACAGCGAGCAGGAGAGGATAAACCGGCAGCTCGATATAAAGGTCAAGGAACGCACGGCGGAGATTGAGACTTCACGGAAAATCGCCGAACAGGCCACCAGGGCGAAGAGTCTCTTCCTGGCCAATATGAGTCATGAAATAAGAACTCCCCTCACCGGGATGCTCGGCATGTTTTCCCTGCTTTCCAGGACTGCTCTTGACGATCCCCAGCGTTCCCTGCTCGAGCATTCACGAATTGCCGCCGAGAGCCTGAACCAGCTGGTCAGCGACCTTCTCGACGTGGAGACAATAGAATCGGGGACTCTCAAGCTTCATGAAGAGCCTTTTTCTCTGACGGCGGCGGTCCGCTATGTTGACAGCCTCTTTCAGGAACGGGCCCGGAGCCGGAATCTGGATCTCCGGCTGGAACTCTCCATCCCCGAAGAGTGTGATGTTGTTTTCGGTGACCGGAACAGGTTTATCCAGATTCTGTCCAACCTTGTCTCGAACGCAATCAAGTATACCGATACCGGTTTTGTTGTCGTCGCCGTCGATGCAGGCAGTACCGGTGCTGACGGTCGCTCGAGGTACACCCTTCGGGTTAGCGACACAGGGGTCGGCATACCGCAGGAAAAGTTTGCCACCATATACGAAAGCTTTTCCCAGCTGGATACGGGCTATTCGAAAAGCTCCCGGGGTGCGGGGCTGGGGCTTGCCATCGTTAAACAGCTGGTCCTCGCAATGGGCGGGGAAATAGATGTCAAAAGCAGGGTGGGCGAGGGGTCGGAGTTTATAGTCTGCCTCTTTCTCCCGGGCGGGCAACTTGAACGGGATAGCGCCGTATCCGCGGCCGAACCGGAATTGCCGGCGGAAGCGGGAACCGGAGAGATCCTGGTCTGTGAAGATGAAGGAATAAACCGGCTCTATCTCGGAAACTTTCTTCGGGATTCCGGCTATTCCGCAGACCTTGCGGCGAACGGAAGAGAAGCCCTGGAGATGGCATCCAAAAAGAGATACTCGCTGATTCTCATGGATCTGGGCATGCCGGAAATGGACGGACTTGAGGCAACCGCACACATTCGAAGCCGGGAAGAGGGACACACCCCGATTATTGCCCTGACGGCACACACCTATGACGAGGATATTCAGAAGTGTATGAATGCCGGAATGGACGATTTTGTTTCAAAACCCATTGTCGAGAAGGTTTTGATTGAGAAGATAAGGCAGTGGCTGGCTCATTAGTCCTCAAATGATGCCGGTTTCCGTACCCAATGGTACGTACCCGATGGAAGTATTCCGGTATACTTTCACACATGAACACAATTAGCCTTAAAGACACCTTGTTTGCCATTACCGAGAAGCACCCCGAAACAATCGACCTGTTTGTTTCTCGCGGCTTTGACGGGATGGACGACTACGCCCAGCGTTCCGGCTACGGCAGGGTCATTACCCTGGAAATGGCGCTGGATATGAAAAAGATACATAAGGAACTCTTTCTTGAACTCCTCGAAGAGGCAGTGGACAGGAAAAGCAGCCTCCGCAGGAACGGCGATGCCCTTACGGTAACCGGACTCCTGCCCTGTCCGGTCCGCATCCCGCTCCAGGAATCATTCGACCGCTTTGTTTCCGGATACCAGGAGCGCAGCTCGCTTACTATCGATGCGGAACTGAAGGCCGCAAGCAGCGGAACCGGATGGGTCGAAGATCATCTGGCAGGTGCGGAATCAATCGATGATCTGCCAGACTGTTTCATCTCCGCCGGTTTCGATCTTTTTTTCGACCGCGCACTTATCGGGCGTTTCAGGGATGAGCATCAGTTTGCCGACCTGGTTTCATGGAAGACGGAAAATCCCGCCTTTGCGGGCCGTAACCTTGTGGATCCCGAGGGGGCCTATTCGGTTATTTCGGCTGTACCGGCGATTTTTCTGGTAAATGTCAATGAACTAGGGGATCGCCCGGTTCCCGGCAGCTGGGAGGAACTGCTCAACGGAGATTACGACCACTCGGTCTCGCTCCCCGTGGGCGATTTCGACCTCTTCAATGCCATTCTGCTTACTCTCAGGGAGCGTTACGGCGATGAAGCGCTGGTGAAGCTCGGCAGGGTTATGCTCCAGGGAATGCATCCCTCGCAGATGGTAAAGAGCGAGCGGATGAAGTCCAACCGTCCTGCTGTTACCATCATGCCCTGGTTTTTCACCAAAACCGTGCGCGAGGGCGGTGCGATGAAGACGGTATGGCCCTCGGACGGCGCGGTACTGAGCCCGATCTTCATGCTCACGAAGAAAAACAAGACGGAGCAGCTGCAGCCGGTGGCCGATTTCTTTTCATCCAGGGAGGTCGGGGAAATCCTGGCGCATCAGGGGCTTTTCCCCTCCCTCCACCCGGAGGTGGAAAACACCCTGCCGGATCCCTCTCCCTTTATGTGGCTCGGCTGGGATTATATCCGGAGTCACGACCTGTCGGCGGAGATAAAGAGCTGTGAAGAAATCTTCAACAATGCCCATGTCCCCCTTCAGGAGGGTGTATGAACCTTGTCACTGTATCCGGCCCCCCCTCCTCGGGAAAGACCGCTGTAATTCTGAAAACCGCCGATGCCCTCATCCGGCAGGGGCGGAGCATCGGGGTCGCAAAGTTTGACTGTCTCTCGACCGACGACGACAAGCTCTACGAGAAGGCGGGCATCCCGGTGCAGAAGGGACTCTCCGGATCACTCTGTCCCGATCACTACTTCGTAAGCAACATCGAAGAAGTTACAAAATGGGGAGTCGAGAACAAGTTTGACCTCCTTATCAGCGAGTCTGCGGGACTCTGCAATCGCTGTTCCCCCTATATAAAAGAGATCCGGGCGGTCTGTGTTATCGACAATCTGAGCGGAATCAACACTCCGAAAAAAATAGGTCCCATGCTCAAGAGCGCCGACGTGGTGGTCATAACAAAGGGAGATATCGTATCCCAGGCGGAACGCGAGGTCTTCGCGTCCAGGGTAAGCATGGTCAATCCCAGGGCAACGATAATTCACGTGAACGGACTTACCGGTCAGGGTGCCTTCGAGCTGAGTACGCTCATTTTTGACGAAACGGAGCAGGTCGATTCGGTAAAGGGAAGGGAACTGCGTTTCCCCATGCCTTCGGCGCTCTGTTCCTACTGTCTCGGCGAGACGCGGATAGGAGAACAGTTCCAGATGGGAAATGTCAAAAAAATCAGCCTGGAGAGGGAAGCCGGGAAAGGGGGAAATAATGAATAAGACGGATATTTCCCGGGAAATAGGCAGGCTGCCTCTTTCGGAACTTATTGCACGATATCCCTTTCTCGACCTCTATCTCTCTTCGGCGGGAATTGAGCTGCGCCCCGGGGAGGAACGCCCGCTGCCGGGGCTCCTTGAGTCTCTGGAAAGTGAAGAAATAGAGGACAAGGCAATAGATACCGCGGGTCTCCTGGAGGGGGCGGAAAGCCATATCCTGCAGATGCTTGCCTTTCTGGGAGGAACCGGCCGATCGGGGATTGGAGAGATAAGCATTCTGCCCGGGCGTTTCAAGACCGGAGAAGCGGAGACCTTCGGGGAGCTGCACTTCAGACGCAGTGAGACCATATCGATAGTAGGTCCCACCGGCTCGGGGAAGAGCAGGCTCCTGGCGGACATAGAGTGGATGGCCCAGGGGGATACGCCGACCGGGCGGAAGGTACTGGTGGACGGAAAAGAGCCCGACCGCAAGTGGCGTTTTTCCACCTCCGACAAGCTGGTTGCGCAGCTGTCTCAGAACATGAACTTTGTCATGGACCTTACCGTAAGGGAGTTTGTTCAGCTTCATGCGGAAAGCAGAATGACGGAGGAGCCGGAAAGGGTGGTGGAAGCGGTCATAGCCGAGGCAAATGAGCTGGCCGGTGAGCGCTTTACCCCGGAAACAGCCATAACCTCTCTCTCCGGCGGGCAGTCGAGGGCGCTCATGATTGCGGATACGGCAATCCTCTCGAAATCTCCCATCGTTCTGATAGACGAGATAGAAAATGCGGGAATAGACCGCAAGAAAGCGCTCTCTCTCCTTCTGTCGGAGGAGAAAATAGTGCTTATGGCAACCCACGACCCCATCCTCGCCCTCATGGCCGACCGGCGGATCGTCATAAAAAACGGCGGAGTACATATGGTTATTGAAACGAGTGATGAGGAGCGGCAGGTGCTCAATGATATTGAGAAGCTGGACAGGAAGGTCCAGTCGCTGCGGACAATGCTGAGATCGGGGGAAAGCCTGACCGGCTTCTCATTCTGACGTAAGGAAGGAGATTATATATGCATGACGGATGTTCGGCCAGCTTCGGTGCGGCCGGTGAAGTAGTGGAAAAAGTAAGAATGATGGGTTTCGCGGAGCAGTTTCTGCCGGTTCCGCTGCAGATTGTCTGCGGCGGCTGTTCGCGGGAGTTTGAGATGGAAACATTTGAGGCGGAATGCCCGGGCTGCGGGACAATTCATGCCGTTACCCCCTGCCACGCTTTCGATCCCGCGAATGTGGTAAGTACCGCTCCCGTGAGTGGAGGGGAGCGGTAAGGGCAAGCTGCTCCGGCTTTACTTTTTAACCTGCTCTTCAACCGGAAAAAAGATTTCTGTTTTCAGCTCGGCATCCGGAACTTCTCCGGGTGCGTTCAGATAGGTTTCATACATCCAGGGTGTGACCTTTATCTTCTCCGCGGCTATGAAAGCCATTACCTTGTTGTAAGTCTCTTCGAGGGTGGAGTATGGTCCGGTGTGGATTTCCGATACCACCTTTCCTCCGGGGATGGTTCCCGGCTCCAGGCGCCCGCTCTTTTCCATGGGGGAGGGAACCGGAAAACCGATCTCCACATCCAGGGCCTCCATATCCATATTGTGGTAAAGGGCGAAGGGAGGGCCGACGAAGGGAACCCCCTCTGACTGCATGCGGGCGGCTATCTCGCCGTAGATCGGACCCATCACATTCGGCAGTTCGCTTACCGGCGTAACAAGCCGTACCCTCAGGGTATTCTGTTCCTTTACTTCCCGTACGTTCATAATCTGCTCCTTTTGCGTTTGATGGGGTGATGATGACATGGCTAATACGACATCCCTGTGTCGTAGATAAAAAATTATGGGTAAAATTCGGCTATTCTTGCGGCCGAAGCACCTATTATCTTCCGGATGCGTTCCGGTTCCAGTACTTCGACAAAATCGCCGAACGAGAGAATGTAGCCGTAGACCCAGCCGTCCTCGGGGAAGCGGGTGCGTACCACCAGGCTTCCGTCCTCCAGGACGCTGCACTCTTCTTCGGGATAGTATTCTTCCACCATATGACGCATCACCGGATTGAATTTAAGTATGATTTCGAGGGAAGCGCTGCTGCTTTCCCGGTAATTATCCCGGAGAAAGGTGTCGAAAGAGAGATCTCTCCTTTTAAAGCGGGAATCGATCAGTTCGGGCTCCCGTATCCGGGAAATCCTGAAAAGGCGGTAGTCCTCCCGTTCCCGGCAGTAAGCGAAGAGATACCAGGATCTCCACCGGAAGGCTATGGTCATCGGCTCTACGGTTCGCCGGCTCTGCTCCAGTTTGTTGCTGGTATAGGAGAAGCGAAGAAGCTGCTCATTCTCCACCGCCTTGCGGACTATGCGGAAGGTCTCCCTCTGCCGGGGATCTCCGCCCATCATGCTGAAGTCGATGGAGAGCTTCTCATTCCTTTCGGAGAAGAGTTCCAGACCCGGACCGGGCAGGAGGGTTTTCACCTTTTCCAGGGTGCCGTCCAGACTGCTGTCCGCAAGAGAGCTGCCCACCCCCTCGAGGGCGGTAATAATAAAATAAAGGTCGTCCAGACTCATAAGCTGGCGGTCCATTTTCCAGGAGTCCATTATTCCGTAACCGCCGCGGGGGCCCTGAATGGTGAAGATCGGTATGCCCGCCAGTTCGATCGCCTCCATATCCCTCTGGATGGTTCTGACGGTCACGCCGAAGCGCTCCGCCAGTGCGGCTGCCGAAACAAGGTCGCGGTTGAGCAGGTAAACAATAATGGAAAGAAGCCGGTCGATTTTCATGGAAAGCAGTATAGCAGATTTTTCCGTAAGCGGCGCAGCAAGCGGGCGATTGACCCTTGTGGTGCGAAGGGACATAATCAGAACATATGAACCTTATAAGCGAACCGGTATTCTCCTGGGTGGTACTTCCACTGCTCATTTTTTTTGCGCGTATTTCCGATGTGACCATCGGAACCATGCGGATTGTCTTTGTCTCCCGGGGGCATAAATTCGCAGCCCCCCTGCTCGGTTTTTTCGAGGTCCTTATATGGCTGCTGGCGCTCGCCAAGATTATGCAGAACCTGAGCAACCCGCTTACCTACGTGGCCTACGGAGCGGGCTTCGCCATGGGCAATTATATCGGAATTTCCCTGGAAGAGCGGCTGGCCATGGGAATGTGCGTTGTGCGCATCATAACCCGGCGGGACGCCCACGAACTGGTCGTTCAGCTCCGCGCCGAGGGATACGGCGTTACGGTAATGGATGCCGACGGAAACTTCGGAAAAGTCGCCGTCTTCTACAGCGTAATCAAGCGCTCCTGTCTTTCTCATTTTGTTGAAATTATTCAGCAGTACAACCCCAAGGCCTTTTATACCGTGGAAGATGTTCGTTTTGTGAATGAGGGCCATTACCCCCAGGGAAACCGTATCTGGCGGCGCCCCCTCCGCAAAGGAAAATAGTACACGCTTGATGGTCAGGGATTACATTACTATATTGCAGAAATACACTGATTTCAGTCCGGAGGATGAAGCGTGAGCAGAAAGGTCGATATTGAAATACGTCAGGCGGAGATTGACGATCTTGCCGCCATCTTTCATCTGGGAGAGAAGGTTTTCACCTCCCAGGAGTTTTCCAATCTCTACCGCACCTGGGACGAGTATGAGGTTACAACCTTCTTCAACCAGGAGTCGGAAAACCTTATCGTTGCGGAGGACGATGGCCGCGTTGTCGGTTTTGCCATGGGAACCACCATCGAAAAAGCAAGATCCGCCTGGAGCTACGGCCATCTTGTCTGGCTTGGAGTCGAACCCGATTACGCCAGATCGGGAGTGGGCAGCATGCTTTTTGACAAGTTCAAAAGGCTGATGAAGAAACAGGGTGTCCGCATGCTTATGGTGGATACCCAGGCGGACAACGAGCCGGCGATCCGCTTTTTCCGGAAGAAGGGTTTTGAGAACCCCACCGAACATCTCTATCTGACAATGCAGCTTTAGGAGGTGCGCCGAATGGAAAAACGTCACATACAGGCCGACCGTCTTCATTCCCTTTTTCGGGATATGGTGGATATCTACACCCCCTCCGGAAAGGAGGAGGAACTGACCCGCTATCTCGCCGAATATCTTGACGGTACGGGACTGAGTGTCGTGCTCCGTTCGGTGGACGAAACCCGCTGCAACCTCGAGATAAGCGCGAAAAGAGCCGTTCCGGAATACCTCTTTCTGGGGCACCTTGATACGGTGCCCGCCTACGATATTGAGCAGTACGACTTTTCCGAAGAGGAAGGAAAGTGCTACGGCCTGGGGACCGCGGATATGAAAAGCGGCTGTGCAGCCCTGGTGGAGGCATTCGTGACGGCCGCCGAGGGCGGCTTTCTGCCGGGGAATGTAATGCTCTCCCTGGTTGTGGGAGAAGAGGAAAGCGGAGACGGCACCGAGGCGCTTCTGGAGGCCTACCGCTTCAAGAACGCCCTGGTTGCCGAACCTACCGGGATGCATCCCTGTACAAGCCACTACGGTTATGTGGAGATGATTCTTTCCATCTTCGGCTACCGGAGGCATGCGGCAATGTCCGATCCCGACACCCACTCCATACGGACCATGCTCCGCCTCCTTCTGCAGCTTGAAGAACGCCTTGAGAGCACCGAACGGGATACGGTGCTCAATATACGGGACCTGCACAGCTCGGAGTCCGGATTCGCATCACCCGACCGCTGCACCACCAGCATGGACCTGCATCTTCCCCCGGAAACCGGAGTAAAACAGTATTCGGAAGAGCTTGAACGCTTTTTCCGCAGCTTCCTGGACGAAAGCGCCATTACCGGGTATGAGATAGAAATGCCCTTCGTCACCGACGGCTACGTGATGGATCCCGCCAACCCCTTTCTCTCGCGCCTGGAGTCGGTCTTTACCGGATTATCGATCCCCTGGAATCCCGGTGCCTTCAGAAGCCATTCGGACGCCAACCTCCTGCGGGACGCAGGCTGCATGCCCGTTATCCTGGGCCCCGGGCTTCTTTCGGTCGCCCATACCCGGGATGAATATGTCGATTTCGATCAGGTGGTGCAGGCCGCGGAGATCTACACGGGCTTTCTGGCGGAACTGGGGAAGTAATAGCCCCGGCGGCTTCCGGCAGTCATTTCTGAGTCTATATCAGTTTACAGCTGTAGCGGGCGAATTTTTCATCATCGGTCATAATCGGTATCTTCATCGAGAGCGCCTGAGTAATGAGCATTCTGTCAAAAGGATCTTTCTGATGATAGGGGAGACTGCCGAGCAGGATAGCCGAATCGGCGGGTGTTTCAAGTTCCCTGATCCTGTCACTGCCAGGTTTTTCCGGTTCTGAAAGAGCCCACAGGAATATAGGATTCCGGTGAGCTGCCAAGGAAAAGAGCGTTCAGTTCCTCATCTTCCTCATTGAAATTGTCGGGTGTGGTAAACTCCCCTTTTAAAATTCCCGGACTCCGCTTTTCTTCCTGCCTGTGGGGGACAATATCTGCCAGAGGCAGGTTGTGCTTTGTGATAACAACCCGCTCTCCGTGGTAGACCATATCAACCAGCTTTGAAAGTTTCGCCTTTGCTTCCGATATATTTACGACCACCTGCTGCCTCCTTACTTGAAAATAGTCTTTTGACTTAAACAGGTTAAATTGGTCTGTTTGTATCCAGTTCGGGATTACGATACCTGTACTGAGTTGACAAAAACGGTAAAACATACCAATATAGTAGGAAACAGGCGGAGGTTAAAGATGGTAATTAATACCCTTTTATGGGCAGGCGCACTGGTTCTCATCATTCTGTTTCTCAGAGCTCTTAAAACGCGGGTACGCCTTGGTTTTTCGTTTCGTGTTTTTATCGCGATGCTCCTCGGGATGGGGCTGGGCCTTGCCCTCTATTTCTTCGGAGGAGAAGAGACGGCCGGAGAGGCCCGTAAATGGTTTGCCCTGGTCGGTTACGGATACGTGGATCTCTTAAGAATGCTCATTATTCCGCTGGTGCCTGCAAGCATTATCACCGGCCTTATGAAACTAGAGAATACCCGGGAGCTGAGGGAGATGGGTGGACGGACCATCGGGCTTTTCCTCTTCACGGCTACTTTGGCGAGTATCATCGGGCTTGTGACGGCAAGCCTTCTGGGAACAGGTGCAGGAATGGATACCTCGGGACTGGCAGCGAGAGAACAGCAGGGGATTGCCGATCTGTTCACCAGGCTCAGGGGATTTATACCCGCCAATCCGGTCGCGTCGGCGGCGGAGATGCAGATGATTCCCCTCGTGGTCTTTTCCCTTTTTGTCGGGATTGCGGGCGTCATCGAGATGGGAAAGAATCCGGAGCGGGTCGAACCCTTCCGTAAATTTCTTGAATCTTTCCTGAGCGTCATAATGCGCGTGACAAAAATGGTGATAAGCCTTACCCCTTACGGTGTGGCCGGACTTATGGCGTACTGGATGTCAAATACCGGACTGTCGGCACTTTCCGGCCTGGGCCTGTTTGTTGCGGGGGTGGTTATTGCCTGTCTCATCCAGATCGGTGTGGTGTACTCCGGCCTTCTTCTCGCTCTTCCACGGGTAAGTCCCCTCCGGTTTTTCAAGGCCGCCTCGCCTGCAATGCTTCTTGCCTTTACATCCCGGTCCAGTGTGGGTACGCTTACCCTTACCATCAGCACCATGACCGAACGTCTTAAGGTAAAGGAACGGGTGGCCAATTTTGTAGGCCCCATCGGCGCTGTCATGAATATGGATGCCTGCGGAGGAATATATCCCGCCATGGTGGCTGTCTTTGCGGCAAATGCGTTTGGAATAGCCCTTTCCCCGCTTCAGTACGTTCTTATTGTCGCGGTTTCCATTCTTGCAAGTATAGGCAGTGCCGGAGTTCCCATGGGCGCTACCGCCTTTACTATCATTACCCTGAGCACTGTCGGCCTGCCGGTTGAAGCGATCGGGCTGGTTGCAGGGGTCGATTTTCTGGTGGATATGTTTCGAACCGCCACAAACGTAACCGGGGACATGATGACATCGGTGGTTGTGGGCAACAGTCTCGGAGAGTTCGATCGGGAGGCTTTCAACACTCCCCTGCCGTCTCCTTCGCTCTCCTGACGAGCCTTTCCCCCTTTCGAAAAAAGACGCCCGGCAGAACAAGCCTGCCGGGCGTCTTTATTATCTCTTCTTAAAATCAGCGGTACAGGGGTCCGTAGTTGGTACAGGCGCGGTAGTCGGAACCTTCGGGATCCATTCCGAAGGAGGCCCAGGCGCTGGGACGGAAGATCCTGTCCGGGCTGACATTGTGCATGCAGACCGGTATGCGGAGCATGGAAGCGAGGGTTATCAGGTCCGCTCCGATGTGGCCGAAGCTGATTGCTCCATGGTTGGCTCCCCAGTTGGCCATAACCGAATAGACGTCGGTAAAGGGGCCCTCTCCGGTAAGGTTCGGCACGAACCAGGTGGTAGGCCAGGTGGGATTTGTCCGCGCGTCCAGGGTCTTGTGCACCTTTTCGGGAACCTCGACGGTGTAGCCTTCGGCTATCTGAAGCACCGGACCCTGACCGTCGACCAGGTTCAGCCTGCTCATGGTGCAGGGCATGCCGCCGCGGGTAAGGAAGTCGGTGGAGTATCCGCCGCCGCGGAAATAGCCTATGTCCGCCGGGCGGAATTCGACGGCGTCCAGGGTTTTTGCCACATCCTCTTCGGTGATTTCCCAGAAGGGCTTCATGGCCGGTTTTCCATCCCTGGTCATTTCGCCGGCACCGTCAAGGGTGGTCGATCCGGAGTTGATAAGGTGGATAAAGCCGTCCTTTGCCGGACCTTCGGGTTTCCATCCTGTTACCCGTTCGATAGCCTCGGGACTCCAGTAGGTGCGGACGTCGCTGAAAATCTGGGCGGTATTGGTAAGGAGGTGGCCGAAGAGCATGGGCGCTCCGTTCAGGGCATCGTTTTCAGTCGCCATTACGTATGCTTCCCGGATGCCGTTCCAGTCGAAGGAGGTGTTCAGGATTGTCTCGAGAAAGTCGCCGTTCGCCTTGTAGTCGGTCCACTGGCGCTGTCCCTGAAAACCTCCGAGAATGGCGTTCCGTCCGTTTGCTTCCTCTCCGAAGCCCTTCTCCGCGAGGCGGGGATTACCGATCATAAGGTCCCTGGCAATCAGGGTCATCTTGACGACCATTTCCCAGTCTTCGTCCTTCTGCCTGCGGCTTCGCTGAACCTCCGCGGGGTTGTCGTCGGCTCCCTCTTTGCAGTTCTTCTTAACCCAGGCAAGTGCCTTTTTGTATTCATCCTCGTCATAGATCTTTTCATCAATGCGGCGCATTATTTCCACGGATTCAACACATTCGGTCCGTATGCCGAGGTACTTCTGAAAGAAACCCTGGTCGACGATGGACCCGGCAATTCCCATGGAGACACCGCCTATGGAGAGGTATGCCTTGTTGCGCATGGTAGCTACCGCGAGCCCTGACTTTACAAAGCGGAGGATTTTTTCGCGGACATCTTCCGGTATGCTTGTGTCGCCTGAATCCTGTACGTCCCGTCCGTAGATACCGAAGGCGGGAAGTCCTTTCTGGGTATGCGCGGCAAGAACCGCTGCAAGATAGACCGCTCCCGGCCGTTCGGTTCCGTTGAATCCCCATACCGCCTTCGGCAGAAGCGGATCCATATCCATAGTCTCCGAACCGTAGCACCAGCAGGGTGTCACGGTAAGCGAGACTCCGACATTTTCTTTCCTGAACTTGTCGGCGCACTGTGCCGCTTCCGCGAAACCCCCGATTGTGGTATCCGCAATAACGCACTCCACGGGCAGCCCGTTCGGATGGCGCAGGTTGTCGCTTATCAGCTTAGCGGCGGCCCGTGCCATGTTCATGGTCTGCTCTTCAAGACTTTCCCTGACTCCTCCGAGCCTTCCGTCAATAGTGGGACGGATTCCGACCCTGGGCATCTCTCCCTTGAGCCTGTTTTTCGGCGGGTTCATCGTAATGTTTTTAACATCAGCCATTCTTGCCTCCTGTAATAATATGCTTTTTCATTCCATCGAACCCTGTGCGGGATCGTGAATTATCAGATCGGTTTTCAGCCGGCGGATTTCGGGGAAGTCCGACCGGTCGCCCTCTATTCTGCGCAGGAGAAGCTGCGCCGCTTCCTGCCCCATTCTGCCCATGGGCTGGGAAATGGTAATGCTTGAAAAGCCGAGAATCGAAGAGAGGGCCATATCATCAAAGCCCGCGATGTTCATCGGGGCGGGGATGTGCTTCTTGTGATCGATAAGGTATTTTGATGCACCGACATGGAGAAAGTAGTTGGCAATGAATATCTGGTGAGGGGGAGAGGGGAGCTCCATGAGTTCTCTCATGAACCGGTATCCGGTATCAACATCAAACTTGCCCAGACGGATTATCTCCTTATCAAGGGGGATGCCGAAATGATCAAGAGCGGCCAGAAATCCCTCGTACCGTTCCCTGAAACTGGTAAGGGAAAGGTCTCCTCCGATAAAGCCGAAACGCCGGTGGCCCTGGCCAATTAGGTATTTCATGGCGGAAAAGGTTCCTTCACGGTTATCGACCAGGACTGCATCGGAGGGCGGATCGTCGGTAAGCCGGTCGATAAGGACGGAAGGTATTCCGAGGGCTTCAAGTCTTCTTAACGATCGGCCCTCTGCCGTACAGGGTATGATGATAAGGCCGTCGACGCACATCTCCACCATCAGTTCGATACGGTTCTCCTGCTGGCCGATTGAGTTGTCGGCATTGCTCACCAGAAGGCTGTATCCCGAAGCCTTGAGCTCATCCTCAACTCCCTGGGCAATATTCATGAAGAAGTCGTTTGCCAGTTCCGGCACGATAAAGCCGACAAGCCGGGTTTTCCGGGTTTTCAGGCTGCGGGCTATGTTGTTCATGCGGTAGCCTGTTGTCTTTATCGCCTGCATAACCTTCTGTCTGGTTTCTTCGGTGAGGTGGGAATCGTTGTTCAGTACCCGCGAGACCGTCGCGGTGGAAACGCCGGCGGCTTCGGCTACATCTTTTACCCTTGGGGGCATGAACACTCCTTGTAATCGATTACATGGTAATTTTACCACCATATTTGCCTTAGCGCAAGGAAAACCCGCTCTTGCCTTACAGGAGGGGAGGCTTTACAATCCGGCCCCAGGAGGAGATTAATGATACCTGAAAAAGTCCGGCTGGTCCTGAAAAGATATTCCCTTTCGGCGCTCGAATTCGAATCCGGAAGCACTCCCACCGCCGAAATGGCCGCGGAAAGGATAGGGGTAAAGGTGGGGCAGATTGCCAAATCTATTCTGCTCAGAGGAAAGGACGGCAGATTCTTCCTGGTGGTATGTGCGGGAGACCGTAAAATTGTGTCGGGGAAAATGAAGCGTCTTACCGGGGTTAAGTGTTCCATGGCGAGCGCCGAAGAGACCCTTGCCGTAACCGGCTACCCGCCGGGGGGAGTCTCTCCTTTTGCGCTGGAAGGGGTTGATATCTTCCTCGATGAAAGCCTGAAGGAGTGGGAAACGGTGTACCCGGCAGCCGGAAACGATGCCACGGGAGTACCCGTCTCGCCCGCCGGACTTCAGGAAATAACCGGTGCTCCTTTTGCGGAGCTGACCGGCACAGTCGGGGCCGAAAATGATTAACGTTTAACATCAAATATCTCTACTTAGATCCCTTGTGTTGCAGTAAATGCTACATTCTTTTTGACTTTTACCACTATGGGAGTTAAAATAGACGTTCGCCTCAAAAAAAAACCAGAGGAGAAGGGAGAAAAGCATGAGAAAAAAGACATTTTTAACGCTTACTGCGCTGATTCTCGTCCTTTCGCTTATAAGCGGATGTGCGGGACTCGGCGGGGGACGGCAGGAGGTAAAGGAGTCCTTTACCCTGCAGGTTGTCGAGACATCGGATCTTCACGGTTCGATTTTCCCGTACGACTTTATCAATGACAAAACAGCATCGACATCGCTTGCACAGGTCGCTTCCTACGTCCGGGAACAGCGCGAAGTGCCGGGTCAGGAGGTGCTGCTGCTTGACAACGGGGATATCCTTCAGGGACAGCCGATTGTCTATTACTACAATTTCGAGGCAACCGAAGAAGAACATATCCAGGCATCCGTAATGAACTGGATGGGTTATGCCGCCGCTTCGGTGGGTAACCACGATATTGAAGCCGGGCATCCGGTATACGACAGGATTGTCGATGAGTTCGACTTTCCCTGGCTCGCCGCCAATGCGGTGGACGAGAAAACCGGGAAACCCTATTTCGAGGCCTATACCGTCGTGAATATGCACGGGGCAAAGATAGCCATTCTCGGCATGATAACTCCCGGTATTCCCAACTGGCTGCCGGAAGATATCTGGAAGGGCATCCGTTTTGACGACATGATTGATACGGCGGAAAAGTGGGTTCCCATCATTCAGGAAAAGGAAAAGCCCGATCTCATCATCGGCCTCTTCCATGCGGGAGTGGACTATACCTACAGCGGGTCCAGGGATGAAAAGAACAACGAAAATGCTTCCGCCCTGGTGGCCGAGATGGTTCCCGGTTTCGATCTTATCTTTACCGGTCACGATCATAAAGACACCAACATGACGGTTACGGATCCCACGGGGAAAACGGTTCACATTCTCGGAGCCCTGAATGCCGCCCGTACGGTTGCCGCCGCTTCTGTTGCTTTTGAATACCTTCCTGAAGAGGACGATTTTTCCGTCTCCGTTGTTGAAGCAAAGACGGTGAAGATGGACGGCTACGATCCCGATCCTGCCTTCATCGGCAAGTTCGCCGATGCAAAGCTTACGGTAAAAGATTATGTGTCCAAGCCTATCGGGGAGTTCACAAAAACCATATCCACCCGTCCATCCATGTTCGGAGATTCGGCCTTTGTCGATCTGATACATGACATTCAACTTGAAATTACCGGATCCGATCTCTCTTTCTGCGCCCCCCTCAGTCTTGATGCGGAGATTGAAAAGGGAACCGTTTACGTCCGGGATATGTTCAATCTCTACAAGTATGAGAATCTTCTCTACACCATGGAGCTTACCGGTGCCGAGGTGAAGAAGGCCCTGGAATATTCCTACGGCGGCTGGTTCAATACGATGACCGGACCCGGTGACCGTCTTATCAACTACAAAAAAGATGAAAACGGAAACATGATCTGGGACGACCGGTACAACACCTATGAGACCGTAACCCGCTACTATAATTATGATTCCGCTCAGGGAATCGATTATACCGTTGATGTGTCGAAGCCCGCGGGAGAAAGAATCACAATCCGCGGTTTTTCCGACGGCAGGCCCTTCAATCTTGATGAAACCTACATGGTGGCGATAAACAGCTATCGGGGCAACGGCGGCGGCGGACACCTTACCCGCGGAGCCGGCATCGATGCCGGACAGTTATCGATGAGGATCAATTCCTCAACGGTAAAGGACCTTCGCTACTACCTGCTCAAGACGATTGAAAACAGCGGCACCGTCACCCCGGAAGC
>NPIE01002102.1_pt1 | contig 37314 bp, 33 predicted proteins | sample 8637661 | NCBI WGS metagenome assembly NPIE01 (sample SAMN07420842, study PRJNA396082) | bioreactor metagenome | isolation source: sample BA12 brine-fed electro-methanogenic bioreactor BA | place: Japan: Kochi | collected 2016-12-09 | reverse complement strand
TAGGCCGCGCCCGGCAGCGGATCCACGTCGGTGTCGATCTCGTCGACGCGGGGCAGCGGGTGCAGCACCGTCACCTCCGGGTTGGTCCGTTCGATGAGCTCCCGGCTCAAGACGTAACTGCCGCTGAGGCGCGCGTACTCGGCGGGATCGGCGAAGCGCTCCTTCTGGATGCGGGTCATGTAGACGACATCGGCCCCGCGCAGAGCCACCTCCAGATCTGTCGTCTCGGTGACCGTGCGCCCCTCCTGCCGCAATCGGCGGGTGATCTCCTCGGGCATCCGCAGCGCCTCCGGCGCCACGAAGATCAGCTCCACATCGTAGTGTTTGTAGAGCTCCACCCCCGCGTGCACCGTCCGCCCGTGGCGCAGGTCGCCGACGAGGGCGAGAGTGCGCCCGTCGATTCGCCCGCCCAGTTCGGCGCGCAGGGTGTAGAGATCGAGCAGCGCCTGGGTAGGATGCTGTCCCGCCCCGTCGCCGCCGTTGATGATGGGCGCCTCGGCGACCTCGGCGGCTGCCGCCGCCGACCCGATCTCGGGATGGCGCATGACGATGACGTCGGCGTACTGATCGACGGTGCGGATGGTGTCCGCCAGCGACTCCCCCTTCGCGGAGGAGGAGACGCCCGCCGAGGCAAAGCCGATGACGGCGCCGCCCATGCGGTGCATCGCCGCCTCGAAGGAGAGGCGGGTGCGCGTGCTGGGCTCGAAGAAGAGCGCGCCCATCACGTAGCCGCGCAGCAGCTCCAGCGAGCGCTCTCCCTCCAGCCGGCGGCGGATATCGTCCGTCAGCGCCATGATCTGTTCCAGCTCCGAGCGCGTGAACTGCGCGCCGTGAAGAATATCCCGGCCTTCAAGGTTGTTGGTCATCAAAAATCCTCCTTGGAAAATCTGCGAATGGCGAATGGCGAATAGTGAAAGGTGAATGGTGAATAGGCCGTTACCCGTCACCGTTCTCAGCAGCCAGCAATCAGCGCCGCCAGCCGGGCCACGCCCACCTCGATCTCATCGGTCGTCAGCGCGCAGAAGGGCAACCTGACGAAGCCGTCACCGTCATCCCCGGGGAAGAAGCCGCGCCCGTCGGTGAGCACCAGGCCATATTCACCGGCACGCGCGAGCAACCGGTCGGCTGCCATCCCGCCGTTGAGCGTCAGCCCCACGAAGAAGCCGCCTTCGGGCCGGCGCCAGGTACCCAGATCGGCGCAGTGTACGTCCAAAGCCCCCAGCAGCGCTTCCAGCCGGGGCTGATAGAGCGCTTTCAATCCTTCGATCTGGGGTTCCATCCAGCCCCGGCGGATGAAGTCGTAGACGATGGCCTGGTTGAAATAGCTGGCGTTGATGTAGGTATCCTCTGCCATCTTCGCCAGGGGACCTACCAGGGGCTCCGGCATGATGATGTAACCTACCCGCAGGCCCGGGCTGAGCAGCTTGCTGTAGGAGGACATCTGCAGGGTGCGCTCCGGGGCCAGATCGAAGAAGGTGGGCAGCGACTCTCCCTGATAACGCAGGCGGCGATAGGGGACGTCCTCCACCAGCCAGAAACCGTACTCGCGGGCCAACGTCGCGATGCGCGCCCGCTTGGCGGCGGAGAGCACCGTCCCGCTGGGATTCTGGAAATCGGGGATGAGGTAGAAGAAGAGGGGGCGCTCCCCGCCCGCCAGCCGCGCTTCGAGCACGGCGAGGTCGGGGCCGTCGTCCTCCAGGGGGATGCCGACGATCTGTGCACCGGCCCGCCGCAGGGCGGTCAGCGTGCGGTCGTAAGTGGGTGCCTCGACGTAGACCACGTCGCCCGGCTCGACGAGCATCCGCGCCGCAAAGTCTAGAAGCTGCAAAGAGCCCTGTCCGACGATGACGCGGCTCTCGTCCACGCCCGTCTCTGCGGCGATATGAGCGCGCAGGGGCGGAAATCCGCCCGATTTTCCATACTGCAAGACGACATCTCCATGAGTCTCCAGCACGGTACAGGCGCACTCCTCAATCCGCTCCGTGGGAAAAGCCTCAATGGGGGGTACGCCCCGGGTGAACTTGATAGGTGTAACGGTCATGAACTCCTCTCCAGATAGTCGTTTAGGCATCAGTCAATCAGTCCCTTGCACTGCGTACCGGTCTATTATAGTACCGCTCGCCTCGGATTCCCAACCGATCTCTACCCCTCGACAAGCAATCGCGTCAGCGCCTCGATGGTGCGGGCGTTCTCCTCCGGCGTGCCGATGGTGATCCGGAGGGCGGTGGGCACGCCTTGGGGCGTGAGGGGCCGCACGATCACCCCCTCCCGCAGTAACGCCGCGAAGAGGGGGTCGACGGGTTGCTCCAGATCGACGAAGATGAAGTTGGTCTGCGTGGGATAGTAGCATAGTCCCAGCGCCTCGAAAGCGGCGTAGAACTGCTCCCGACCCTGCCGGTTCACCGCCAGCGTGCGGGCCACGAACTCTTCGTCGTCAAGGGCCGCCAGCGCCCCCGCCTGAGCGATGCGGTTGACGGGGAAGGGCTCCCGCGACTTCAGCATCACGCCGATAACGTCGGGATGGGCCATCGCATAGCCGATCCGCAGCCCCGCCAGCCCCATCACCTTGGAGAAGGTTCGCAGGATGATGAGATTGGGATGGGCGTCCAGATAGGGGCGCGTCTGGGGATAGGCCGGATGGTCGGCGAACTCGTAGTAAGCCTCGTCGGAGACGAGGAGAACGTCCTCAGGAATCGCCTCCAGCAGCCGCTCGAACTCCGCCTGTGTGATGATGGTTCCCGTGGGGTTGTTGGGGTTGCAGAGGAAGACCAGCTTAGTACGCGGCGTGAGAGCGGCGATGAAACCCTCCACGTCCAGCCGGTAGTCCGTCGTCAACGGCACGGGCACGCAGACCCCATCCATCTTGGCCGTGATGTGCTCATAGGCAGGGAAGGAGAGCTGGCTGTAGATCACCTCCTCCCCCGGGTTGATGAAAGTAAGGCCGAGCATAGTGATCACGCCGTCGGCGCCGTTATCAAGGAAGAAGTGCTCGTTGGTCAAACCGTGGATCTGGGCCAGCCGGCAGGCGAGCCGGTGGCAGCAACTCTCGGGATAGCGGTGGGCACTCTCCCGCAGCTCCCGAATCATGGCTTCCAGTGCGAGAGGGGAAGTTCCCAGCGGGTTCTCGTTGGAAGCCATCTTGATGATATCACAGATGCCGAGCTCCCGCTGTACCTCCTCCACCGGCTTGCCCGGCACGTAAGCCTTGCGTTCGAGAATACACGGTCGCGCCAACTTCTCCACCTGCATCGTCGCCTCCCAGTCGTGATCTGTTTTCGCTCTCCCCATCATACAACAAGGCGCTTGTCGCCTCTACTGTCGATTTTATCTCTTCGGCGGCTAAACGTAACGAGCTCTTCCCGAGGATCAACGCTCCCGACCCTGCAAGGCGAAACAGGCGCCCGGCCTGGGAAAAGGGCGCTTCCCGATCAGAGGCATTTTTCGGCAGCACGCCAAAGCAGCTTGATTCCACGCCTGCCTATGGTAGGATAATGAATGTTGGTTGTGGTTGACTGCTGAGTGCGAAGTAAGGAGGGAACATGCCCCACGTAGGAATCGGCGAGCTGATACTGGTACTGTTGATTGCGCTGCTCGTTTTTGGCCCCGGACGCATTGCAAGCCTGGGGGGAGAGCTGGGCAAGAGCATCCGCGCCTTTCAGGATGGGATACGAGGCGCCGGGGCGCCCGCAGAAAAAGAGAGTGAAGCGGGCGATACGAATTGAGCGCAGCGCTCAGGACCTTTCTACCCCTCCGCGGGCGGAAGGCTCTGTTGTGCTGCCACCCCAGGGATGAGAGATGAATTTCTTCAATGTCGGCTTCGGTGAGCTGCTGCTGATAGCCCTCATCGGGTTGCTGCTCTTTGGCCCCGAAGATCTGCTGAAGATGGCACGCACGGCGGGCCGCTACGTGAACGAGATGCAGCAGGTGTGGGGGGAGCTGAGCAGCACGCTGGAGATGGACCTTCTGAATCCAGAGGAGGAAGAGAACCAGCCGGATGCATCCCTCCCGGCGGAGGCTGCCGAGACTGCGCTGGAACTGGAATTGCGCCAGCGAACGCCTGAATCCTGGGAGAGAGATTATGGCGCCCTCCCCACAACTGAGGAAAAGCATGAACCTGGGAGAACCCAGCCCGGTATTTAGAAGAGCAGAGAACACCGCCCGGCGAGAGCCGCCCCACATCTGCATCCAGGGCGGCTCTTTTCATGTGCCGGGCAGCATCTAGAGGGCGTCTCGGGATAGATTTCGCGGGGAGACCACGTTGTTGAGCAGAGAGGGGTGAGCTGTAGAGGCCCTGCTACTACTCACTATTCACCCATCACCATTTGCGTAGGAGGCGAAATGCGGGTAGGAATCGACTTTGGAACCACCAATTCTTCGGTCGCGCACTTTGACGGCACAACGCTGCACCCTATCACCCTGGATCCGGGGAACGGCAGTCCCAATGTGCTCCCCTCCCTCATCTACATCGAGCGCGACCACGAGCGGAGCCTGGGCAGCCGGGCGGCGGCGCGCTATCTCGAACAAGAGACCGGACGTAAGTCGGTGTGGGAGCGCCGCTACATGGGCGCCATCGAGATGATCGTCGCCGGGGCCGGTTCCAGCCCCATCCACTACATGCACGACATCTTCGATCTCGTCGACATCAACGCCAACGGGCGGCTGCTCCAATCGATCAAGACGGCCCTGCGTGATCCCCGCTATGAGGGGACCCTCATCTTCGACCGGTACTACCCCCTCGACGAGCTCATCGCCATCGTCCTCAAGCAGCTGCGACGGCGGGCCGAGGAGCAGCTGCAGTCGGAGTGCCGGGAGGTGGTCCTGGGCCGACCGGTGCGTTTCTCCGACGACCCCGCCATCTCCGAGCGGGCCGAGGAGATCCTCTATAAGGCGGCGCGCTTCGCGGGCTTCAAAGACGTGCGCTTCGAGCTGGAGCCCAACGCAGCGGCTTATCTCTATCATCGCAGCAGCCCCCACCGGGAGCTGGCCTTTATCTTCGATTTCGGCGGGGGAACGCTGGACCTCACCATCGCAGAGGTGGGCGGCAGCGACCGCCCCCGCGTGCTGGCGACGCGGGGCGTCCTCGTCGGGGGGGATGACCTGGATCGCCGCATCATGGAATCGCTGCTCCCTTACTTCGGCGCCGGGAGCCAGATCCAGCCGGGCGTAGATTTCCCCTTCGACATGCTGGAGCTGCTCAAAAGCTGGCAGACCATGCCCGATCTCTCCCGTCCGCACCACATCGATCAGATCCGCACCTTTACGAAGAGCTCCACCCATCCCCAGGCTATGCAGGCGCTGGAAACACTGGTCTCGGAGAACGTCGGTTTCGCCCTCTTCAAGCGTATCGAGCAGACCAAGATCGGCCTGACGGAGGCGCTGCTCGCCCGCCTTGAATTCCGCTACAAGACCATCGACATCCGCGAGCGGCTGCTGCGCCGAGATTTCGAGGAGCTCATCGCCGCCGAGCTGGTGTTGGTGGAGCAAGAGGTGCGGCAGGTGCTGGTGGAGGCGGGCGTTACCGCCGATCAGATTGCGGTGGTCCTGCGCACAGGAGGCAGCTCCCTCGTCCCCGCCTTCGTGGGACTGCTAGCGGGCATCTTCGGCGGGGAAAAATTACGGGAGATGGATCCCTTGACCTCGGTCGTGGGAGGGATGGCCATCGCGGCCCATGATGAAAGTGGCCGGGAGCCGGGAGATTACCTGCGTCACCATCGTTCGCCCCTGCGCGGGGTACAAGCCGCCAGCGGGCGGGAATACCGGCGGATCAAACTGCGCACCTTCCGCCCCGCCTATACCGACCGCCCCTACGAGATTATGCGCCTGCCCCTGACGCTGAGCGGTCTCTCGGCCATCCAGACCGCCGACCTGGATTATGAGGTTTCCGACCCCCGACACCTGCGCTTCCACCTCACCCGCCCCTCCACCGTCTACGTAGCCTATCAATCGACTGCGCGGCGGCTGCCTGATTGGCTGCAACGCTTCGAACCCGAGCAGATGCACGTGGAGATCGACCATCCCGGCGGGCGGATGTTCTTCCCCGTCTACAGCCGCACCTATCCCAAGGGGGGCGTGGTGTTGGGCGGCAATCAGGCGCCCGGGGCACAAGGACCGGCCTTCATGAACTATCTGGTGGCGGTCAGACCCCTATAGCGGAGAGAATAGAGTGATAGGATGGCGGGCGACAGGCGCCGCGCGCCTCCTATCAAAATCATGCAAAACCGGCGGAGAGGCCCTCTCCGCCGGTCGCGTTTGAAGTTTGATCAACCGCCGCCGAGATACGCGGACTGCACCTTCGGATTGCGCGCCAGCTCCTGCGCCGGCCCTTCGAGTTGGATCTCGCCCGTCTCCAGGACGTAGCCCCGGTTAGCGATGGAGAGCGCCATGTGGGCGTTCTGCTCAACCAGCAGGATCGTGACCCCCAGCCCGTTGATCTCCTCGATGATGTCGAAGATCTCCTCCACGAGGATGGGAGCCAGGCCCATCGATGGCTCGTCCATGAGCAGCAGGCGCGGTTTCGACATCAGCGCCCGGGCGACGGCAAGCATCTGCTGCTCCCCGCCGGAGAGGGTGCCACCGGTCTGCTCCAAGCGCTCCTTCAAGCGAGGGAAGAGCTCGAAGGCCCGCTCCATGCTGCGGCGCACCTCCTCTTTGTCGCTGCGGGTGAAAGCACCCATCTCCAGATTCTCCCGCACGGTGAGCGGTGCAAAGATGCGCCGGCCCTCGGGGACCTGAATCAGTCCCTGGCGTACAATAAGATCGGGGGGCATCCGGGAGATGTTCTCCCCCTCGTAGGTGATGCTGCCGCGATCGGCGCGCAGCAGGCCGGAGATGGTGCGCAGCGTCGTCGATTTGCCTGCACCGTTGGCGCCGATGAGGGTCACGATCTCTCCCTCTTCGACGTGGAAGGAGACGCCGTGCAGGGCGCGAATCGCGCCATAAGATACGTATAGGTCGTTGACTTCCAGCATTGCCATCAGCGCGCCTCCTTCCGAATCAGGACCGCCTCGCGACCCAGATAGGCCTCCTGAACCCGAGGGTTATCTCGCACCTCTCGAGGTTTCCCCCGGGCGATCACCTCCCCGAAGTCCATCACCGTGATCCATTCACAGATATTCATCACCAGGCGCATGCGGTGCTCCACCAGCAGAATGGTCAGCTGGAAACGATCCCGGATGAAGTGGATCAGCTCCATCAGATCGTCGATCTCCTGGGGATTCATGCCGGCAGCAGGCTCGTCGAGGATCAACAATCGGGGCTGGGTCGCCAACGCCCGCGCGATCTCCAACCGGCGTTGCAGGCCGTAGGGCAGGCTCCCCGCAATATCGCTTTGCCGGTTCTCCAGCCCGAAAATCGCCAGGAAATCCTGCGCTCGCTCGGTCAATTCCTGTTCCTTGCCCTGGAAACGTGGGGAGCGGAAGATGGAATCGACGAGGGAGTATCCCGCGTGGGGATGATAGGCGATGCGCACATTGTCCAGCACCGTGAGGTTGGAGAAGAGGCGGATGTTCTGGAAGGTCCGGGCGATGCCCAGTTGGATGATCTGGTAACTCGGTAGGGCCACCAGATCCACGCCCTGGAAGCGAATCTCCCCCGCCGAGGGCGTGTAAACCCCGGTGATCAGGTTGAAGACCGTCGTCTTCCCCGCACCGTTGGGCCCGATAAGCCCCACCAGCTCTCCGGAGAACAGGGTCAGATCGAAGTTATGAACGGCCCGCAGATTTCCGAAGAACTGGGTCAAACCCTGGACCTCCAACATCACGGGACGCTGCTCCAATTGGGGATCGAGTCCTGCTGCCCGCCCAATCATAGTTCCACCTCCAGTTGAGGTTGGTCCGGACCTACCGTGAGCTCCTCGTAGATCACGGTGGGCGGGACCCCTACCTTCTCCCGCAACAGCGGCAGAGAGCGCCGCAGCCAGGGGAGTTCGTAGGAGCCGAAAAGCCCCTCGGGTCGCAGGAGCATCATCACCAGAAGGATGAGGGGATAGATGACAAAGCGCCACGCCTCGTAACCGGAAGGCAAATTACGCAACACCCCCTCCAGCAGGACGATCCACAGGAAGCCGGTGACCGTCGTCCCGGTCATACTACCCAAGCCCCCGAAGACGACGATGATCAGCGGGTTGAAGGATTGGATGAAGTTGAACATCTGCGGCACGAGGAAAGCGATATCGTGCGCCCGGATCCCGCCAGCCAGCCCGGCGAAGACGCTGCCCGCCACGAAGGCAAGAATCTTCGTCTGGGTCACGTCGATGCCGACCAGCTCCGCCGCCCGCTCGTCCTCTCGCACCGAGAGGATCGCTCGCCCAGTACTAGAATGGAGCAGATTGCGCATGACTACGATCACAACCATGAAACTCAGGAAGACCCAGGGCCAGGTCGTCCAGCGGGGGATTCCCACCATGCCCCGCGCCCCCTTCATCTCGGGGAAGGGCAGGATGGTGTCGGTATTGTCCAACAGCACCTTGACGATCATGGTGAAACCCAGGGTCGCGATGCCGAAGTAATCGGAACCCAGATCGAGCACCGGAATGCCGAACAGGAAACTCACAATGCCCGCGAGAGCTGCTCCACCGATGAGCGCGAAGAAGAAGATGATCTGCTGCACCAACCCGCTCGGCAAGCCGCCCAGAAGACTCCCCACACCGGATGAAAGGAGCGGGCTCACCACCACCACCGCGAGGAAAAAGCCCAGCGCGGTCGCCAACAGATAGGCAGTGAAGCGCGCCATAACGGAGACAGCGTAGAAACGGCGCAATATCGCCCCCACCAACCAGTAGAGCAGCAAGGTGAGTAGCGCCCCCCCGATCACCACCACCAATCCGGAGGGGTCGTTGTTGACCCAGCGATAGGTAATGTCGGCGGAGGTGTAAGCGCCGATCGCGTAGAAGCCGTACTGCCCCAGCGAGAACTGTCCGTTGAAGCCGTAGATGAGATTGAGGCCAAGGGTCACCATTGTCACCGCTGCGCCCCAGAAGATAATGCCGCGCCAGAAGTTGTTGAGCAGCCCGAAGGAGAAGAGCAGCTGGATGATGATAAAGATCAACAGGCTACCGAGAAAGAATTTGAAGCCCGAACCTCTGAACTGACGTTTAAGCGCATCCATGTATACCTCCCTAGACCTTCTCACCCGGCGGCTCACCAAAGATTCCCTGCGGCCAGACGAGGAGCACAATGATCAGGAGCGAGAAAGCGATGGCGTCACGCATGGGGGTGGAGATGAAGCCGGCAGCCAGCACCTCCGTCTGCCCCATGATCAACGAGCCGACGAAAGCGCCGGGGATGCTGCCGATCCCCCCTACGACCGCCGCCACGAAGGCTTTGAGGCCGGGAATGATGCCCATGAGGTGATGCACCTGTTTGAATGCCGTGGCGTAGAGTACCCCAGCGGCCCCGGCCAATCCCCCGCCCAGAGCGAAGGTCGCGGCAATCACCGCGTCTACATTGATGCCCATCAGCCGGGCAGCCTGCTTATCGTAAGCGGTCGCTCGCATCGCCTTGCCCAACCGCGTCTGGCTGACCACGTACTGCAAGCCCACCTGGAGCAGGATCGAACCCACCATAATGACCAGCATCACGTTGGAGATGGAGAGATCCCAGACCTGCCCCCCCACCTCGATGCTTGAACCGGCGAGGGTGAGGACGAAAGCCAGGAAGCCCCCCAGCATCAGTCCCAGTTGCAAGAGCGGGTGCTTCGCCCATACCTGCGCGCGCACATCCCCCCGCCGACCCCGCCACCAGAAGAAGAGGGCGCTGAGCGCGGAGACGATGAAGAGAATCCACATGGCCCAGATGATCGGCGACGCGATGGAACCGGCGGTGTAGACCTCCACCGCAAACAGGCGCGGATAGGTGATGTAATTACTAGTGTAGGCGAAGGAGAGGGCACTGAAGTACTCGAGGAAGAAGGAGACACCAATGGCGGTGATGAGCGCTGCGATGCGCGGCCTGTCGCGCAGCGGGCGATAAGCGAAACGCTCGATAATCACGGCCAGCAGCGCCGAGATTCCCATCGCCAGCAGGATGACGGAAACCGCGCCAAGGATCACCACCGCTCCCCCCGGCATCTCCGGCCACAGGAGTATCGGCCAGAGGTGCAAATCCAGAAAGGAGATAGCGTAAAAGCTCGTGAACGCCCCCACCATGAAGACATCCCCATGAGCAAAGTTGATGAGCTTCACGATACCGTAGATCATCGTATAACCCAGCGCGATAAGCGCATAGATGAAGCCGAGCTGCAACCCATTGAGGATCTGCTGGACGAAGACCGAGGGATTATCCAGCAGCGCCTGCACGAGCGTGTAAACTACGAACAACCCAAAAAGCGCAAAGAGCCCTTGACTGGCGCGATTGAGAATGGCACCATGGCGCCGCTGCTCTGCCGCTCCCGGGGTCCCTTGAGGCTGTTGTTGCTGAAGAGCCGTCATATTTGCCTCCTCACATAGAAAGAGGGTCGAGGCACCGGTGGCGCCCCGACCCTTGTGCTATCTACTCAAGACTAGGGGGCCCCGGTTAGGGAGAGATGGTATCCATGTAGACAACTTCCCCACCCTTGACCTGGAGCATCACCGCTGCCTTGATGGGATTGTGCTGGGCGTCATAGGAGATATTGCCGGAGACCGAGGGGAATTCTCCACTCGCGATGGTGGCAGCTACGGCCTCAGGATTGGCCTCCCCCGCCTGCTCGATGGACTGGAAGAGGATGTTGGCGGCGTCGTAGGCCAACGTCGCCAGCGCATCGGGGGTCGCACCATAAACACTCCGGTACTTGGCGACAAAGTCCGTTACCACCGGGCGCGGGTCATCAGGGGAGTAGTGATTCGTGAAGAAGCCACCCTCGACCACCTCTTCGTCCAGATCGGGAGAATCCCATCCATCACCGCCCAACATGACCGCCGTGACCCCCCGTTCCCGGGCCTGCGCCGCGATCAGATTGACCGTGGAGTAGTAATCCGGCAGGTAGAGGACGTCGGGGTTGGCGTCCTTGACTTTGGTAACGATGGCCGAGAAGTCACGGTCCTCACCGGTGTAGGTCTCGCGCACCACTACCTCACCACCCATCTCCTCGAAGGAGGCAATGAAGACCTCAGCGAGTCCGCGGACGTAGTCGTTGCCCTGGTCGAGCAACACCGCTGCCGTCTGCGCGCCCAGGTTCTCCCGGGCGAATTTCGCAGCCACCAGCCCCTGGAAGGCATCGATGAAGCAAGCGCGGAAGATGAGACTCTTGGTCTCACCGTTCTCGCTGACGGTCACACTGAGGTTGGTCGAGGTGGGGGAAATCTGAAGCACCCCGTTCGCCATCGCGATCTCGGAGATGGGAATGGAGGCGCTGGAGCAAACCTCGCCGATGATAAACTCGACGCCGTCCTGCTGAATGACCTTGTTGGCGGCACTGACGGCAGCCTCGGCGTTGCACTGGCTGTCTTCCACAATGGCCTGAATCTCGCGCCCCAGAATACCGCCCTGCTCATTCCATTCGTCAATCGCCAGCTGTACCCCGTCGCGGGTTGACTGTCCGAAGGTCGCTACATCACCGCTGAGCGGGGCCAGAATAGCGATCTTGATGGGATCGGCATCGCCCGTGCCCCCTCCCTGACATGCCGGCAGAATCACAAAGGACGCGACTAACAGAAGAATCCAAACATTTCGTATGCGCATTGCTCTCCTCCTACAGATGAACAATTACATGAAACTGCAATGTGGAACCCTGATTCGAACGTACCTGCTGCCTGTTCACCATTGTAAAGTGCATCTGTAAAGTGCATCACCTCCTCCCCGAACGCTTCCTGAACCCTCATCCTACACTAAGGGCATTTCAGCATTGTAGCAAACATGAGGAGGAATGTCAAATTTGACCCTGTCGCAAAGCTCGCTATAATGTGACCAATGTCATATTTCGGCCCGACTTCGGGCCGCTTCCGGTCTCAAGAGAGCGGGGGAGATGATCCGCCGCAGGAAAAAGCCGGTCAGGGAGAAGAAGGAGTCATCACTATGTTGAATTCAAGAAACAAGATTCTGGTTCTGCTTCTACTTCAGCTCTTCGCCGTGCTGCTCTATCCTCCGGCATTTTTCGACCGCGCCCCCCAGGCCATCGTGCTGCCCCCCGCGCTCCTGATTCTATTCCTCCTCGGCGTGATTACAATCAACACCGGCCTTCTCAACCCTCTGGCAGGGCGCAGCTTTCTCGCCTTTGTTCAGGGCGTCAATATTGTGGTGCGTCTGATCATGCTTTTTCCGAACCTCCGCACGCGCGCCGGGGATTGGAACCTCTTGTTCTTGGTCCTCAACCTTATCGCCATGGGGCTCTCCTGGTACACCATGACGACCCTGGACAAGCAGCCCCCCTCGGCCTTGCGTTTCTTCCAACCGCAGACGCAGTAAGGCGGATTTCATCTCAGGTGGCCGAAGAGGTGGGCCTGCCTCTTCAGTTGACATTCACGCATCTTCGATTACAATAGCACCGGCTTGGGAAAGGGCCGCATATTGATGCGGTCCTTTTAGTTGAGCCTTTTCAGAATCAAAGAGAAACTAATCGCGCCGTTCCGTCAGAAAAGAGCAGCGCAGGAGGAAAGGGAATTATGGCCGAACTTGAACTACGAGCGATGCCCCGCACGGTGACCGGAAAGCAGGTCAAAGAGCTGCGGCGCGAGGGGATGGTCCCCGCCATTCTGTACGGGAGCGGTGTGGGATCTGTGCCCCTGAAGATTGACCAGCGAAGTGCCGAAGAGGCGATTGCACAGGCAGGCAGCAGTACCCTGATCAAGGTCTACATCGAGGGTAAAAAAGAACCCCACAGCGCCATCGTGCGCGATGTGCAGCGTCACGTGATTCGTCGCAATCTGTTGCACATTGACCTCCAAGCCCTGAGCATGACCGAGACCGTTCGTCTGCCTATCTCCGTGGTTCTGGTGGGCACCGCGCCCGCTACCGAGGAGCTGGGCGGCGTCTTGCTCCAACAGATCAACGAGATCGAGGTGGAGTGTCTGCCCGGTGATCTCGTCTCTGCGATTGAGGTGGACATCTCCGGCATGACGGAGATCGGCGATGCCCTCAGCGTCAAGGATCTCGATATCCCCTCCGGGATCAACGTCCTCAGCGATCTGGAAGAGACCGTCGTGATGATCACTTACATCGAGGAAGAGGTGGTCGAGGAAGAGGAAGAGGAGTTTGAGCTCATCGGTGAACCTGGAGAGGTCGAAGTGATCGGCAAGGGCCCGGCTGAGGAAGAAGAGGAATTCGAGGAAGAGGCTTAAGCCCTCTCGCTCGTCTAAAACGACCCCGGCGGATCTGATCAGATCCGCCGGGGCTTTTTCTGGCCTCAGTCGGCCAACACGAAGATGAACGCTCGCCGCGCGGACAACGGCGGCAAAGGCTCACTATCGAAACCGCCTCCCTCCCCCACTATTAAAGGCGAGAGTTCCAGGCCCGAAAGCGCGTCCGTCACCGAATAAGTGCCGGGGGGCAAGGGACTCGCCGCGAGAGAGAGAATCACTTCATCCCGTTCCTGTGCGGCGAAGTTCAGCAACACCAGGACTTGGTTTCCCTCAACGTGGCGCAAGTAGCCGTAAAGGATGCGGTCGCTGCTATCCACCGGCGTGAAGGAACCGGAACGCAGCGCTGCGTGTTCCTGTCGCAGCCGGATCAGGTTCCGGTAGTGGCTCAACAACGAATCGGGGTCGTCCAGCTGGTCGGCGACGTTGACCCCTTCATAATCCGCATTGACCGGCTGCCAGGGGAGCCCGTTGGTGAAACCGGCGTGCGGCGCATCAGACCACTGCATGGGCGTCCGGATGAGCTCGTCGGGCTTATAACCGACCATCCCAATCTCCTCACCGTAATAGATGAAGGGCACGCCGGGCAGGGTGAGGTAGATCGAGGACGCCAGCTTCATCCGGTCGAGATCGCCCCGCAGCCGCCCCATGACCCGGTCCTGGTCGTGATTGGTGAGAAAGGTAGCGTAGTGGGGAGGATCGTAAGTGGTGGTGACCAGTGCCAGCTGCGAGCGCAGCGCTGCCGGTGAACCGCTGACGACCGCACCGATGATCGCTTCCGCCAGATCGAACTCGAAGGCCAGATCCAACGCCCCGGACTCCAGATAACGATTCACCTCTTGTGTATGGGACCAGACCTCACCAACCGTCATGGCCTCCGAGCTCACAGAGACGTAGTGCTCACGGAAATCCGCCAGCCACGACACGGTCTGTTCTGTGGTCGCCAGCCGGGGGGTGGCAGTCATCAGATCGTCCTCGACGAGATAGCGAACCGCATCAAGCCGGAAACCGTCGGCCCCCATCTCCTCGAGCCAGTATTCAGCCACATCGTACAGCTCCTCCGTGACTGAGGCGTTCGTGAGGTTCAGATCCGGCATCTCGGACCAGAAGACGGCGTAGTACCACGCCGCTCCCCGCCGGTACCAGACCTGCTGCCCCCACGGTCCCTGATAGAGCGGGGGCGTCTCCTCACTCCAGACGTACCAATCCCGTCGCGCAGACTCCGGGTTCTGCGCACTCTCGATAAACCAAGGGTGAGCGCTAGAGCTGTGGTTCAGCACCAGGTCGATGATCACGCGAATTCCCCGCTCGTGGGCCGCCTCAATGAGGGCCTTGAAATCCTCGGCCCGTCCGTAGTCGGGGTTCACGCTGTAATAGTCGACCACATCGTAACCGTGGTAGCTGGGCGACGCCTTCACCGGCAGCAACCAGAGAGCCGTGATGCCCAGGTCATGATCGGTGGTGGGATCCCCGTCGTTGAGGTAGTCCAACTGAGCGATCAGGCCCTGAAGATCGCCGAAGCCGTCGCCCGAGCTGTCGTAGAAGCTGCGCACGAAGACCTGATAGAAGACCGCATCGTTCCACCAGCCCTCCCGGGGGCCAAGCAGCGGACGGGGCGTAGGGACAGGTGTAGGCGAGGGGGCAACCGTGATCGGAGGAGGCGTCGCGGTCACGGGCGCCCTCAGCCCCGGCGTACAGGCCATCAGAAAACACCCCGCCAGCAACAACAGAATCCATTTGCGCATGGAACACCTCCTGCGAAACGAGAGGCCAGCAATGAAGCTGGCCTCTCTTTAAGCTTGCTTGCCCGCCTAGAGCCCTGGAGGAGCTACTCTTCCTCTTCCTCGCGCTGGGCCTGAGCAATAATATCCTGCATCAGGTGGGTGGGAACGGGGTCGTATCGCACGAATTCCCGCTCGTAGATGCCCCGTCCCTGGGTGAGCGCGCGCAGGTTTGTCGCGTACTGCTGCATCTCCGCCAGAGGGGCTTCAGCAGAGATGATGGTTTTGCCTCCCTGCTGCTCCATCCCCTGCACCCGACCCCGTCGTGTGTTGAAGTCGGAGAGGACGTCACCGGTGAATTCTTCCGGCACCGTCACCTTGAAAAGATAGATCGGCTCCAGCAGCACGGGGCGCGCGCGCCGGAAAGCCTCCTTGAAGGCCTCACGACCGGCGATCTGGAAGGCAATGTCCTTCGAGTCAACGGGGTGCTCTTTGCCGTCGTAAACGGCAACACGCACGTCGACGATAGCATAACCGGCGATCACACCCTTCTGTAGGACCTGTTTAACGCCCTTCTCGATGGAGGGCTTGAAGGAGGTAGAAATCCGGCCACCGAAGACCTCCCAAACGTAATCGAAGCCCTCATCGCGCTCCAAGGGCTCCACCCGCATGTGGACCTCGGCAAATTGCCCGGCGCCACCCGATTGCTTCTTGTGACGGTACTGGGAAGATTCAGTAGCGGAGATAGTCTCCTTGTAGGGCACCTTGGGAACGCGAGTCTCCAGGTTGACCCCAAAGCGCGACTGGATGCGGCGAATGGCAGTCTCAACGTGCGCATCGCCCATTCCCGAGAGGATAGTCTCATTGGTGCTCGGTTCATGCTCCCAATGCAAGGTCGGGTCCTCCTCAGAGATCCGCGTCAAGGTGGAGCCCATCTTAGCCGTATCGGCCTTGGTCTTAGGGTAAACGGAGACGCTGTACAAGGGTGAGGGAAATTCCGGCGGGCGCACCGTAATGCGGCGCTCCTTGTGACAAAGCGTATCGCCCGTGAGGGTCTCCGCCAGCTTTGTCACCGCACCGATGTCCCCGGCGTGCAGGTTCTCGACGTTGAGCTGCTCCTTGCCCCGCATCACCGAGAGCTGGCCCAGACGCTCGTCGTCGTCGACGCGCCCATTATAGACCGTGGCCCCGGAGGCCGCAATACCGCCGTAGATGCGCAGATAAGTGATCTTGCCCACGAAGGGGTCTGCCGTCGTCTTGAAGACGAGCATGGTCAACGGGGAAGTGTCGTCAACCGGGAAAGTCTCCGTCCCAGCCGCCGTCTCCGCCTCGAACTCACCCAGATCCGTGGGATCGGGAGCCAGCATTACTAGCAGGTCCAGCACAGACGCGACCCCAATCAGCTGTTCCGCAGAGAGCGCCAGCACAGGCACCACCGCGCCGTTGACGATGGCCTTGCGCAGCCCAACGGTGATCTCCTCCGGCGTCAACTCCTCGTCCTCGAAGAATTTTTCCAGGAGAGCATCGTCGCCCATCGCAGCATACTCGATGAGGTTCATGCGCGCCTCTTCGACCGCGTCTGTCATGTCCGCAGGAATCTCCTGCGCCTTGGCTTCGGCACCCATATACGCCTTCTCGTCGAGGAGATTGACCACGCCACGAAAATCGCCCTGGGAGCCGATGGGCAGCAGCAGGGGCAGAAACTGGGTATCGAAGGCCTCCCGGAGGGAAGCCAGCGAGCGCTCGAAATTGGCGTTCTCCCGATCCATCTTGTTGACCAGCACCATGTGAGGGCGCCCCTCATTCTCGGCGTAATTCCAGGTGAGTTCGGTGCCCACCTCGACGCCGGAAGCCGCATCGATGAGGGAGAGAGCCAGCTCAGAGACGCGCAGAGCGCTGTTCACCTCACCTATGAAATCGGTATACCCCGGGGTATCCAAGAAGTTGATTTTGTGCTTTTTCCATTCAACGGGGGCCAACGCAGTACTCAGCGAGATATTCCGGCGAATCTCTTCTTCGTCAAAGTCGGTCACCGTGTTTCCTTCCGAGACCGCCCCCCGCCGACTGATCGCCTTGCCCTGGAAGAGCACGGCTTCGGTGAACGTTGTCTTCCCGGAGCTGCCGTGACCGATAAGTGCAATGTTACGAATCTGCTTGGTGGTATACTCTTTCATTGAAATCCTTTTCCTCCAACGTGGTGACCTTACGCGCAAAGACGGCCCGTGGGCCGTCGTATGGAATACACTGGCTCAGGCTCAAATTGTAAACGAATGTAAAGAAAAGTCAAAGCGGAAGCCGCTTCACGAGCAGACCGGCTTCATCTATCCTGGCTCCCTAACCCGCACCCCCTTGCAGATTCGCGAGGCTCCGGCTGGCAACGTCAGCACTGATCCCCCAGAGGACCAGCCCGAGGTAATCGGCAAAGGGACGGGCCCCGAAAGTGGCCCCTGCTTCCAGATAAAGACTATTCATCCCCACAGCCAGCAATCCGAGGAGCAAGGCGAGATAGAGGAGCGGGCGGACCAGCCAGAGCGAGGCTTCCGCGCGGATCTGGTCGGAGAGGCCGGAGAGGGTAACGAGGAAGGACTTTAACCGCGCCTGACCTGGGCTGTCCGGCACGGCTGAGCGAGGAGCGCGCCCGGCCTGCTCTACGGAAGCGAGAGCCTCCGCTGCCTGAGCCTCCGCCTGGATGACCCCTCCCTCAAGAGCCACCTCCCCCCGCATCAGCCCTCCCGTGCGCAGCCCCGCGAGCAGCGTCCGAATCTCCGCCAACAGCGCCTCGGCTTCCGCATCCTGCTCCCGGACGATCAAATTGCGCGCAGTATCAATCTTGTGGCGGATCTCCTCAGCGGAGGGATGCTGATTGCCCTCCAGGGCGCTCTCGATCTCCCGCAGGCTGTGCAGCGCCTTGAGTCGGGCATCAATGGCAGCCACACGCTCCTCGATGCGCTCCAGCTTGTGTTGGTAGACCGCCTGCCGCAGTCGCTCCGCCATGGGCAGCAAGCGCTCGGCATCCTCTGGATGCGCCTCGCGGATCCGCACTTCGAGCGCGTTGAGCGTTTGCAGCGCTTCGGCCTGGGGTTCGCCCCGCTCCTGCATGTATTTGAAGAGCCGTCCGATGACAATGCCCAACAGCAGCGCCAGCAAGGGCCAGAAGGGACCGGTGCGCACGTTCAGATCCACGGGAAGAGAGAGACGCTCAGCCCGTCCCGCAAGCGTCAGATAGATGCGCCCGGTGTAGCGATCGGGGGGCATGGCAGCGCGGTTCAGTTCCAGCCGCAGCGAGACGATGCCATCCGCCGGCAGCATCGCCGTCTCGGGCAACACAAGGGCCTCCTCGGTCAGCTGATACCCCGTCTGCTCCCCCAGCACCACCGCCTCAATATCGGTCACCGAAACCGGCGTAGCCCCCGGATTGTCGAATTGCAGCGTCCACCGGTCGAGAAAGGCGCTCTCCGGCAGGAAAAGGGGTGCGAACCAGCAGCTGACGCCCCGCCCACAGTGGACCAACCGCAGGCGCAGATCCTCCGTGCCCGCCAGCGGGGTCAAGGTGGGCCGGGCGCGCGCTTCGAGATGCACTGGTATCGCTACCGCTGCTTCAAAACTCTGACCCGGAAGCAACAACCGGAGCTCGCCCTCGTAACTCCCCGGTTCGGAGACACCGGTGACCTCCACCTGGAAATCCCGGGGGACGCCCTCGATCAGCGCCGGAGCGCCAGACATGGAGAGGCGTTGGCGCCCGATCCGCGTCTCCCCGTCCTCGCGCTCCAGGTCCGAGGCGAGAAAGGTGAACTCGTCCACGTCCCCTCCCACGGCACTCAATCGCAGATTTCCGATGAAGGTTCCCTCCTCGCCGATCCAGCCCCGAATCACCAGCGGCGTGTCGTTGGGATCGACGGCGATCCGCACCCCGCTCTGGGCCGTCACCGGACCCGCCAGAAGCCCCATCAGCAGGACCATCACTACCAACCACCACCAACGCCTCATCTCAACCTCCTTCTCCCGCTTCCGATTCAGACCACTGCCCGCACCAGCGCCACCTCGTGCGCAGCGTAGAGGGTATAGAGCAATCCCAAAGGATTCTTCGCTTCCCGCAACAGTTCTCGACGGACGGCCAGCATCGCCCCACCCAACGCCTCTCCGGCAAAGAAGCGCGGGAGCAGCCGGGCAGCGTAGGCTTCGGCGAAGAGCTCCGGCACCGGGCACTCCGTCCCCACCACCCCACTCGCCCCTGCCGCCCGAAAGTCGGCAATCAGGCTGACGAAACTCTCCGGTCCATAATCACCCGTGGCACAGCCGTTGAGAAAGACCAGCGGCGCCGCCCGCCACTCAAGCCCCGAGGCCTCCAGAAGGTTCGCGTCAACGAAGGCATCGCTCACCTGCAAGTACGGCCCCCGGAGAGTATCGCTGCCGCCATGGCTGTAGAAGTAGATCAGCCCCAGATCCGCACCCCGGCTTTCCCAGATATCCAGCAGCTGGTTTAGCTCTTCGGCGACCAGCAGCTCCACGTTCCCCGCTGCCCGCAAACGGGTAAGATGCTCCCGCCAGAGGCTGAAATTCCGCCAGACATTGAAGCTCACCGCCAGCGGCGCCCCGTTCTCGATGCGGCGCACGGCGGTGGGCAGGGTGGGAAACTCCCCCGTCACCCAGCAGGGGAGCTGCTCGATGGCGTAACGATACCCCCAGAAGGCGTAGGGACAGATATCGTCGGGAGAGGAAGCGACGGAACAGCCCTCTTCGGCGCCCTCACAGCCGGCGAAATCGGGACAGACGCGGGTCCGGCCCGGCACCAGCCGGACGGGGCGCTCGTAGAGCAGCGCCCACGGCAACGTCGCCATCCCCACCACCGGGTTGACCTGAATGACGTCATCTGGAAGGAGGGCCGCATGCAGCCGCTCCTGGCCTCCATTCCCTCCAGACCGGCCCAGCAGCGCCCGGTAGAGTGTGTGCCCTACCATGGCCCACCGGGCCAGCCAATCGGTGAGAAGCGCCTCATCGCCCTCCAGAACCCACGCGTACCCCTGTTGTCCTTGCTCGCCCGTGACAGCGGCTAGCAGTTGCGCGCGCACACTCTGCACCGCCTGCGCCAGCGCTTCGGGGCGCAGGTGATTATCAAAGAAGGCAAGCTTCCGCTCCTCCCCGCCCGTGCGATCCAGAAAGCGCAGATCGAGGCTGCCATCGCGGGGATCGCGGGCCACATCGATGGTCAGCCGGCGCGGTGGGAGCTCGTGCAAGACCGCGGGATCCAGCTGGGCCATGGTGGTGAAGGTGATGGCCCCGCTCTGAGGCGAACGTGGAGAGAGCGCCGAAGAGGCACCCGCGTGAGGCACGATCTCTGCCTCCAGGCGTTGGGATTGGAGCAGTTGTCCCCGGAAGAAGAGCTCCACCTGGATATGCCCCCGCCCCTCCCGCAAAAGGGGCCGGACAGCAAAGGTGACGGCTTCCGAAGGCCCTATCTGGGGCAACGAGAGACGCTGTACCGAGGGACGAATCTCGAAATCGTGGGAGGCGGCCCAGACCACCAGGGGCAGCGCCTCCGCCTCAACCCACAGATCAGTGAGGGCCCTATCGGGAAAGGCAACCGGCGCGGTGAGGTCGAAATGAGCCAGCCCCGTGGGATCGGGGCTGATGTCCACGTAGAGCGTGTAGGTGCGGTCATAGATCAGGGATTCCTCGAAGGGCAGGGGCACGCCATCCTCCGTGAAAAGGGCGTTGAAATAGCGTTCCTCGACCGGTTGTGCGGCCTCGACCAACTCCTCCATCCGCGGTCGGCTATAAGGTTCGCCCAGGGCGCCCAACAGCGTAGCGACCTCCTCGTCGAAGGAACCCGTGAGCGTCGGGCGAACCAAGGCCTTGGGAATCCCCTTGGAGATAGGCCATCTTCTGCCGGGCCGGGCCGAAGCGTCGCCCTCCCCACCCCGGAAGCCCCTGGTACCCTCCAAGCCTCCCTTATCACCATACAGAATCCCACCCAGCTCATCTCCGAGATGGGCTTCAAACGCCGCCCCTGGGGAATCCCCCTCAAAAAAGGGGCGCAGGAGCGGCGCCAGAGGACTGCCCAGCGCGCCCGCAATCAGCCGTTGCAGCAGGCGGGCTGCTTCGCGTTGCGAGGAAGCGCGAGAGAGATCGCGCAGCAGTTCGAGGAGATAATCGTGGAAAGCGGGCCACTCGTCACCCAACGTGTGCTCTATCTCATCCAGCTGCTCGTGCAGCCAGTGCAGAAAGCGGGCCTGCTCGCTCCAGGTTTTGAGTCGTTCCATTGCAGCTCCCTCGGAAATCTACCACGAGTCGAAGATCGGAAACTGTTACGGGTACATCTTCATACGCACGTCGTGTTCGTCATGGTGGTGTAGCAGATCGCGTGGGGACTCCCTACGAACTCAGTATAGCACTTTTCGCGTGCAGGGACAAATGATGTTCAAGTCGGGATTCCGTAGCAGGTCGCTGACCGAAATCGCGTTACGCCCCTTGCACTGCACCTGAAGCGCGAGCCAGGCATTCGCCCGGGGTTGACGAAGCAAGCGCTCTACACCCCGAGCCTCGCAGGGGGGCGCAGAAGCCCGCTGAACTGCTACGAATGCCCAGCCTCCACATCGGGCAAGAACTCGGCGAAAATGGGGTTGCCCAGCAGACGCCCTGCCGCAGTCAACCGCAGCCGCCTCCCATCCCAGGAGAGCAGACCGAGACGGCCAAAACGCTCGATCACCCCGCCGAAGGTCTCCGCAAACCCAACCCCGAAACGCCTTCGAAAGCGAGCCTCGGTCACTCCCTCCGCCAGGCGCAATCCCATCATCATCGTCTCCCCCCTTTCCAGCGCCCCAGAGATAGTCTCCTCCTCCAGCAGAGGGAGCCCCTGGGCCCGCAAGCGGGAGATGTAGGCGCTGGGATGGGGGAGGCTGCTCCAGCGTCGTCCCTCCAGCCAGGAGTGGGCACCGGCTCCCAGCCCCAGCCAGCTTCGATTGCGCCAGTAGGTGAGATTGTGCCGGGAGACCGTGGGCCCGATACCCTCACTCTGTCCGCCGGGGGGAAGTGCCCAAGGAGCTGGCGGCGCCTCGATGCCCCGTGCCCAATTGGAGATCTCATACTGCCAGAAGCCGGCAACGTGCAGGCGTTCTGTCGCCCGCTCGTACATCTGTGCGGCGAGATCGGCGTCAGGAGCGGGGAGTTCACCCGCGCTCACCCGCCCGGCGAGGGGTGTGCCCGGTTCCAGCGTCAGTGCGTAAAGGGAGAGATGATCCGGCTGGAGGGCCAGCGTCCCGGAGAGGGTCTCCTCCCACGCCTCCAACGCCTGACCGGGAAGGCCAAAGATGAGGTCGAGAGAGAGGTTCTCGAAGCCGACTTCCCGCGCCGCCCCCACCGTACCGACCACCTCCTCCCACGTGTGGATGCGCCCCAGCAACGCCAGCTCCTCCGCTCGCGCCGACTGGACGCCCAGGCTCAGACGGTTCGCCCCCGCCCGGCGCAACGCCAGCAGCATCTCGCCAGTGAGGGTGCCCGGATTCGCCTCGACGCTGATCTCGGCGGCGGCAGACAGGGCAAAATGGCGCCACGCCGCCTCGATGAGCCGCGCCACACTCTCCACCGGCAGCAACGAGGGGGTCCCGCCTCCCAGATAGAGCGACGTGGCCTGCAGGTCGGGATAACGTCGAGCGTGCAGAGCCATCTCCTCCAGCAGCGCTTCGGTATACGCCGTGCGCAGATCGAGCAGCCCGGTGTAGGTGTTGAAATCGCAATAGGTGCAGCGTTGCCGACAGAAGGGGATGTGAATGTAGAGCGCAGCCTTCATCGGACCCACCCGACGCGGCGGCTCACGAGACGATCCCCCGCGTAAGGTTGAGGAAGAGACTCTCCAGCGTCTCCCGCTCCTCGATGTAGGAACGCACGGGGAAGCCCGCCTCCACCAGCTCTGCCAACAATCCGACCACCGCCTCCTCCTTGCCGAAGAGGGAGACCCGCAGCGCCGCCGTCCCGTTCGTCGTCATCACCTCCACCCCTTCCACGCCCACGTGGCGGGCCAGCCAGGCTTGGGCATCGTCGGTGCGCTCCAACAGCGTGATGAGCACCCGGCGTTGGGGTCGGAGGCGTTCCCGGATCTCCTCCACGGGACCGGAGGTCACCAGCTGTCCCTCCTCAATGATGCCCACGTGAGTGGCGATGTCATCCAGCTCCCGCAGCACGTGTGAGGAGAGGAAGACCGTCTTGCCCATCTCCTGCAGGGCCCGCAGGATCTCCCGCAGCTCCACCCGGGCGCGGGGATCGAGGCCGGCGGCGGGCTCGTCGGCGACGATGAGCGCCGGATCGTGGACGAGGGCCCGGGCCAATCCCAGCCGCTGGCGCATGCCCCGCGAGAGCGTACGCACCGGATCGCCGGCACGGTGGCTCAACCCCACGAGGTCGAGCAGATCGTCAATCATTCGGACCCGCTGCTCCGACGCGATCCCATAACAGGCAGCGAAGAACGCCAGATACTCCCGGGCCGGCATCTCCTGGTAGAGCCCAAACTCGTCGGGGATGTAGCCGAGCAGGCGACGCACATCGCGCGGGGCGCGATCCACCCGGTACCCTCCCACGCGCACCTCCCCCTCGTCAAAGGCGAGCAGCGTGGCAAGGATACGCAGCGTCGTCGTCTTTCCGGCACCGTTGGGGCCGACGAAGGCATAGAGCGCCCCCTCCTCCACCTCAAGGTCCAGCCCGTCCAGCGCGGGACGCCGGGCTTTGCGGTAGGTCTTCTTCAGGTTACGGATTTCGACGATGCTCACGAGTTCTTCCTCCGGTAGGGTGAGTCTTCACCCAGCTCTGCAAGTCAGCCAGGACCTGGCGAGCGTGAACGAAAGCGATATTCGGGGGCAAAGCGTCGAGGGAAAACCAACCGACATCGCTGGCATCATCCCCGGCTCGCGGCTCCCCCGTCGCCTCAGCAACAAAGTAGATGTTGAGGATGACGTACTGCTGCCCCTGGTAATCGTAGTCATCCAGATAGAAGCCGAGAAAGCTGAGCCCATGGGCCTGCAAGCCCGTCTCCTCTTCAATTTCACGCCGCGCCGCCGCCTCTGGTAGTTCCCGGGGCCCCAGAAACCCGCCGGGGATATCCCAGTAGCCTTTGAACGGCTCAATGCTACGCCGCACCAGCAACACCCATCCCCCCTGCAGGATCAGCACCCCCGCTGCCGGCTTCGCGTTGAGGTAGTTCCGCCGCCCGCAAATAGTGCAGGTTAGCACTGGCTCTTCCTCTATCTGCCGGAGGGTCAAAGCGCCGCCGCAGCGGGGGCAGAAACGATAGGGGCCGTTACAATCGAAGCGGGCGAAATCGAAGGGTCCCCCGGCAAAGGGCCACCGGCCCTCGATCCACCCCTCCTTCGCCGGGCGGGAGAGCTGCTTGAAGGCGTGCTCGGCACGAGACGCCTCGGCGCGATCCAGATAGCACCAAGCTGCGACCACGGCTTCGGGTACATGCTGTCGGGTGTAACGCGCCCCCCGGCCCGCCCGGTGCTCCTCGAAGCGGCGGTCCACATCGGTGGTGATGCCTGTATAGAGTGCGCCATTGGCACAGCGCAACACGTAGAGATACCAGCCGTTTCCCATAAAGTGAGAGCAGTATAACGCGGGAGATAGGAAAAGCAATCAAAGCGGCGCCCGAGAAGCAAGGGGCACGCTGTGTCCTGCCTCGCCCGTCGAATCGAATTGACCTTCACCCAAACTGTGCTATAATTGTATCGTATTGATATATATCGAAGATATAGACCTCGAAATCAGATAAAGGAGTCTACACATGTTCGAAAAGGGAGACGCGGTTGTGCATCCCACCCTGGGAGCAGGTTTCATCACAGGCAAGAAGGAGCTCAGCGCCGGCGGTACCCCTCGTCAGTACTACAAGATCCGGATTCTCCGCAAGACGCCCACCAACCTGTTGATACCGGTGGAGGAGGCGGAAGAGAAGGTGCGGATCGCCACCCCGGAATCCAGACTGAAGGAGATCTGGAACACGTTGAGGGATGAGCCCCAAACCCTACCCCAAAACCACCGCACGCGCTTCAAGGTACTCAGCGAGAAGCTGGCTGAGGGAGACATCCACAAGGTCGCCGAAACGGTGCGCGATCTGGCCTGGAGGCGCCACAAGCGGGAGAAGGGCTTGACGACCCGCAGCAAGCGTCTGCTGCGCAAGGGCGTCCAGCTCTTGGCTACGGAGCTGGCGGCAGCCCGCGACGATCTGGATCTGGAAAAAGCAAAAAAGCGTGTCCGGCGCCGCGTACGCGAGAGTGTGGCGGCCCGCGCTGAAACATCGTAAAGGCTATTCTGAACTGCCCGCCAGGTGATGGCGGGCAGTTGGTGTTTCTGAACCTTTTGTATGGAGGAAAGGATGGCAACGACATGGCAACCGCTGACCAAGGAGACCTTTGCCCTGCTGGGCGGTTCGAACATCGGCGTCCTGCTTCAGGGTGAGCGCGCCCTCGTCATCGACACGGGATTGGATCGCGACGCAGCACGGAAAGCGCTGCGCGCCGTGGAGGAGCTGGGAGCGACAATTGCCGCCATCCTGATCACCCACGGCCACGCTGACCACTTCGGTGGTGCCGGCTGGCTCGCCACCCGGACGGGCGCTCCGGTCTACGTGCCGCCTCTGGAAGGAGCCTTCGTCGTGCACCCGCTGCTGGAGCCCCTCTTTCTCTACGGGGGCGCGGCGCCCATCGCCGAGCTGGAGGGGAAATTCACGCTAGCGCGAGAGGGTGCCGCCGTCAGCGGGCTGCTCGAGCCGGGTCCGCAGGAGATCGCAGGCTTTATGCTGGAGGTGGTGCCGTTACCGGGCCACGCTCCCCAGCAGGTGGGCATCGGTTACGGGAGTACCCTCTACTGCGCCGACGCTCTCTTCCCTGAGGAGACACTGGCGCGCCATCCCATCCTCTTCTGCGCCGACCTGGACGCCTGGAGTGAGACGCTGAAGCGACTCCCCACCCTTCCCTACACCCACGTCATGCCGGGCCACGGGGAGGTGTTGAAAGAGGTGGGCCCCTTGGCTGAGATCAACCTCGCCCGCCTCGTGGAGATCCGCCGCCGGGTGTGGAAGACCCTCGACGCTCCGCAGACGCCCGAGGAGGTGCTACAGACTGTCGCCCACGGCTTCGACGTGGGCTTCACTGCGCCGCAGTTCCTGCTCCTGGCCCGCACCACCATCCACGCCGCTCTGACCTCGCTCCAGCGCGCCGGTGAGGCGACGGTCAGCGTAGAGGAAAATCGGCTGCGCTGGCGGCGGAGCTGATCCGAGGCCCACGACAAAGGCCCGAGATCTCGCTCGGGCCTTTGTGGATGTAGGCGCACCTTACGCGGCTGCGGGCTCCTCGCGCCGCAAGCGGCGAATGAGGAAGATGATCAGGCGGATCACGGCGTAACCGACCAACCCGACGACCAGCAGCACGGGCAGCACGAAGATGATAATCCAGATAGAGGCATCCAACAGGAACTGGACGGCGCCGATGAGGGCCTCGATGGCCCGCTTGGCGGTGCCGGCGGGGCGCCAGCCCGCGATCTCGATAGGTTGCGCCAGCTCGTCGGGCGTCAGCGAGACGGTGATGGTCGCCATAGCGGCAGAGCGCTCAAGATACTGCATCCGCCCCTTGACCTGCTCGATCTCCTGTTGTGTCGCGCTCAGCTCCCGGTAGACGGCGAGCACCGCCTCGGTGTCCTCGGCCTCATCCATCAGCTCCTCCAGCCGGACCGCTTTCACCTCCAGCGCCCGCAACCGCGAATCGAGATCGACGTACTCCTGCGTCACGTCCTCGCTGGAGATACTATCCCGGGTCACCTCCAGGGCCAGCCCACGGAGCGCGGTCATGGTCTCCTGGAAGCGGGCGGCGGGCACCCGCAGCGTCATGTTGATGCTGGACAGACCCCCTTCGTAACGGAAGCTCCCCGATGAGACCACGTGACCGCCCAGCTCGTCGATCAGCGTGACGATCTCCTCTTGCGCCGCGAGGGTATCTCTGACCACCAGCGCCAGATTGCCGTTGTAGATGATCATCCGATCGGGGATGTTGGCCACAGCACTGCGGGTGCCGTTGCCGGCAACGGGAGCCACTTCGACGGGGACCTCCATGGGAGCCTCAGCCGCCCAATCTGCACTCTCCGTTGCAACAAAGGACTCAGACTGACATCCCACCAACAGCGCTACAACTAACAGCAGGGACACTACCCAAAAGCGTTTCATAACGCTAGCTCCTCTCCTTCTGTAGATATGTGCTAGATAGACGCGGATCCGGTGGGATAGGTTCCGCGATCAAACCCGCCCTGGAAGAAGCGCCTACCGTCCCAATTCGAGGCGATCAATGAGGCGGTGGGGCAGGTTGCGCGCGCGCATGCGCTCCTGGGTGATCTCGATGGCGTAGGGCACGCGCCGGAATTCGAAGGTCTGCGCTTCCGTATCGAGGAGACCGTAGGCGGCCCGGGGATCCCCGTCGCGGGGCTGCCCCACACTGCCGGGGTTGATGATGAGGCGCCGCTCCCCCAACGCGAGGGGTCGCTCACGATCGGGCAAGTGCAGTTGGGCACGGCCCTCCTTGGGTTGCCACTCGAAGACGATGGGCAGATGGGTATGTCCCACAAGGAGCAGCTGAAACTCGATGGTAAGAAAAACCTTGCGCGCCCGTTCTCCGTCCACCAGATATTCCCACAGGGGTTCGAAGGGGCTACCGTGCACCAGGAGACAGCCGTCCACCTCCCTCTTCTGGGGTAATTCGGAGAGAAAGCCGTAATTATCGCGGGTCAGCGCGGAGCGGGTCCAGACCAGGGCTTGATGCGCATCGACGTTGAAGACGTGCAGATCCACCCGGCTCAAGGCGGCCCAATCGTGATTCCCCCCGACCGCTACCAGATCGTAGTCCCCGAGCTCCTCGATACAGCGATTGGGACTGGGACCATAGCCCACCAGATCACCCAGGCACCAGATAGCGTCAAAGGGAGCGGCGTCAGAGAGCACCGCCTGCAGGGCGGCGAAATTGCTGTGGATGTCGGACATGACCAAATAACGCATGTAAGCTCCTGTATCAGAGAGGACGCAGGGTCACGTCCCCGGCGGTGAAACGCTGCAAGATCCCTTCCGTGGTCCGCAGGAGGAGCGCGCCCTCGGCGTCGACATCCTCGGCCCTTCCCAGCCAAGTCCGGCCCGGCGTCCGCACCTCGACCCGCTCGCCCATCCAGGCCAGCTCCGCACGCCAGTCAGGCAAGGGATCCCAGCCGGCCTTGAAGCGTGCATAAAAACCGTCGGCGCGGCTCAAGAAATCGTCGAGCAGCAGAGCCCGCTCCACCGGCCTCCCACCTTCGACCGCCAGGCTGGTGGCGTTGGGGGCCAGCACCGGAAGCGCCTCAGAGGGTATATTGACGTTGAGCCCGATACCAAGGATCAAAAAAGTAGGACGTCCGCCTTCACTCTCCAGCTCGCCCAGCATTCCCGCCACCTTGCGCCAACCTTCCCCATCGGATACGATGAGATCGTTGGGCCACTTGATCTTAAAGGCGGAAGGAAGTTGCTCCCGCACCGCTTCCAACAGCGCGAGCTCGCAGAGCATCTGGATGCGAGCGGCAGAAGGAGCAACGGGTTCTGGCGGATGGAACAGCAGGGAGAAGAGCAAGGAAGTGCCCGCGGGGCTCTCCCAGCGCCGACCCAGGCGCCCCCTGCCGGCATGCTGCACCTCCGCGAGGACAAGCAGCCCCTCCCGAGCCCCCGCCAGGGCCCGCTCGCGCACCTCGTCGTTGGTCGAACCCGTCTCGTGCAGATAAATGAAGGGGCGTCCCAGCTGCCCCAAGCCTCGGGCGTAGTCAGCGAGGGCGGAGGCTCTCATCCCCTTACTCGACCCCTGTCACGTCGGGCAATGCCCGGGGGGGGAAATCATAGAAGGGCTGGGTCCACTGAAGTGGATCCACGGGCGTGCCGTCCACCCAGATCTGCCAGTGCAGGTGGGCCCCCGTAGAGAGACCCGTGTTGCCCACCCGACCGATGATCTGGCCCTGGTTCACCCGCTCGCCCTCCTCCACCTCGATGCGCGAGAGATGCCAGTATCCCGTGAGCACCCCCCAGCCGTGATCGATAATGATGGCGTTCCCGCGCACCGTCAGATCTTCTGCAAGAATGACCGTACCGGCAGCCGGCACGCGCACCGGAGTGCCCGTGGCGGCGCGAAAATCGACGCCGGAATGGTAGCTGTTATAGGAGCCGCCATAGGAACGACGCGAGCCGAAATAAGAGGAGACCGCGGCATAAAGCGGGTAGTCGAAGGGCAGCTCCCAATGGCGATAGGGAGAACGAATGTTGGCGATGGTGTCCACCAGCTCCGATTCGTTCTGGAGCAACTCAGGGCTGAAGAGTTGGCCCAGGCTCGAAACATTGATGCGCTCGAAGCCGTAGCGCCCCGCCGTCACCACCAGCGGCAGCTCAAAGGCGAGCTCAGCGCCCCCCTCCGCCTGGACGTGCAACCGCAGGGGATAAGCATCTGGCTCCAGCATGGGAGAGAAACTGACCAAAGCGAAGTAGTGGTTGGGACCCTGCTTCAAGCAATCGCGCGCCCGATCGAGGTAGATCACCTCGCAATGCACAGGGGCCTCCGTCTCCAGGACCAGAACGGCGGTCTGCCCCCGCGAAATGGGTTGCGGGGAGAGCTCCAGAGTACGAACGGGGTAAGGCAACAAGGAGGGGGCCCCCTCACCCGGCAGGAGCACCAGCCCCCCGCCGTGGAGCGGAAGGGCATTGCGTTCCACCACCTCCCACATCGAAAGGTCGTGGCGCAGCGCCAGGCCGAGCCAGGTCTCGGGAGCGTCTGTCAACATCAGCCGGCTTCCCGACGTACTGCCCGGCACCCGCACCTCCTGACCGGCAAGCAACGTCCCGGGGGCCAGCGCGTTGTTTACCAGCGCCAGGTCCCGCCACATTACACCGCTGCGCCGCGCCAGCAGCGAGAACTCCTCGCCCAATCCCAGCCGGTGCGCCTCCCAGAAGAGCACCTCTGTCTCGGCAGCGTCAGCGATGAGCCGCAGCTCCTGTCCCACGTACAACTGGCGCGGATCGGCGATGCCGTTGAGGCGGGCCAGCACCGTCGCCGAGGTCCCATAGCGGCGGGCGATGGCAAAGAGCGTCTCCCCAGGACGGACCACGTGAACAGTTGGCTCCGAGGCAGCTTCCGGCAGGAAATCGGAGATGAGGTACACCGCATCGACTGAAGAGACCGTAAACGCGGGATCGGGCGGCGTAGCAGGCCCGGCCCATACGACTTCGGGCGGAGCCAGTACCACGACGAGGCATATCCACAAATACGACCAACGCAGAGCGCGCATAAGTACCCTAACCTCAGTCCGATGTTACCAGACGCTTCCAATCTCAAGAATAATAGCTGAGGACCCGTTTTTACGACCCTCCACATCAAAGGGCCGTCATCCGAGGCCACTAAAGGGTAATCATAAAGAAAAGTAGCAGATTGTCAAAATCAATGCGCCGCATCGGTCTCCGGGGAGAGACGCTCTCCCACCTCAACCAGCTCCAGGAGCGCCGGGGGGCCCTCGATGTAGTACTGCGCAGGGACCCGGGGAGCATAAAAGGGGCGGAAGGGACGGGCCAGCACCTTATCGACGACCCGGTAAGTGCTGTCCAGCCAAATAACGGCGATGGGAAAGAAGACGAACCACATGTGGATGGTGGCTGCCATCCGACTCTCCTGACCTTCGACGAAGAGCAGCCCCTCCTCAGGGTCCAGGCTCCGGCGGAACATCAGACCCTGCAAGCGGCAGAGAAAGGTGTCACAGCGCCGGGCCTGAAGAGGGAGAAGGGTCCCGTTCTCGCGCCGAAAGCGAACGCTCGCCCCCCGGCTCACAGGGTCGCCTCCATTTCGATACCCGGGGCCTGCAAAGGAAGAAGCACGGTGAAGGTACTCCCGGCACCCACCGTACTCTCCACCCAGATTCGACCGCCATGGGCCTCGGTTAGCGCCTTGGTGACCGGTAACCCGATGCCCAGTCCGCCCGCCTCCATACTGAGAGGGTTATCGGCGCGGTAAAAGCGCTGCCAGATACGCGCCTGCTCCGGCACGGGAATGCCTACCCCGGTGTCGCTCACCCAGAAGGAAAAGTACGCAGGCTCGTCCACGGAGTCCTGCACGGTACGCGCCCCGATAGTGATATGGCCGCCGGGAAGGGTGAATTTAACGGCGTTATTCAGCAGATTGTCGATGATCTGCCGAATACGGTGCGGATCGATGGTGACCATGGGCAGCTGCTCCGCGAGATCCAGCTGGAGGGTAAGCTGACGGTCCTCCAAACGATCCTTGTAGCTGCCGAGCACATCGCGCAGCAGGGGCTCGAATTCGACAAAATGATAGTTCAACCCAAAGCGCCCCCGCTCGAGGTCGGCGACGCCGATGAGGTTGTTGGTGATAAAGTGCATCCGAAGGGCATTCTCCCGAATCACGCGCACGAACTGCCGGACGGCCGGCGAGATACCGCCCCCAACATCGGCTAGCAACAGCTCTGCGTAACCCTTGATGGCCGTCAGCGGCGTGCGCAGCTCGTGGGAGATGCTGGCGATGAACTCCCGCTTCGCCTCCTCGGCCAGATACTCGCGCGTGATGTCCTGCATGACCGCAGCCACGCCCAGCCGGGCCCCGTCGGCCATCCGCACGGGCGCCGCGTTGACGCGGATCTTGCGCTCTCCCAGATCGAGTAGGGTATTCAGGGGCTCGTCCAACTGGATAAGCCCCTCCGCATGGACACTGCTCTCCAGCGATGATTTCCGGATCAACGCCTCCAGATCCCGCTCCAGCACCTCCTCTCGCGAGGTGTGCAGGATCTCCTCCGCAGCCTCGTTCATCAACAGGACCTTGCCACTCGAATCGCTCACCACAAGTCCTTCGACCATACTCTCGAAGATAGCGTCCTGCCGCCGCAGATCCTCCTCCCGCTGGGCCAGATAAGCAGCGATCTCGCTCGCCTTCTCCTGGATCTCCCGGTAGAGACGTCCATTCTCCACGGCACCGGCGATCTGAACGGCGATAGTTGTCGCCAACCGCTCCTGTTCGGGGGTGAAGACCTGACCGCTGTGATCGTTGCAGGCCACAAGAACCCCAACCGTTCGCCCCTGGCGGGTGAGGGGTTGGAGGAGGAGCGGGCCTTCTCGCCGGATCTTCAATAGATCGAAGAGCGAGCGCACGGGCTGGTAATCCTCGTGAGCGCGGTAGACCAGCTGCCCCTCTCGCATGACGAAGCCCAACATAGGGTAGTCCGTCAGGGAGACGTCAACGGGCCGGTTGTAACGGCTTCCCAGCATCTCATAGTTGGTCACCAGGGTGAGAACCCCGCGCTGCTCCTCGTGGCGCAGGAGGATGGCGACGCGGTCGGCGTTGAGGGCCATCGCGACATGCTCGGCCACGTCGCCCAGCATCCCTTGCAGATTGAGGGACTCTCCGATGGACTTGGTGGCCTCGATGAGGAAGAGCAGCTCCTGACTCTGCCGCAGCGCCTGCTCGCTCAGGTTCTGGAGATCGCTCCGGTAAGCCAGCAGGTCCTGCAGAGCCGATTGGTAGAAGACGACGGCAAAGAGAGGATAGCCCAGCAGAGAGATAATGCGTCCCAGACCCTCGCGGTTACCCGGCCCCAGCGTGCCAACGCCCCCGACCACCATCCCCAGACCAAGCACACAGAAGGCGATGGCGGCCAGCCGCCCCCCCATCACCTCTCGCCGCGACCATAGGAGCCCCCCGGCGCCAAAGGCTACCCCCGCCGCCAGCAAGTACCAGGCCGGCGTTTGCCAGGAGGTACTGTAGACGGTGGGGAAGGTGCGACTAATCATCCCCCAACTAAGGATCGAGATCACGAGCAGCAGCCCCCAGCCCCCGATGAGTACCATCAGCAGCGAGCGGGCACGCACACGCCAGAGAGGAGTGCCGAATGCCCAGAGCAGCAATAGGATCGAGAGCAGCTCCACCGCATAAAGGAAAGGAGCGGAGAGCAGCGCCAGGCTCGATCCCACCTCTACCTGAGCCGGAGCGAGAATGACCGCCAGAATCCGCACGCCCATGATACCGCTGAGGGCGTAGATGAAAGCGCGCAGCTCCTCATTATGCAACTGCTTCCATTCGGCCCAGACGATGCCCACCGCCGGAAGCAATCCAAGGAAGATAAGCATATGGTAGACCGAGGATCCCGGAAGGGTATCCAACAAGTTCATTACGAATTCGATGCCAGTCACAATGTGATCCTCCCTCTCCGGTCAGCTTGAGTGTGGTGTAAGGGCTCGAAAAAACACAACTTCCTGCCGTTGCTACAATCAGGTTTACAGAGGTACGCTGTTCACGTTTGAGATCTGCGAGCCTCAAGCGCTTCCCAAGGCTTGCTCCAGCATAGGTGTACACATCGTCGGGAAGTTATTTGTTAACAGATCCAAAGGGCCGAAAACTTAATAACTTCCCGATTTAGCCGGCTTGCAACGCTCGTTTGCGGCTTGCTGATAGTAAGTAATAGAGTTACAGACCCTAAGATTGGATCCATCAACCGCTCCCTGAAGGTCCGGAAGGCGTCCTCCACGTGTTACGCAGCAAGATCAAAATCGGCGAGCAGGACGGGTTCCTGCCCCTCTCTCACCAGACGTTGCACCTGTAGCTCTACGTCGTCAAGCAAGCCCTGACAATGGTCAGCGAGCGAGCGCCCGGTTTGATAAAGGGTCACCGTCTCCTGCAAGGTCAGTTCCCCCTCTTCCAGCCGTCCAACGATCTCTTCCAGACGCCCCAGCGCCTCCTCGAAAGAGAGAGTGTCTTTATCCGCTCCCATATTTCTACTCCTTGTAATGGTGATAGACTTACCGGGGTCTCCGGCAAGGATTCAGCGGCGCCCCTCCGGTGTGGATGCCCCCCAAGGCTGAGGTCGCCGCATATCTACCCTAATTATAACCACCTTTTGTCTCCTGTCTAAGGCCTGCCCACCCTTGCCTGCGGAAGGCTGGCGGGCAGGAGACCCGCCCCGCGAAAGAAAAGGTTGACGCCCTTATCATTCACGTTATACTCCCCTCGTTGGGCACTACATTTCGGGTGATCGGACCCTAGAAAGAGGCTGGAGAAAGTGCAGAGAAAGAAAGGGGGCAGCGCGTGGCTGCTCTTTATTCTCATCACCATCGTGCTTCTGACAGGCACTTGGTTGTATACCGGGTGGCGGTCGAGTCAGCGCGTCCTTCCGCCCCGGGTGATGCTGGGCGGGCTCAGTGTGGGCGGGATGACGCGGGAACAGGCCCTCAACGCGCTGGCGGAGGCCTACGCGCAGCCGATCATCGTCCTTTACCACGACCGGGAGCTGCTCCTCGTCCCCGAGATGGTGGATCTCTCGCTCAACGTCGAGGCCACCGTCGAGCAACTCGACCGGGTCCTGCTGGCCCAGGGAGGGATTGAGGGCTTTGTTGACTATCTGCTCAACGAGGTCTTGCAGCGGGAGAAGGAGATCCAACATGTCTCGCCCATCGTCCGCTACGAACGCAGCCGCATCGACGCCTTCCTGGCACGCACCGCCCAGCAGTTTGATCACCCCCCGCGCGAGCCCGTCCCGCTCCCAGGTTCGGGGACCTTCCGACCTCCAGAGCCGGGCACCACCCTCGATATTCCGGCCTCCCTGCCGCTGCTCGTGGAGACCCTGATCTCCCCCACCCAACATGAAGTGCGACTCGTCGTCGCTATCGAACCCATCCCGGCGGCCTCGCTCAACTTCCTCTACGAGGCCCTGGAGGAACGCTTACAGAGCTTCAATGGAACGGCGGGGATCTTCGTCAAGAACCTCGACACGGGTCGCCAGATCTGCTACAACTGCGAGGTTGCCTTCTCGGGCTTGAGCCTCCTCAAACTGGGAGTCGTCTCTGCCTTCCATCGCGCCGAAGCCGAGCCACGACTTCCCGAGCATACCCGGCTCATCAGCGCCACCCTCACCCAGAGCAACAACGCTGCGGCCAATCTGCTCCTCTCCCAGATCGGCGAAGGCGATCCCTACCAAGGGGCTCTCCGGGTGACGGAGTTCTTGCAAGAGACGGGGATGCAGAACAGTTTCATGGCCGCGCCCTACGACCTGCGTGAGGGGGTAGCAGCACCCGACCAGACTACGCCGGCGAACAGCCGCACCGACATCGATACCGAAGCCGATCCCTACCTTCAAACCACCCCCCTCGATATGGCCCTGTTGCTGGAAGGGGTCTATCTCTGTGCGCAGGGGGGGGGGCATCTGCGCCTGCTCTACCCCCGCGAGATCACCCCGCTGGAGTGTGAGGAGACGTTGTGGTGGTTGGAGCAGAATCAGGCCAACGAACTGCTGGGAGCCGGCATGCCACCTGGAACGCAGCTGGCCCACAAACACGGATGGGCCGGCGGGACCCACGCCGACGTTGCACTCGTCTACAGCCCTGGCGCCACTTTCGTGCTTTCTGTCTTTCTCTACGAGCCTGAGTGGCTGGTCTGGGAGGAGAGTGCCGCGACCTTCGCCGATATCGGTCAATTAACCTACCGCTTCTTCAACCCCGAAAGTGGATAGAGCAGCTCAGGGCGTAAGGGGCTGCCATCCCTGCGCCGTGATGATCTGCTGCGCCTCCCGCCCCTGTAACCACTGTGCAAAATCCCGCGCGCCGGCCTCAGGCTCCGCGCCCAGCACCACCAGGCGCCAATCGCGAGCAAGAGGATAGCTGTTGGCCGCCAGGGTAGCGGACGTCGGGGGCACCCCATCCACCGCCAGGGGACGGACCCGCTCGTCGAGCCAGGCGGTGGAAACGTAGCCCACCGCCAGCTGCTGGTCGGCGACCCGAGAGAGGACCGCCTCTGTCCCCGGCGCCAGCAACGCCGTGAGCGCGACGGTGAAATCGCCCATGATGCGCGCCTGGAAGACCTGAAACTCGCCGGAGGCCGTCTCACGACTCACCACCTCCGGCGCGCCGGGCAAGCCGCCCCAGGCCTCCCAATCCTCAACCCGCCCCTGAAAGAGCTCGCGCAACTGGCCCACAGACACCCCAGGAATTCCATTTTGGGGATGCACCACGACGGCCAATCCATCGCGCGCGAAGGGCAGCGACCAGAAATCCCCCGGTAGGGTGGCCGGTTGCCACCCTACCAGCGCCAGATCCGCTTCCCCTTGCGCCAGGAGCTCCCAGGCCAGCCGGTCCGCCCGTCGCAGCAATTCCACCCGGACGGTGGGCTGCGCCCGCTGATAGGCGGAGGTGAGCGCCCGGGCCAGTGGCTCCGCGGATTCCGGATAAGCCAGGCGCAGGGTCGCAGGCGGATCGAGGGGGGGCAGGGGCGTGGGTGTGGGGATCAGTGACGGCGCACCACATCCCACCACCAGCAGGGAGAGCAGGATCACCGAGAGATAGAAAGGGCGCAATCGCCTCATCCGAGGATCCCGCTCAGAATCAGCAAACTGAAGAGGACGCAATAGAGCGCAAAGGGCCAGAGACTGCGGCGGCGCACCAGTGTCAGGAGCCCAGCAATGGCCGCGTAGCCGGCAAGCGCTGCCGCACAAAATCCCGCGAACAGGGAGAAGAACGGCGCACCTCCCACCCCGTGCAGCGCGAGCTTGAGCACCTGATAGAGCCCGCTGCCCAGAATGATGGGAACTGCCAGCAGAAAGCTGAACCGGGTCGCCTCCTCCCGCCGGTAACCCAGATAGAGCCCGGCGGCGATGGTGGCCCCGGAGCGGCTGATACCGGGGATAATCGCCAAGCTCTGGGCCAGCCCAATCAGCAGGACGTGAGGCCAGGCGAGAGCCTCCAGATTCGCCTCGCGGCGCGCCAAATACTCCGAGGAGGCCAATAGGGCCGCCGTCACCAGCAGGAAGAACGCAACTTGTTGGGGTGCCGAGAAGAGGGATTCAAACCAATCTTCAAAGAGCAATCCGAGCACCGCTCCAGGGATGGAGCCCAGGACGAGGAACCCGGCCAACCGTGCCTGTGGCGCCGCCAGCGAACGCTCCCGCACCCCCTGCCACGCACCCAGCGTCAACAGCCAGAGATCGCGCCGGAAATAGATCACGATGGCGAGCAGGGTACCAAGGTGGAGCACCGCGTTGACAAGCAATCCGGCCTCCGCCCATCCCAGGAGATGGGGGACGATCACGAGATGACCGGAGCTGCTGATGGGTAGAAATTCCGTGATACCTTGCAAGACGCCGAGTAGAACAATCTGCCCCAGGGACATAGACACCTCCATGTTCGGGGAGCATGATACCAGCCGCAGGGGAAAGCGCAAGGCTTGCCAACGGCCTCATTTGTGGTATGATGCGAAGCGTTCGGGGCGTAGCGCAGCTTGGCCAGCGCGCACGGTTCGGGTCCGTGAGGTC
>NPIE01006891.1_pt3 | contig 37375 bp, 33 predicted proteins | sample 8637661 | NCBI WGS metagenome assembly NPIE01 (sample SAMN07420842, study PRJNA396082) | bioreactor metagenome | isolation source: sample BA12 brine-fed electro-methanogenic bioreactor BA | place: Japan: Kochi | collected 2016-12-09 | reverse complement strand
TGATATTCTCCTAAAGTTCGGCATTTGAGGAGTTTACAAACTGAGTTGAAGGCCAGGGACGGCCAGGTAGCGACATAAGGGAGTGTCGGAAATTTGGCGAGGTTATGGCGCAGGCGACCCCTGCCGACGGCCTCGCCATTTTTCTGCGCTCAGACCCACAGATCGATCACCAGACCGCACGGCAGGCCATGCTCGAACGCCACTGGGCGCGGCACCAACGTCCTGTTCGGGGGTATGGCCGGATATCCGACGCTTGGCCCAGGAGAAGATCTCTGATTATAGGACCTTAAACACACCGGGCTCGGCTCCACGGCGGACGGACCGGCTTGACCGTTGGGTCCGGACGTCGGCCACAGCGGGGCAGACCGACTCACCGAATGGGAAAACTTGGATTCGACGACCCTGCAGACGATCCTTTTCGTCACCCTGTGCCCCCCTGTTGGTCGTGGTATGGGTTCGGGATATGCCCGCCCCCCCACTATTTTTCCTATTTTAACACAACCGTCCCACGAATGCAAGGCCGCATCGAGAAGATGTCGATTCGCGTGAGAACGCGTCCTGACGCGGGGATGGCGATGTGGAGTCGGCAATTCCGGACCAGCGACGAACAAACGGCCGGAGAAGCTGTAGAAATACCTGATTCCGTACTTGTCCTGTAGTCTTTTTCCAGATGGGAGACGCACGTGGAACCGCAATGCCGGGTGGGATTTCGCTTTCGGCCGTTTGTGTCGGTGATGCTGGCTGTTTTTTTCGTCCTGATCGCGTTCACGGGGGCGATTCTCTTCGTGACGCCGCCGGGACGGGTGGCTCACTGGACGGGCTGGACCCTGCTGGGGCTGACGAAGGATGAGTGGATCGCGATGCACATCGGGGCCGGCTGCGTGTTTCTCATCGCCTCGGTCGTGCACCTTGTGCTCAACTGGCGTCCGTTGGTGTGCTACTTTCGCAGTCGGGTCAGCCGGCGGTTTGCGTTTAGGCCGGAGTGGGTGGCGGCGCTGGTCGTGAGCATCGCGTTGCTGGCGGGCATGTTCTACCTGGTCCCCCCCTTCTCGAATCTGATGGCGTGGAATGACCGGCTCAAGAACTCCTGGGAGCAGGCTCCTCAAAGGGCACCCGTGGCCCATGCGGAACTCCTGAGCCTCAAGGAGCTTGCGGAGGTGGCCCAGCTTGACCTGGTGGAGGTGATGGTAAATCTGGAGACGGCGGGTATACGCGTGCCCTCGGAAGAGGTGAACTTCGGCGAGTTGGCGGCCGAGCACGGATTGTCACCGGATGCGCTCTATCGCGTGGCGACGGGCGGGGCCGCAGCGCCGGGGCAACGTGGCCAAGGCGGCGGGGGCGCCGGTGGCGCGCGAGGTCAGGGTGGCACACGGGAAGCCGGAGGGGCAGGTCGTGGTTCGGGCCAGGGACTGGGGCGGATGACGCTGGAGCAGGTGTGCGCCCAGGAGGGCTACGGCCTTCAGGAAGCCATCAACACATTGAAGCAGCAAGGGCTTGAGGTAACGGAGAAGAGCAGTCTTCGCGAGATCGCCGACATGGCCGGAGTGACGCCACGGGAGGTCTTGGGACTGTTGGCGCCGACCCCGTAGACTACGGGCGGCCAGGCTGGTATATGGCCGGGTCGGCCAGGCCCGCCTCGGCGAAGCCCTTGAGACGCAATCGGCAGGAATCACACCGTCCGCAGGCGCGGCCTTTGTCGTCCGGGTCATAGCAGCTGTGGGTCAGGGCATAGTCCACGCCCAGGCGGGTCCCCATTTGAATGATGCGGGCCTTGGTCATGTGGATCAGCGGGGCGTGGATGCGTACCCGAAGGGTTCCTTCGACGGCGGCGGCGACGGCGAGATTGGCCAGGGTTTCGAACGCGGCGATGTATTCGGGGCGGCAGTCGGGGTAGCCGCTGTAGTCGGCGGCGTTGACGCCGATAAAGATGTCCCCGGTGCCGAGCCCCTCGGCCCAAGCCAAGGCGTAGCTCAGGAAGATCGTATTGCGGGCCGGTACATAGGTCGAGGGGACGGGACCGGTACCGATGTCATCACGGTCCTTGGGCACGTCGCGGGTGGTATCGGTCAGGGCGGAGGCGGCGAAGCCCGCCGGATCGAGATCGACGACGCGGTGCTCGGCCACGCCCAGCGCCCGGGCGACGCGGGCGGCGGCCGCCAACTCCACGGCGTGGCGCTGGCCATAACGAAAGCTCATGGCGTAGCACGCAAAACCCTCATCGCGGGCGACGGCCAGGGTTGTGGCCGAATCGAGCCCCCCACTGAGCAACACGACGGCGGTCTGGTCCATTTCCAGGCTGATCCTTGCAGCAAGGTCGGTTTGGCTTATGATAGGGGCAGTATACGTGGTTTTTCGATGAGGGCAACATGGCGGTGGTCGAGCTGTTCGACAATCCCCGCCCGGGGCGGGACTATACGATCACGATCCGCGCGCCGGAGTTCACGAGCGTCTGTCCCAAGACGGGCCAGCCGGATTTCGGCGAGATCGTGATCGAGTATATCCCGGGGGCGACGTGCATCGAGCTCAAGAGCCTCAAGTTCTACTTGCAGGGCTACCGCGACAAGGGGATCTTCTACGAGCGGCTGACCCACGACATTCTGGATGATCTCAGCGGGGCGTGCCGCCCCCGGTGGATGCGGGTGACGGCCCGTTTCAGCCCGCGGGGAGGCATCACCACCGACGTCCAGGCCGAATACCGGGCGGAAGGGAATTCAAAGATCAAAGATCAAAATGAAAAATGACAAATCAGAATCTGAACTCCTAATTTCTAAACCCTAAACAAATTCGAAATTCAAAGGGCCAAAACCTCAAAAAATATTGGTTTGGCTGGGAGGGGGAAAGCGGGAACGGGGTCGGAGGACGGGAGCGGTCGATCGAAGGCGGCTGATTCATCAAGACGGAGGCGAGCCTGGAAAGGTAGCGACGATGCCGATCAGTTTTCATTGCGAGTGCTGCAAGAAGAAGATCAAGGCGCCGGACGAGGCGGGCGGCAAGTGGGGTAGTTGCCCGCACTGTAAGCACCGCTGCTATATTCCGCTGCCACCGTCGGACGATGAGCCGCCGCTGACCCTGGTGCCGCTGGATGAGGAGGAGGAACGGCGACGCGATGAGATGATGCGGGAGACGTACAACTTGCAGCAGAACATCCTCCAGGAGCGGAACGCGGGCGGTGAGGATCCGGAGGCGGCGGCCGGGGCGGTGACCAGTGAGAAGGATCTCATCAAGGCGATTATCCTGTATCTGCGGCAGATGGCCGATGGCCGGCTGGAGCAGGCCGAGGACACGGCCCGGATGATCGTGCGACACAAGGAGCAGGCCAGGGACATTCTCCAGCGGATGGCGCGGGCCGAGCAGCCGGAGCCGGAACTGGCCGACATCTCGCCCAAGCTGTTGCAGGGGTTCATGAAGCAATTGTACCGCCTGCTGTAACAGGATCAGCGGTGGACGATTGGGGGCGCGGGGCTTTTCGGTCCCGTGGGATTTCAGATGGATATCGGCATGGCCGAACCGGTGATCACAGTTCGTCGCATCAGCAAGACGTTCGGTACGCTGCGCGCGGTGGACAGGGTGGATTTCGACGTGCCGGCGGCCGCGTGTTTCGGCTTTTTAGGGCCGAACGGCGCCGGCAAGACGACCATGATGAAGATGCTGTACGGCATGTGCCGCCCGGACGCGGACGATGAGGGAACGATGGACGTGTTCGGGTGCGACCCGCGGCGCGAGGAGCTGGCGATCAAGCACCTGGCCGGTGTGGTGCCCCAGGAGAACAACCTGGACGACGAGCTGAACGTCGTCGGCAATCTGATGGTCTTTGCGCGGTTTTATAACCTGCCGCGGGCCGTGGCTCGCGAGCGTATCGCGGAGTTGCTGGCGTTCCTGGAGCTGGCGGACAAGGCCAAGGCGAAGATCAAGGAGCTGTCGGGCGGGATGAAGCGGCGGCTGGTGGTGGCGCGGGCGATGCTCAACGCGCCGCGGCTGCTGATTCTCGACGAGCCAACGACGGGGCTCGATCCGCAGGTGCGGCACGTGATCTGGGACAAGCTGCGTCAGCTCAAGCGGCGGGGCACGACGATTCTGCTGACGACGCATTATATGGACGAGGCGTTTCAGATTTGCGATGGGCTGCTGATCATGGACCGGGGTCGGGCGGTGCTGGGCGGCCGTCCGCGCGATCTGCTGGCTGAGCATATCGAGCCCTACGTGCTGGAGGTGTTCGACGGGCAGGAGGCGACGGGGATCGACGCCTGCTTCGGCGAGGCGCTGCGGGTGGAGGCCTCGCCGGAGATCACGCGGGTATACGGGCACGACCTGGAGCAGTTGCGTCGGGTGGCGGCGGCCCTGCACAGCGATCACTATTACGTGCGCGAGGCGAACCTGGAGGACCTGTTCCTCAGAACGACCGGGAGGAGCCTCAATGCCGTCCAGTAGCGTGCGCGCCTATCCGCCGTTGCGTCGGCGGCTGTACAGCGTGTGGTTCCGGCACATGCGGGTGTACACACGGCACCTGGTGAGCAACGGGCTGCCGCCGTTCCTGGAGCCGCTGATCTTCCTGGGGGGCATCGGCCTGGGGCTGGGGCATTACATCGGCGAGATGGAGGGGATGCCCTACATTGAGTTCCTCGCGACGGGCCTGCTGGTGACGGCGGCGATGTGGACCTCGGCGTTCGAGTGCACCTACGGCACGTTCATTCGGCTGGAGTTCGAGAAGGTCTACGATGGGATGCTGGCGGCGCCGATCACGGCCAACAACCTGATCGTCGGCGAGATCCTCTGGGCCGGGACGAAGGGGTTGTTCTTCTCGTTCGCGGTGCTGTGTGTGCTGACGGTGTTTCGGATCGTGCACTGGCCCAACGCGCTGGCCGCCCCGCTGCTGGGGTTCGCGACCGGGGTCATGTTCGGGGCGTTGTCGCTGCTGGTGACGTCCTTCGTGCGGACGATCAACCATTTCAACTTCTACATGACCGGGCTGCTGTCGCCGATGTTCTTCTTTTCGGGGGTGGTCTTTCCGGTCGACCAGTTGCCGACGGTAGTGCGACCCTTCGCCGAGGCGGTGCCGCTGACGCATTCGACGCGGCTGGTTCGGGCCTTGTGCGTCGGCCGGTGGGACGCGATCCTCTGGTGGGACGGCGCGTACATCCTGCTGTTCGTGCTGATCGTGGGCTATGCGGCGGTCCGACGTCTCAAGAAAAGGTTGATTCAGTAGCCCGCCGGGCCTATACAGGAGGGCTGAAGGGAACGATTCAACCGGAACCACGGGTTCATGGATGGGAGGTCGCATGAACGCATCGCACACAACACGTCGCGGTTTCCTCAAACTGGCCGGATGCGCCTCGGCGGCGGCCGTGGCGGGCTGCTCCACATCGCCGACAACCCGGCGAGGAACGAACCGGCCCAACGTGGTGGTGATCTTCACGGATGACCAGCGGTCTGATTGCGTCGGGATGCACCCCGCGCCGCTGCTGGGAATGAAGACGCCACACCTGGACCGGCTGGCCCGCGAGGGGGCGTGGTTCGAGAACATGTTCGTGACGACCTCGCTGTGCTCGCCGAGCCGGGCGTCGTTTCTGTCGGGTCTGTACGCCCACACGCATGGTGTGATCGACAACTTCACCGATTATCCGAAGGACCTGGCCAGCTACCCCCGTCAATTGCACGCCGAGGGCTATCGCACGGCCTATATCGGCAAGTGGCACATGGGCGAGGAGGATGACCGCAAGCGGCCGGGGTTCGACACCTGGATCAGCCACAAGGGCCAAGGCAAATACTACGACACGGAGTTCAACATCAATGGCCGGCGGCGGGTGGTGCCGGGCTATTACACCACCGTGGTGACGCGGATGGCCGTCGAGTGGCTTGAATCGCAGGCCCCCGGCGATCGGCCGTTTCTGCTGATCCTGGGGCACAAGGCGCCGCATGGGCCGTTCGTGCCGGAGGAGAAATACCGCCATACCTATGACGACGTGCGGGTACCCTACCCGGCCTCGGCGTTTGACCTGGAGGCCAAGCCCCGCTGGGTCACCGAGCGGCTGGATACGTGGCACGGCATCTACGGCCCGCTGTATGAATTCCGCAAGGACTTCCCGGATCGGCGGCCCGAGGGGGTGGATCGCTTCGAGGACTTCGTGCGGAGCTACGCCGGGACGATCAACTCCGTGGATGACAGCGTCGGGGCGGTGTACGCCGCCCTGCAACGGACGGGGCAATTGGATAATACGGTGTTCGTGTTCACCAGCGACAACGGCTTTCTGCTGGGCGAGCACGGCATGATCGACAAACGCACGATGCACGAGCCGAGCATCCGTGTGCCGCTGATCGTGCGGTATCCGCGTCGCATCGGGCCGGGCACGCGAATCAAACAGCAGGTGCTCAACGTTGATCTGGCGCCGTCGATCCTGGAGTTGTGCGGGGCTCGATCGCTGGGGGCCGTTCACGGGCGAAGCTGGGCGCCCCTGCTGGCGGACCCGTCGGCCCCATGGCGCACGGCGTGGCTGTATGAATACAACTACGAAAAGCAGTTCCCGTATACGCCGAACGTGCGGGGCGTGCGGACGGACCGCTGGAAGTACGTGCATTACCCGCACGGCGACGGCGGGCCCGACCGGCACATGGCCGAGTTGTACGACCTGCAGGAGGACCCCGGCGAGCTTCGCAATCTCATCCACGATCCGGCGTACGCGCAGGTGGTGGTCGATCTGAAGGCCGAGTTGCATCGCTTGCAGGAGGAAACGGGCGGGCTGCCCGACCGGATGCCCCTGGATGAAGGGGTCAAGATGGAGCTTCCTGAAGAGTCGATCCGCTGACGCCAGGCCCGCAGGCGGCGGGCCGCGCCGGCCCGCCTTGCCCGGTGGGCCGGTCGATCAGGGTCCTGAGAAAGGAATACAACATGAAGCGACGCGTGTGGTGCGGCCTTGTGGCCGGGCTGCTGTGTGGGCTGTGGGGCGGATGCGTGCCGACGAGCCGGCCTGTCGTGCGGCCGGAGGATTACGAGGAGACGATCCGCGTCGCGTGCGTGGGCGACAGTATCACTTACGGCGCGGGGATCGAGAACCGCGAGCAAGACCACTACCCGGCGCAACTGGGCCGCCTGTTGGGGCCGCAGTGGGCGTGCCGCAACTTCGGCGTGAGCGGGGCGACGCTGCTGCGGCGGGGTGACAAGCCGTATTGGAAAGAGCCGGCGTTCGCGGAGGCCCTGGCGTATGAGCCGCACGTGGTCATCATCAAACTGGGGACGAACGACTCCAAGCCGCAGAACTGGGAGTACGCCGACGAGTTCGATCGGGACTACAAGGACCTGATACGACGCTTTGCCGCGCTGCCGTCGCGCCCCCGCATCTGGATCTGCCTGCCGGTGCCCGTGTATGAGGATCGCTGGGGCATCCGCGAGGCGGTCGTGCGGGACGAGGTGGTGCCGCGGGTCCGGCAGGTCGCAGTGGACATGGGCGTGGGGTTGATCGACCTGTACACGGCGCTGAGCGGCAAGCCGGAGATGTTCCCGGATGGCGTGCACCCCGACGCCGCCGGGGCGGGGGTGATGGCGCGGGCGATCTATCAGGCGATGACCGGACAGACCGCACCGACGGCCACAAGCGAGACGGCGGTCGGTGCAGGATACTGACCCCCAGCGCCGGGCCCAAGAGCCTTGTCTTATGCCAAGAAACCGCTACAGTACACGCGATGAAACGACCCGCCGCCGACGCATGCGGCGAAACCAACCCGTAGGGAGGATTACGATGACGCAGTATTCGATCAGTCCGGCCGGGGAGAAGTTCGCGATTCCGGAGCGGCAGGAGTATGCCCCCGAGTTCGACCGGCTGGCCGGGCTCGCCGAGGCCGCGCGCCAGGAGGGCAAGGAGATCGTGGTGGTCATGGGCGTGGGTTTCGTCGGGGCGGTCATGGCCGCGATCATCGCCGACACCGTGGACAAAGCGACGGGCCGGCCCAGCAAGTTCGTCATCGGCTGCCAGCGGCCCAGCACCCGCAGCTATTGGAAGATCCCGCTGCTCAACCGCGGGCAGAGTCCGGTCAAGGCCGAGGACCCGGAAGTGGACCCGATGATCGAGCGCTGCGTGCGGGACAAGAAGACGCTGACGGCCACGTACAACAGCGACTGCCTGAAGCTGGCCGACGTGGTGGTCGTGGACGTGCAGTGCGACTACAGCAAGCGCGACCTGGGCAACCTGCGGACGGGCCAGGCCGACATGCAGGCGCTGGAGGCGACGATGCGGACGATCGGGCAGAAGATTCCGCCGCATTGCCTGACGCTGATCGAGACGACCGTCGCGCCCGGCACGACGGAGTTCGTGGCCTGGCCGATCATGAAGAAGGCGTTCCGCGCGAGGGGGATCGACAGCGAGCCGGTGCTGGCCCACAGTTTCGAGCGGGTCATGCCGGGGCGCGAATACGTGTCGTCGATTCGGGATTTCTGGCGCGTCTGCGCCGGCTGCAACGGCCAGGCCAAGGCCCGGGTGGAGAAGTTCCTCCGCGAGGTGCTCAACACCGAGGACTACCCGCTGACGGTGATGGATCGTCCCGTCGAATCGGAGACCACGAAGATCGTCGAGAACTCGTACCGCGCGACACTCCTGGCGTTCCTGAACGAGTGGTCGCTGTTCGCCGAGCGCAACGGCGTGGACCTCATCAAGGTCATCAAGGCGATCAAGATGCGGCCCACGCACAGCAATATCATCTTTCCCGGCCCGGGCATCGGCGGCTACTGCCTGCCCAAGGATGGCGGTCTGGGGTATTGGGCGTACAAGCATCTGCTGGGTTTCGAGGACGACATCTTCCGGCTGACCACGGCGGCGATCGACATCAACGACACCCGCGGACTGCACGTGGCGACCCTGACACGGGATGCCCTTCGGAACATGGGTCGCTACATCGCCGGGGCGAACGTGCTGATCTGCGGCGCCAGCTATCGCCAGGACGTGGCCGACACCCGCTACAGCGGCTCGGAGATCGTCGTGCGTCGGCTGACCGAGATGGGGGCCGAGATGCGGGTGCACGATCCGTACGTCGAGCACTGGTACGAGCTGGAGAGCCAGGATGTGTACCCCGCGCCGGGCAAGAGCTGGGCGCGGTTCTTCCGCAACCAGGAGCACCTGGCGGACCTGCGGGTTCAGCAGGACCTGCCGGCGGCGCTGAAAGGGGCCGAGGCGGTGATCCTGGCGGTTCCGCACGAGCCCTACCTGACGCTCGATCCCGACCAGGTCGTGGCCTGGGCGGGCCAGCCGATCGCCGTGATCGACTGCTTCGGCATTCTCGATGATGCGCGGATTCGGCGGTACTTCGAGCTGGGGTGCGAGGTCAAGGCCCTGGGCCGCGGGCATATCCAGCGAATCAAGGAGTCGGTCCGCGCCGCGACGGGCAGACAGCCCAGCGGCGTGTGAGCCGAGGCCCTGCCTCGACGGATCGGGGTCGGCCGGGGTGCCGTCGGCACGCCGTCATACGCTGCACAGTTCGACGCTCTCGACCTGCTCGGACAGGACGATGCGGGCATAGCGGCCACGGCGGGCGGGGCCGGGATTGACCAGCGTCGTCGGGCCCAGGCGGTCGGTGCCGGGGGCCTCGTGAATGTGACCGGAGACGGCCAGGAGGGGTTTGATGCGCTCAATCAGGGCGCGGGTCTCACGGTTGCCGCCATGCCGCCCGCCCGGCAGGGTGTCGATGACGGTGCCGTAAGCCGGCTGATGCGTGAGGAAGACCACGCGCCGGGCACCGGCCAACGATGCGGCCGCCCTGGCGTACATATCGGGCCCACCGGAGGCGGCCGGTTCATCGTCGAGCCATCGGCACAGACCCGCAAACGCCACACCGTCGATGTCGACGCGGCGGTCGTGCAGGCTCAGGCCCTCGCAGGCCAGGTATTCCTGCACCCCCCTGCCGTCGCAGTTGCCCGGCACGGCCAGGATGGACGGGTTGTAGAGACGCAGGTCCTCGATGACCTCGCGGGCCCCGGCGGCCCCGCCGAAGTGCGTTATATCCCCGGCGATGAACACGACATCGGCGGCGGTCAGTGCCTCGGCCATCGCCGCGAAGTGCCGCGTCTCGGAATGAATGTCCGACAAGGCTATAATCACCACACTTCGCACTCCCGCACAAATCATCGTTCGAATGGCGATTGGGCCAAGAGCATAACGGCGTCACGAGGGAAAATCAAACCATGTCGACGCCGCACAATGCCCCCAGGGGGCAACACGCACGGGCAGAATGTCCGGGCCACGTCATCGGATGGGCGATCCACAAATGGCCCCGGCGCGTACGCAAGAATCGATGTGCCGCGCGCCCGGCGTGACGGCGATACAGACCGTATCGCCCGCCCGGCGTGATGGTACAGGTCGTCTGCCGTACCGGATGACACACCAAGGCCCGGCCCAAGCCGGGATTGCAGCCGCCCAGAAGCCCTCCCCAGACGCCATGCGATCAGTCCCACAGAGCGCCTGCGCCAGGGGTCTTCCTTGGGGCCAGATGCGCCAAATGCACAATATGTTGTGTCGTGGGCTGAAATAAACCCACATATCGAGGTTTTCCGGCTATCCGCTTGCGCCCCGGTGCGGACCTTGATCTAGCCGGGCCGGCGGGAAAGTTTTCACGAACTGTGGATTGGCCCTTGAAACGCGCCGATTCACGTCTATACTTAGCGGTTTTCCGTTAGCAGCCTGTTGAAAAAGTGTNNCCCCGGACTTGATCCGGGGTCCACGCTCGACATGTGATGTGTTCTCTGCACGCAAAGCGTGGATTCCCGCTTTCGCGGGAATGACAAGAATGGCCCATTCTTTTGGCCCGTACGTTTTTCAACGGACTGTTAGGGTTGTTGAGGTCCTCTTATCAAGGCGAGTCGCCGGAAAGCAGGTGTGAAGCACGCATGATCAAGATCAGAGCCAGAGCAGGGGAATCGGTCCAGCAGATGGTCAAGCGATTCAAGAAGATGTGCGAGAAGGAAGGGCTGATCCGCGACATCAAGCGGAACAGCTACTACGAGAAGCCCTCGGAGCGCAACCGGCGGCGGCGGCGCAAGGCGCAGCGGGCCGCGGCGCTCGGCCGTCGATAGCCGTACCCTTTTGCAGATTCCGTCCGGACGTGCCGGAGCGAGCCCACGCGTGTCCGGACGTTGCTTTGCGCCGAGCGCAGAGGCGCCCGGCCGTTTCGACAGACTGAGCACGCCCAGTGGCGGGGCGGGTGGACATGGCCAAGTTTCAGATCGTCAGCGAGTTTGAGCCGCAAGGCGATCAGCCGCAGGCGATCGAACGCCTGAGCACCTCCCTCAAGGCCGGCCGTCGCTTCCAGACGCTGCTGGGCGTCACCGGCAGCGGCAAGACCTTTACCATCGCCCACGTCATCGCCCGCTTCGGCCGACCGGCCCTGGTCATCAGCCACAATAAAACCCTGGCCGCCCAGCTCTACGAGGAGCTCAAGGGGCTGTTCCCTCACAACGCCGTGGAGTATTTCGTCAGCTACTACGACTACTACCAGCCCGAGGCGTACATTCCCCAGCGGGACATTTATATCGAAAAGGACGCCTCGCGAAACGATGAGCTGGACCGGCTGCGGCTGTCGACGACAACCAGCCTCATGTCGCGCGACGACGTCATCATCGTCGCCAGCGTGTCCTGCATCTTCGGCCTCGGCTCGCCGGAGGACTACCAGGCCAGCGTCGTGAACGTCCAGCGTGGACAAACGTTCGAGCGCAACGACCTCTTGGGCCGCCTGGCCGACGTGCAATACGAGCGCAACGATGTCGAATTCGCGCGGGGTCTGTTCCGCGTGCGGGGCGATACGGTCGAGTTGTGGCCGTCGTACGAATCATTCGCCGTCCGCTTCGAGTTCTTCGGCGACGAGATCGAACGAATCTGCTACGTGCACCCGACATCGGGCGAGATCCTCGCCGAGGAAGAGCAGGTGTTCATCTACCCGGCCAAGCACTACATCCTGCCGGGCGAGCGCGTCGCGACGGCCCTGGAGGGTATTGCCGCCGAGCTCGAAGAGCGGCTCTTCGAGCTGCGCCGCCAAGGCAAACTGCTCGAGGCCCAGCGTCTCGAAGCCCGCACTCGCTACGACATGGAGATGATCCAGGAGGTGGGCTACTGCAGCGGCATCGAGAACTACGCGATGCACATGGCCGGCCTCAAGCCCGGCGCCCGGCCTTACACATTGATCGACTATTTCCCCGACGATTTCCTGCTGATCCTTGATGAATCGCACGTGACGATCCCCCAGATCCGCGCGATGTGGGCCGGCGACCGCCGCCGCAAGGAGGTGCTCGTCGAGCACGGCTTCCGCCTGCCCAGCGCGATGGAAAACCGTCCGCTGCGGTTCGAGGAGTTCGAGCAGACCTGGAAGCACGTCGTGTTCATGTCCGCCACGCCGGGGCCTTACGAGCTCGAGCAATGCGACGGCGAGGTCGTCGAGCAGATCATCCGGCCGACCGGCCTGGTCGACCCCGAAATCTTCGTACATCCCGCGACCCGGCAGATTCCCCATCTGCAAGAGGAAATCCGCAAGCGCGTGGCCGCCGGCGAGCGCATCCTGGTGACCACGTTGACCAAGCGTCTGGCCGAGGACGTGAGCACCTACCTCAAGAACCAGGGTTTTCGCTGCACGTACCTGCACAGCGAGATCGAGACGCTCGAGCGTATCGAGATCCTGCGCAACCTGCGGATCGGTGAATTTGACGTGCTGGTGGGCATTAACCTGCTGCGGGAAGGGCTCGATCTGCCCGAGGTCTCGCTGGTGGCCATCCTCGACGCCGACAAGGAGGGCTTTCTGCGCAGTGAGACCTCGCTCATCCAGACCATCGGCCGAGCCGCCCGGAACGTCAACGCCACGGTCTTCCTGTACGCCGATCGGGTGACGGACGCCATGCAGAAGGCCATTGACGAGACTCACCGCCGTCGTAGAATACAACTGGCCTATAACGCCGATCACGGGATCACGCCGCAGACGATCCGCAAGGCGATTCGCCAGGAGTTCAGCGAGCAACTGCGGGCCCGCAAGATCGCCCAGGAGGCGGTGCGGCTTAATGAAGAGGAGTTCGACCGGGCGGAGTTGGCCGCCCAGCTCGAACAGGATATGCTGGCCGCGGCCGAGGCCCTGGATTTCGAACGGGCCGCCAGACTGCGGGACCGCCTGCGCGACCTGCAAGCCCTGCCCCCATTAAAGGACAGTGCCGGACGATGAGACGCAGACTCAAGAAACCCGACATGGAAAAGGTTCGCGTACTGATCGACATGGCCGTCGAGGAGGACTTCGGCCACGGGGACCCGACCAGCGAGATCACGGTCCCGGCCGACGCGATGGTCAAGGGCGACCTGGTGACGCGCGAGGAGATCGTCGTCTGCGGCATGGACGTGGTCGCCGAGGTGCTCAAACGCTACGACAAGCGGCTGCGACTGCGGGTGTACAAGCAGGACGGGGAACGCGCCAACGTCGCCGACAAGCTCGCCGAAATCCGCGGGCCGCTGCGGAGCATGCTCAGCGCCGAGCGCGTCGTGCTCAACTTCCTGCAACGGTTGTGCGGCATCAGCACGATGACGTGGAAGTACGTCACCACGGTGCGCGGCACGGGGGCGAAGATCTACGACACACGAAAGACCATCCCCGGCTGGCGGGAGCTGGAGAAGTACGCCGTCCGCTGCGGCGGCGGCTACAATCATCGCATGCACCTGGGCGACGCGGTGATGTTCAAGGACAACCACCTCGCCCAGTTGGGCCGCTACCTCAAGCCGCGGCTCAAGCGCCTCGTCGCCGAGGCCCGACAGCGCCGCGGCGTGCGCTTCGTCGTGGTCGAGGTGGACCACGTGGACAACCAGTTGGACCGCGTCCTGGGCGTGCCGGGCATCGACGTCATCCTGCTGGACAACATGGGCCAGTGGCAGCTCAAGCACGCGGTGGAAATGCGCGACGCCCTGTGCGGCAAGCGCCCCCTGCTTGAGGCCAGCGGCAGCATCACGCTCAACAACGTGCTGACCGTGGCCAAGTGCGGGGTGGACCGCATCGCCGTCGGCGCCATCACGCACTCGGCCGTCGCCGTCGACATCGGTCTGGATCGCTAGGCGCGATCCGGACGGGATGCGCCGCCACAGGAGAGCCGCCGACGTGGAACCGTTGGACGTGGACCGCATCGAGACAGGCCTCGCCACGGACCGTGTGGGCGGGAAGATTCTCGTGTTCCGCGAGACGGCCAGCACCAACGACATCGCCGGGCAATACCGCCTCCGTGCGGAGAACGACGGCCTGTGCGTCTTCGCCGAGCACCAGACCGCCGGCCGCGGCCGACAGGGAAACCGCTGGCTGGCCGAGCCGGGCGAGAGCCTGCTGGCGAGCATTCTTTTGATCGGCTGGAGCCGATCCGCCGCCGACATACTGACCTTGGTGTCGGCGGTGGCGACGACGGAGGCCGTCAGCCGAACGGGGATATCCGCCGCCCGGATCAAGTGGCCCAACGACGTGCTTATCGGCGATGAGAAGGTCGCCGGCATCCTCGTGGAGACGCAGTCGACGGGCCTGCGGGATTGTGCCGTTATCGGCGTGGGGATCAATTGCCACCAGGATAGGGCCTTCTTCGAACGCGCAGGGCTGGCCGGCCATGCCACCAGCATCGACCTGCACCGGTCGCAGCCGGTGGATCGAAACGACTTGGCCCGCGACCTGATTCGATCTCTGGATCGCTGGCTGGCTTTGGCGTTGGAGGATCGCTCGGCCGTGATTGAGGCCTGGAAGCGATGGAGCAGCCAGTTGGGGCGTCGCGTCGTGCTGGAATACGACCGCCGGCGGTTCAGCGGCCACTGCATCGGCGTCGATCCGGTCCACGGTCTCATTCTGCACCTCGACCGGGGCGGCGTGCGGGCCTTCCCCGCCCGGCACAGTCACATCCTGCCCACGCGGTAGTCCCGTGTGCGGGGAACCCCGGCCCAGTCCACATGGCGGCTGCCCCGGTGCTCCAAAGGTCTCACATCGTCCTCTCCACCGAGGGCCGGCTCGTCCGGGTTCCGCTTGATTCAAGCCCTCGACCGTTCTGGACGACCTCCTTATGCGGTGACCGGGCATGCAGGGGTTGGTTGGCCCATGGCGTCGGGTCCGGACCCGACCGGGAGGGCTCGAACAACACGCCCCTACCTGGTGCGGCACGGGAATTGCACACTGACAGAGACGGACAACGGGAGCATCACAGGAAGGGGATCGAAGAATGAACGAAGCCAAGACCGAATGGGCCAGAGAATACGCTCGGCGGGCGCTGCGGCGATGGCGTCGCCAGAACGCCCTGCTGGAGGTTTCGGGCGAATACGTGCGACAGATCGAAGACGACCTGATGGTCCAGTACGATGATCCTCTCAAACGGGCCTTTGTCGAGGCCCTGTGGGACGAACCCGCGGTCCCGCCGGCCGTCCCCCTCGAAAAATCGCCCTGACCTGCTGAAAATCCTTGACACGTCCGTCCGGGGGGCCTATGGTGACACAATTCCCTTGTCGGGAGTCCGCAAGGGAACAAGGACAGTCTATCGATGTACAATGGGAGGTCTTTATCGGTGGCTAAGGAACTGGCCCGGGAGTTAATCTCCGCGGGCGTACATTTTGGACATGGAGCGAGCCGCTGGAATCCGAAGATGGCTCCGTACATCTTCGGGCGCCGCAGCAAGATCCATATCATCAACGTGAAGGAAACACTGAAGGGGCTGCTGATCGCCAAAAAGCTCCTCACCGAAGTGGTTTCTTCCGGCAAAGACGTCGTTTTTGTAGGCACCAAGCGGCAGGCCCAGAAGGCCGTTCAGAAGGCCGCCGAGCGGTGCGGAATGCACTATGTCTCCGAGCGATGGCTCGGAGGCACGCTGACGAATTTCCGCACGATCCGCGCCCGCCTTCAGCGACTTGAAGAGCTGGAGGAGATGGAGGCCAACGGCACGCTGGAAGCCGAAAGCAAGAAGCAGGCCTCCCGGCTGCGGCGGGAGATGCGCAAGATTCGGACGAACCTGGATGGGATTCGTAAGATGAGCCGCCTGCCCGGGGTGGTCGTGGTGGTCGATGCCCGCAAGGAATACATTGCCCTGCGCGAGGCCCGCAAACTGGGGATCGCGACAATCGGCATCATCGACACGGACTCGGACCCGGACACGGTGGACGTGGCGATTCCGGCGAATGATGATTCGCTCAAGGCGATCGATATCCTGCTGGCCGAGCTGGCCGAGGCGGTGACGATCGCCAAGACGCTGGCCAAGCCGGCCGCCGGACCGGTCGGACCGGCTCGGGGGCGATCGCGCCGCCGGGCGCTGGCCAGTGCGACCGAGCCGCCTCCGGTCCCGACCGCCGACGCAGGCGCGACGGGTTCGGACATCCCCGTCCCGGAACCGACCTCGGAACCGACCTCGGAACCGGACTCGTCCGAACCCTCATCCTCCGAGCCGACGCCGGACCAGGACAACGCCGATTCCACCTCGCCGGAACCCGCCGAAGAGACCTCGGCCCAGTAGGCCAGCTCTTCGTCTCCGTTGATTCCGACCCGGCCATCGGGCCATGGGTCGGTGGTCTGCACGGAGGTCTGGGAACGGGCGCGAATAACCATAGTTTTCGACAGTTCGGGAGCCAAGACAGATGGGCGAGATTTCTGCGGCATTGGTCATGAAATTGCGGAAGATGAGCGGGCAGGGCATGATGGACTGCAAAAAGGCCTTGGCCGAGACCGACGGCGACCTCGACAAGGCGCTGGAATTGCTCCGTAAGAAAGGCCTGGCGACGCTGGCCAAGCGGGCCGGACGGGACACGACCGAAGGGCGCGTGGTCTGCGTCCGCAGCGACGACGGCAAGACCGTCGCCCTGGCGACGTTGTGCTGTGAGACGGACTTCGTCGCCAAGAGCGACGACTTCATCGCCCTGGCCGAGACGCTGGGCGGCTGCCTGCTGACCTGTCCGGAGGACACGGGCGCCGAGGCCCTGCTGAAGGCGACGACCGACGGACGGTCATTCGAGCAGTGCATGACGGACACGGTCAGCAAGACCGGCGAGAAGACTGAAATCGGCGACTACGTGCGTTACGCCGCCGGTCCGACGGGTGTGATCGGGGCCTACGTGCACTTCAACCACCGGGTTGGCGCGATGGTCGAGATTGAGGCGTCGGACGCCGCGACGGCCGAGGCCGTCCAGGGCATCGCGGCCGATATCGCCATGCACGTGACGGCGATGAAACCCGTGGCCGTCGACGAGGACGCGGTCGATCCGGAGGTGCTCCAGCGGGAGCAGGAGATCGCCCGCGAGCAGGTCAAGAACAAACCGGCCAACATCGTGGACAAGATCGTCGAGGGCAAGATCGGCAAGTTCCTCAAGGACAACTGCCTGGTGCATCAGGCGTTCGTCAAGGACGACGGCCAGACGGTGCAACAGGTCCTGGACGCGGCGGCGGGCCGGGCGGGGGGCCAGGCCAAAATCAAACGATTCGTTCGACTGGAAATCGGCTGACCGGTCGAATAGAATAAGGCACCGAGGATTCTTCGGTGCTTTTTTTGTGGAGATGGGACGGAGCCTATGGCCGGGATCAAGTACAAACGGGTGCTGCTGAAGCTTAGCGGTGAGAGCCTGTGTCAGCCGGGGGGGTTCGGCATCGAGGGCCCGGCGATCGAGGCCATCGCCGATCGCATCCGCCGCATCTGCACGCTGGGGCCGCAGGTGGCGATCGTGGTGGGGGGCGGCAACTTCCTGCGGGGCGAGCAGTTCGCCCGGATCAGCCATATCCCGCGCAACACCGCCGATTACATGGGCATGCTGGCGACGGTGATCAACGCCTGCGCCCTGCAGGAAACGCTCGAGAAGATGGGCCAGCCCACCAGCGTGCTCAGCGCGATCGAGGTGGTGGCCCTGTGCGAGCGGTTCGTCCGGCGTAAGGCCCTGTTCCACCTGGAGTCGGGGCGCGCGGTGATCCTGGCCGGGGGGACCGGCAACCCCTTCTTCACGACGGATACGTGCGCGGCGTTGCGGGCGGCCGAGTTGGACGCCGAGCTGATGATCAAGGCCACCAAGGTCGACGGAGTATACACCGCCGATCCCAAGAAGCACCCCGATGCGCGATTGATCGAGCGAATCAGTTACACCGAGGTCCTGCGACGCAATCTCAAGGTGATGGATCCGGCCGCAGTGAGCCTGTGCCGCGACAACGGTATTGAGGTGATCGTTCTGAACATCTTCAAGGAGGGCAACATAGAAAGAGCGCTTCATGGCGAAGCCGTGGGTACGCGGATCGACGACGGGGATGAAGACGCCGGCTGATCGGCGGCCGTCCAGCCGGGCCGGCCGGGACCGCGTCAACGTGCTGTTCGTGGGATGGGAGTTATTCGATGCCAACACGTCCGATCATTGAGACACACAAGAAGAGCATGGACAAGGCCCTGGAGCACCTCCAGGCCGAGTTGCGTCAGGTGCGTACCGGCCGGGCCTCGACGGGAATCATCGAGAATCTCAGGGTGGAGTACTACGGCTCGCCGACGCCGTTGAACCAGTTGGCGACGCTGGCCGTGCCCGATGCGTCGATGATCGTCATCAAACCGTTCGACCCGGGATGCCTGAAAGATATCGAGAGAGCCATCAAGACCAGTGACTTGAGCCTGGCTCCGATCGTGGACGGCAAGATGATCCGTCTGAATATCCCGCCGCTCAGCGAGGAGCGCCGCACACAGATCGTCGGCCAGGTCAAGCAGATGGGCGAGCAGACGAAGGTGGCCCTGCGGAACATCCGTCGCGACGCCAACCGTGAGCTGGACGAGATGGAAAAGAACAAGCAGATCTCCGAGGACGACCGCGAGAAGGGAAAGAAGGACATCGACAACCTCACAAAAGACTGCGTCTCTCGCGTCGATACGATGGTCAAGGCCAAAAGCAAGGAGATTCTGGAAGAGTAACCGCCGCACGGCGGTCCGGGGGCGCCGCGTGGGGGCTCTGGTGCCTGTTTGCCAACGTGGCGGGCCGAGTCGTCGGCTCACCTGAGTTCAGTTCGACACTTTGCACGGGAGGGACCGAACATGCACGCGCCCGAATCCCACGTCGACGGCGCCGGCCGCGGAAGGTTCCGCCGCCGCGCCCTGAGAATTGTGATCGTTCTGCTGGTCCTGGCGATCGCGGCGGTGGTGCTGTTGCCCTGCCTGATCTCGACCCAGGCCGGCAAGCGCTTCGTGCTGGGACAGATCAACCAGCGTCTGGACGGCCAACTGGAGGCCCAGACGCTGAGTATGAGTTGGTTCAACGGCCTTCGGCTCTCGGGCCTGACGTATGCCGATGCGTCGAACAAGGTGTCCATTCGGGAATTGTCGCTCCAGCCTGATTACCTGGCGTTGTTGCGCGGCCGGGTGATCCTGGGACCGACGGTAGTGGACGGCCCCGATGCACGGATTCAGGTTGCCGCCCCGAAGCCGATAGAGGAGGACACCCCCTCCCCCGCGACGGCCCGAGGCCCCGCGGCCGTTCCCGCCGCCCTGTTGGGCGGGCCGGTGGATGTGTCGGTCCGCGACGGCCGCCTGGCCCTGCACATGATCACCCCTGACGCCGCCGAGCGTTCGGTCGGTTTCGAGGATGTCCAATCCCGCGTCACGCTTCAGCCGCGGGGCAAGACCGCCGCGTTTCAACTGGCCGCCGCCGTCGTGGATGGGCAGGACCGCTCCTCGATCCGCGCCGAGGGCGAGCTCCGCGACGAGGGCGAGACGGATGCCTGGACCTTCGCCGGCACGAGCGGGCAGGTGCAGGTCCGGATCGAGAAGCTCTCGCTGGAATCGCTGGAACCCTTGACCGCCCTGCTGGGCAAGGAGTTCAAGGCCGCCGGCGTGCTCGACGCCGACGCGGACATCGTGCTCGATCGCGGTCGGCCCGATAAGGTGTCGGTGCAGAGCCGCCTGGTGGATTTTCGTGGGGCGATGCAGGGCCGCGAAATCGTGCTGGAGCAGCCCGTCAAGGTCGACGCCGAGATCGCGCGGCAGGACCAGCGGTATCAAGTCGACCGTCTCCAGATCGAGTCGCCCTTCTGTACGTTGCATAGCACCGCCCGGGACGATGGATTGGCCTATGAGCTGACGGCGAACCTGGCGCGGACCCAGGAGTTCGTCACCCAGTTCGTGTCCCTGGGTGACATGACGGTCGGTGGAAACGTCGAGGCGTCGGGGCTCGTGCGGTTCGAGGACTCCGGCACCGCCGTGACCGGGACCGGGAAGTTCGCTCGGTTGACCCTAACCGGCAATGAGACACGGACCGAGGCCACGGAGGCCCAGGCCGCCTTCGATCTGCGGTTCGCCGCCGACTGGACGGCGCTGAGCGTCCAATCGCTGCAGTGGACCAGCGACCCGGCCACGGTGAAGCTCACGGCCTCGCACGTGCCGCTCGGCGGCGAGGTGACGACGCCCATGGACTGGCACGTCAACGGCACGGCCGATCTGGCCAAGGCGATGCCGTTTATTTCAGTGGTCCATCCGCTGCCCGAGGGGATGGGCCTCGCGGGCCAATTGCGGGCCGAGGCCGAAGGGACCTACGACGGCAAGGCCTGGACGGTCTCCGTGGCCCCGAGTACGATTCAGGGGCTCGTGCTGCGGCAGCCTGACGCTCAACCGTTCATCCAGGACACCGTTGCGGTGGCGGGCAAGGCGGTGATTGACACCACCACCAAGAGCATCGACGTCCACGACGTGGACGTGTTGGCGCAGCGCGGCGAATCGAAGATTCACGTCACCAAGGGCGCCTATGCGCAATCCGAAACCGAGCAGAAGCACCGGGTGGAGGGGCGGTTCGACGCCGAGTACGCCCTGCGGAGCGATAGCCCCTTGCTACCGGGCGTGGTGCCCGACGGCCTGGACATGGCCGGCACCAGTCGGGCCACGTTCAAGTCGACGTATGCCGCCGACGAGCCCGATGGATTCGTCAAGGGCTTGCAGGCCGAGGCCGCGATGGACCTGGCCGGCACCCAATACAAGGGGGTTGCGGTGGAATCCGGCCAGGCGGATCTGAAGATCACCGACGGCCGCGCGCAAATCCACGTGCCCGAAGCCAAGGCCAACGGCGGCACGATGCGATTCGACGGCACGGTGGACCTGACCGCCTCGCCCCGAATGCTCGAATACGCGGAGCCGCTGCACCTGGTCGAAGGGGTTCAGATCAATGAAGAGATGGGTCGCGAGTTGCTGATATACCTTGGTCCCCTCCTGGCCGGTCAGGGGGCGCTCAGCGGCACGCTGGACTTTCAATCGCGACGGCTGGCCGTGCCTTTGGGCAGCGGCCACGCCGACAAGGCCGTCCTGGAGGGCACGATCGCCATGGAGCAGGTGAACTTGCAGTCCCGCGGGTTCCTGGCCGAAGTGCTCTCGAAAACCGATAAGCGCGGCGACGTGACGGCCAGACTGCTGCCGACTGATATCACCCTCAAGGATGGCGTGCTGCGATATGACTCGATGGAGTGGCACGTGGACCGCTATCCGGTCGGCTTTTTCGGGGTCGTCGGCCTGGACAAGCACCTGGATCTGAACGTTCGGCTGCCGTATCGCGTGGACTACGAGAGGCCGCCGGTGTCGACCGTTCACGTGGGCGACGATCTCGCCGGCCGCCTCGTTTTGGCGGTGGACGGGACGGTCGACAACCCCCAGGTACGCCTGGATCGGATGTTGGAGAACATTGGGCGCGATATTCTGGAGGAGGGGGTTCGCCGCGGACTGGAACGGCTCTTTCGATAGGAGCTTCCCGCCGCAGCGTCCGGGCCGCCAGGATTATCGGGCTTCGGGTTATGCACTCAAGTCGGCCGCGCCACGGGCCGATGAACCCCGCACGATCGGGGAAAGGCCGTCGATATGTTCACATCCGCCAGGGAGCTGTTCACGCGACCCACGGACCAGTTGGGCCGGTGGACGCGGTTCGTGGTGTTTCAACTTCGGCTCTGGCGGCACTGTGGGCGGCTGCTCAAGCAAAACCGCATGGGCACCCAGGCCGCGGCCCTGTCGTACCACACCATTTTCGGCATCGTGCCGCTGGCCATCGTGATGCTGATGGTCTTCCAGTCCTTTCCGGCGTATCGCCAGATCGGGCTCAAGATGCGCGATTTCCTTTACGAGACGGCGCATCTGGACCAGATCGAATACCCCGTCGAATCGCCCGATGACGGTTCCACCGAGACCGTCAGGCTCACCGATCACATCGATCGATTGACCGAACGCTATATCGAGCGGCTCGACACCGGTACGATCACGCTGGTCAGCGGGGCCTTTGTGGTCTGGGCGGCGCTGGGCCTTCTGGGCACGATCGAGCGGTCGTTCAATCAGATCTGGCACGTGCCCCGCAGCCGCAGTTTCGTGCATCGGATCGTCAACTACTGGGCGCTCCTGACCTTGGGGCCGCTGCTTCTGGGTCTGGGTTTCTGGGCCAGCACGCACTACATGGCCCAGGCCCATCTTCAAGAGGGCCTGACCCGATACGGGCGGATGCTGCTGCCCTACGTCATCAGCACCGTGGGGCTGTTCTTTCTCTATTTCGTGATGCCCAACACCCGCGTCAGCGTGCGGTCGGCCTTGTGGGGTGCGGCCGTCGCGGCCCTGATCTGGAGCGGGGCCAAGGCCCTGTTCGGCATTTACCTGACGCGATTTATTCCCTACCGGGCGATCTATGGCGTGATGGGCCTGGTGCCGCTGGCGGTCATGTGGATCTTCATCACGTGGCTGATCGTGCTGTTCGGCCTGCAGTTGACCTACGCGACGCAACACCTCAAGACGCTCGACGCCGCGGAGCTGGCTCGGATGAAGAAGAAGACCGATGCCCCCCTCTTCCTGGCCGATGAGATGACCCTGATCCGTGTCGTGATGTACATCGTCGAGCAATTCCAGGCCCGCCGAGGCCCGGTCAGCGCCGAGGCCGTGGCGGCGCATTTCGACATGTCGGCGGACTTCACCGAGAAGATGCTCGATCACCTGGTCGCGCGCGGCCTGTTGTTTGAGACGGCCGAGCCCCGCGTCGGCTATGCGCCGACGACCGAGGGCCGCAATATCCGACTGTCCGACGTGACCGATGCGATCGCGGCGGCCGCGTTTGGGCAGACCGGCCATGACACCGATCCTCTGGAGCCCATCCTGCGGGCCCGCCGGGACCTGCTGGCCGGCCACACCATCGACGAGTTCATCCAGCCCGAACCGCAGGACCCTCCCGCACGACGGCAAGAAGAAGACGCCGATCCGCCGCCGTCCGATCCAGCGGCCTGAGATGCCCCACGAAGCGCAAAAAACGGGGAATCCCACGCATGAGATTCCCCGCGGATTCACCCAAATACTACGCTATTCGGCCAACACCTCGTCGATCTTGGCCTTGAGGTCCTTCTTGGCGGTCAGGCCCGTCCAGCGGTGGGCGACCTGTCCATCCTTGAAGAGAATAAGCGTGGGAATCGCGCTGACCTGGTACTCGATCGCGGCATCGCGATGATCGTCCGTGTTCACCTTGCAGAACGTGGCTTTGCCGGCGTATTCACCGGCCAACTCCTCAATGACCGGGGCGATCATCTTGCATGGGCCGCACCACGGCGCCCAGAAGTCCACGAGAACCGGCCCCGTCGCCTCGTTGAGCGTCTTGTCGAATTCCGCATCGGTCAATTCAATCACGTTACCTGCCATGATCTGTCCTTTCTTCCTGGCCGATCCCTGTCCTGGTCAAGCCACTTCGTTCGGGCCCCTGACGCGCCGCATCCTAACGGGCCCGCCGGGAGGTGTCAAGCGCGATATAAGCCGGGTCATCGACAGTCCTGCCAGATGGGTTCGGCGGCCTGCATGGCGGAGGACTGCCGGGCCGGGCCGGGACATGGACAGCATGAGACGCGGCCCCCCGCCCAATGTCATTTCGACCGGAGCCCCGCATTCGAACCGCAATCATGCCTAACACCTTCACGGGTTCACGCGGTCCGCAAGTCGGCTGCCCGGCTCGGGGCGGAGTGGAGAAATCCGTTCATCCAGTCCTTCCATAAGCACCTGGCGCCATGCCGCCACATCCCACCGTTATCTCGACCGGAGGGGATGGATCCATTGGAACAGCATTCCATAAGGCACCTGACGCAATCCCGCATCTGCATCAGCGGAATCGCTGCGCGATGCTGAACAGATTCCTCGTCCCACCGCGCCGGGGCCCGGAATGACGATGATGGGGTCCCTTTGGACAGTCGGGTGGCATGCCCACGGCCTGTCCAGCCCTATCAGGGCTCGGCGTGGGCATAACCTGAAAATGCGAGGGTGGCTATCCGCTTCCATCTGCGATACGCATCGACCGGTGCGATTGGCCGCCTTGGGTCGACGGCGCCGCAAGCAATCCCCTCACGCGCATTCAGGTTTTTCCCTAGGCAACCGCCGGGGCTTCCGGGGGTAGTTCACCATGAGACGTATCCGCCGTGAGCGGCACATGAGAATACCTCGTGAATCGGAAAGGATGGGATCTGATATGGGACAGCCAGAGACAATTCGAGTCACCAATGGTGTGCGCATCGACGAGCTCAATGAGACGATCAACGCCCTGCGAGAGAATCCCAGTCTCGCCGTCAGTCGGTTCTATGCCCACAACCGGTGGCGTAGCGGCTGCCAGAACCGGACCGCGCTTTCGCACTTCTACAGCGCCGGAGAGGATCATGCCCACCCGGAGGTGTTCGAACTGGATGCCGATGAGCCTCCCGCGCTGGGCGGCGATGAGAGCGCCCCCAATCCCGTGGAGCACCTGCTCAACGCCCTGGCCTCGTGTCTGACGACCAGCCTGGTCGCCCACGCCACCGTGCGGGGCATTCACATCGAAGAGGTAGAGTCGGAGCTTGAGGGGGACATCGACCTGCGCGGGTTTCTGGGATTGGAGAGCAGCGTGCCCAAGGGCTACACCGATATCCGCGTGAGGTTCCGGGTCAAGACCGATGAGCAGAACATGGAGAAGCTCCGGAGACTGGCCCTGTTTTCGCCGGTGTTCAATACCCTGACGCGGGGCGTCGATGTGGACGTCGTGGTGGAAAAGGCGTGACCGCCAACAAGGGCGGGGGGTTCACGGACGGCGACGTCATTCAATGCGGTCGATCTTGGCCGCGAGAATGAAGTCGTTCTCGTGAAGCCCCCCAATCTTGTGCGTCCAGAGGATCACCTTCACCCGGCCCCACCCCAGATGCAGGTCGGGGTGGTGTCCCTGGGCTTCGGCCAAGGCCCCGACCTGATTGACGAACTGCAAGGCCTGCTGAAAGTCATCAAACTTGAATTCCTTCTTCAGGCGCCGCCCCTCTTTGACCTCCCAGCCCGGTCCGAGTCGCCGCCGGAGGTCCTCCAGGGCCTGTCCCCGCAGCGGCTCGATGCCCCCTTGGCAAGGCCGACAGGATTGCTGTTCCAGTGGCTGTGCGTTCGGCATCCCGGCTCCCTTCACGCGCTCCGGCCGGCCCCCCCGCCGGCCCGCGCATTATATAAATCCGTACGTGTTACTGCGAGATCTTGACCTCTCGGGTGGATTCCCACAGGCCGTGAATGTTGCAGTACGCCAGGGCCTGCAGGACCCCGGGCTTGCCGATTTTCAGACGGGTCGCGCCGCAGTGGTGCGTGTAGACGCGGCCCTGGTTGGGCCCCTCCACGGATTCCCCGTGCGCACAGAAGCCGAAACGGGCCACGTGATACGGCGCCTTGGCATCCTTCTCGTGGAAGTACAGATCGATCCAGCGGATGTGATGCTCAGTCGTGTTCGGATGAGCGACTTCCTTGCCCAGCGTGACCGTCACGTCGAACATCTCATCGGGCCGGACCGTGTCCGGGCACTCGATGACCGGCACGTGCTTTTCCGTTTTCCAGTCCGCCTGGCGGATCATCTCGCTCACCTTCGCCGTTGCCGTCGTCGTCATTCCAATGCTCCTTCCTGAAGAACGATTCTACATTATATGACCTGCCCTCGGAGGGCCGCACCCTGCGGATCGAGCAGGCCGGCTTCGAGCCCGCTACGTAATGAAAATACCCGACACCGGACAATCCTCGGCCGCCTTTCGCACCGCGCCCTCATGTTCCGGCGGGATCGGGTCCACCGTGACGCGTGCGATGCTGTCTCCCATCTCGAACACCTCCGGACAGGTCTCCACACACAATTCACAGGAAATACATTCATCGCTCACTTTGGCCTGCATGCGTGTCTCCTTCCATCGTTGCCTATAAAGACGACCGCCTGACGGCTCGGTCGGGCGGGCGATGATGCCGACCGGCCGAAAAAACCCAAACCAACAAGTCGCTGCCTCTCGCGGCTCCACGCCGCCCCACGGAGCAAAACAATGTCATCATCACAGGATAGTAAGGAGAACAATCCCACGGCAGGAATAGGGGAAGTCCTGGATTCCCTGCCGGAATTTCCTGAGACGGGGCTCTTCGACGGGCACGCGGATCGCCCGCCGCGGCAGCGCGGCGGGCTAGATATCCGATTCGGTCAGGCCTTCCTGGATCGCGTACTTGGTCAATTGGGCGACGTTGTCGATGCCGACCTTCTCGACGATGTTGCGGCGGTGCGCCTCGACCGTCTTGGGGCTGATGTGCAGCTTCAGGGCGATCTGCTTGGTCGTGTTGCCCTCGGCCATGAGTTGCAGCACCTCCCTTTCGCGCGTGGTCAGGACACGGAAAACCGACGGGTCCTCGTCCGGCCGGCCGACGCAGTCCTCCACCAGCACGTGGCCGATGTCGGGGCAGATGTAGGTCTTGCCCTCCGCCACGAGCCGTATCGCCCGGGCCAGTTCCTCCAGCGGGGCATTCTTCAGCACGTACCCGCTGGCCCCGGCCTTGAACATCTCCCGCACGTAACGGTGGCTGGAGTGCATGGACAGCGCGAGGATGTTGGCATCCGGGCAATCCCGCAGGATCTGCCGCGTCGCCTCAATCCCGTTGAGATCGGGCATGGAGATGTCCATCACGATGACGTCCGGGGCCAGGGTGCGCGCCAGATCCACCGTCATCAGCCCATTGGCGGCCTCGCCGATCACCTCGAAGTCCGCCTCGGCCTGCAGGGACCGACACAGGCTCTCGCGCAGGATGGAATGATCGTCGCACAGGAGAATTCGAATACTCATGGATGGCTCCCTTCCAGGATCTCGCCCGTTTTGAGGGGAACGATCAGGGTGACGGTCGTGCCCTGTCCTTCGGTGGACTGCATCTGGAACCGCCCCCCCATGTGGCGCAGCCGCTCGCGGATGCTCAACAGGCCGAAGCCCATCGGCTTGCCCGTCTGCCAGGACAGCCGGGACATGTCGAACCCCGCGCCGTCGTCGCGCACCACGATACGCAGGGTATGGTCCACGTTCGTCGTGGAAATGCGCACATGTTTGGCTCCCGCGTGCTTGCACACGTTGATAAGCAGTTCTCGAACGGAACGATACAGCAGCGCCTGAGTGGCCTCATCCAGCACGTGCGGCCCGCAGTCCACCTCACACTGATACCACACCCCGTGGTCCGGCAACAACCGCTCACACAGGTCCTCGATGGCCGCGCCGAGCCCCAAATCGTAGAGCACCGCCGGACTGAGGCTGAAGCTCAGGGTTCGGGTCTCCTGAATGGCCCGATCCAGATGGTCGCGCACCGCGGCGAGGCGCTCGGCCATGACCTGCGGCGCGGCGTGGTGCAGAATGCCCAGCTCCCGCGACGCGAACGCCAGGATCTGCCCGACCGAGTCGTGCAGGTCGCGGGCGATCCGACGCCGTTCCCGTTCCTCCGACAGTTGCAGCTCCGCCGTCAGAGACCGCAGCGCCCGCTGGTTCGCGCGCAATCGACTCTCGACCTGTTTCTGCGCCGTGATGTCGGTCGCCACGCCGCACATCATCGTCAGATCGTTGTGCTCGTCGAGCAGCGGGAATCCTCGGTCGCGGATCCACCGACAGGATCCATCCGGTCGAACGATCCGGTACTCGAAATCCCAGTATCCCTCCGCATGGGTCCGCAGTCCATCCATCAGCCGGTCGCGGTCATCCGGGTGAACCGCGCCCAGAAACGACCGGGGGTCGTCGTAGAGACTCTCGCGGCTTCGTCCCCAGATCGTCTCGTATGCCGGGCTGACGTAGATCATCTGGCCGATGCCCGGCGTGCTGATCCAGAACACGTCGTCGATCGACTCGGCCAGCAGGCGAAACCGCTGCTCGCTCTCGGCCAGCGCCAGGGCCGCACGCGTCTCCTTGGTCACGTCCTTGAGCGAGAACACGAGGAATTCGACCTCGCCGCCGTCGTCCAGGAGCGGGAACAGGACCCAGTCCCAGTACGTGACGCCCCACTCGGGATGATCGGGATACGAGAACGGCTTGGCCGTGGCCTGGTAGGGTGTCTTGCTCCGCACGACCTCCTCGAAGATCCGCTGGTTCTCCTCATGGGGGTAGAGCTCGAAATGATTGCGCCCGATGAATTCCGAGATGCTTCTCTGGCAGGCGTCGGCATAGGCGCGGTTCACCCGGACGAAGTTGAAGTCGGCGTCCAGAATGACCAATGGGGTGATGGAGTACGTGAAGAAGGCGTCCAGGACGCGCGAGCGCTCCCGAAGCCGCTGCTCGGCCAGGGCCCGATGGTGGTTTTCCTCTTGCAGGGCGACGACGGTCTGGGCCAGCTCCTGGGTCCTTTTCTCGACGAGGATCTCCAGGCGGGCGTGGGAGTCCTTGAGGGCCTGCTCGGCCTGTCGCTGCTCGGTCACGTCCCGCCCGTACAGATTGACGTACCCGCCCTCGACCACCGGCGTGATCACTATGGAGATGATGCATTCGCCGCACCGAATATCCCGGATGATCCGGCACCGGGACTCCAGGGCCTCGCGGCACAGCGCGCGCCACTCGGCCGGCGCTGTCTCATGGACCGCGCAGCCCCATTCGGCAAGCACGGTCAGGCCGGGATCGTTGCTGTGCTGAACAACGCCCTCGGAGGAGATCCGAAGCACCGGGAACGGATTCTCCGAGGGGTATCGGGCGAGGCTTCGAATCTGCTCCTCGGCGTGCTTTCGCTCGGTGACGTCGAGCACCATCCCCACCGAGCGGACGATCCGCCCCTGGGCGTCCCGAACGTGCTGGCACTTCTCCTCGACCCATCGAACTTCGCCGGTGCGCGCCCGAACGATGCGGTGCTCGATCTCGTACGAATCCTTCCCCGCCCGGATGGAATCCGAGTAGGCGGCGTTCACCGCGCGGCGGTCATCGGGATGCACGTGCTCCAGAAACGCTTCGTAGGTGGCCTCAAACTCCCGGGGCTCCAACCCGAAGAGACGGTAGACCTCGTCGGACCACGTCAATTCGTTCCGGGCCAAGTCCAGCTCCCAACTGCCCAGGTGGGCGATCTCCTGGGCCCGCTTGAGCCGCTGTTCACTCTGGCGCAAGGCCTCCTCGGCCCGTTTGCCGTCGGTGATGTCCAGACATATCCCGGACATACGAACGGCCCGGCCCTGGTCGTCATAGATGGTATTTCCCAGGGCGCTGATCCATCGGACCCGGCCCGCCGGAAGAAGGACGCGGTATTCATTGACCAGGGAGGTGTGGTTTCGAACGGCCTCCTCGATCCGCTGCTGGGCGGCGTCCCGGTCGTCCGGATGCAGTACACCACGCCAGGTGTCGAACGTCGCCTCCGCCGAGGACGGCAGGCCAAGAAGCTCCCGAAATTCGCTGGACCACTCGAGCGTATCGGTGACCATGTCCCAATCCCACACGCCGGCGCCCGCCGAGCGTTGGGCCAGCGTGAGACGTTCGTTGGCTATGCGCAACTCGCGGGCGGCCTCGGCGCGTTCCTTCTCGCGCAGCTCCCGTTGAATCCAGGCGTAAAGCACGGGCGCCACACGATCACAGATCGTCCCCACGAATTGCACATCCTGCTCGGTATAGCCGCCCGGCTTGTTGGCCAGGTTGAACAGGCCGATCGCCTGCCCTTCAAACAGGATCGGGGCGGCGAGGTTGTTCTGGATCGGCACGTGCCCGGCGGGGACCGGCGGTGGATCGTTCGTGAAGAGGACGCACTTGTCCCGCATCGCGCGACTCCACAGGCCCCTCCACCGGTCCGAGGTGTAGCGGATGCATTTGTCACGCATCTCGCAGGCGTCGAACAGCCGCGACATCGTCGGGCAGATCAGGGTGCCCTCCTCATCGACGTAACCGAACACGCCGTGGGCGCTGTGCACCGCGTCCAGCAGCAGGTCGAGCACCTTGTCGTACAGCGTGTTGCCCGTTTCCTCGACGAAGACCTCCAGAATGCGGTTGGCCAAGGCGATTTCCCGCTGCTCTCGCCGCAGAGCCTCTTCCGCGTGCCGTTGCTCGGTCACGTCCTGCATGATCTTGATCTTGGAGATCGTGCCATCCGGGTTGGCCAGCGGTGCATCGGTGCAGGCATAGATGCGGCCGTTGTTCTCATTGACCCATTCGGTACGCAGGGTCTTGCCGGCCTGGATCTCCCCAAAGCGACAGGAGGAACACGGACGATCTGCCCCCCGCAGATACTGGTAGCACTTCTTACCCTCCCAGGGACCCCACTGTCGCGCCATCGCCGGATTGACGTACTCGATATCGCCCTGCGCACCGACGATGTAGATCATATCGGGCATCGCGTCCAGGGTGCTCTTCAATCGAAGCTGCTCGATTCGAATGACCTCTTCGGCCTGCTTGTGGCGGGTGATGTCGACAGCGGTGACCAGGCACGTGTCCGCCGGCCCCTCGGCGCCGGTCACCGGCTCCATGACCAGCTCGGCAAAAAGCGGCTCCCCATCGGCGTCGCGGATCATCCGAAAATCCCCGCGCACGCACGTGGCGGCCTTCAGGGCCTGGGCGTAACGGCGACGAAAGGCGTCGCGGTCGGCCTCGTCGACGCAGAGGACGAACGGTCCGGCAAGCAAGGAGGTCTCTTCGACCCCCACCAAGGCCGCACCGGCGGGATTGACGCGTAAGATGAGGCCCTCTGCGTCGAGGAGGAAGCACCCGATGGGCACCGAATCGAACCAATCGACGGCCGTGGGGCCCGATGCGCCCGGCGCGGCTTGAGGCGAAGCGCCCTGCCTTGGTGGCTGGACCGGGTCGGCGGATAACGTGCGATCGCCCTTGAGCGTCCCGTCGGCCGGCGCCGCAGCGGAGACCCGGACCCGCGGGGTCTTGCTCGATGGCCCCTTGCGGCGGTTCTTCCCACGGCCGGTCTTTCCCCTCTGTGGCATCGTGTCGTCTGTCATTAACGCCTTCGCGAATGAAAGTCACGACATCTCGACGTGCCAACACCACCTTGGCACCCGATGAAGGATACCGGCTCGATCGTCCTGTTGACAGCCGTCGCGACCCGGTCAAGGTGGACACTCTACTGTACCGCCGGCCAAGCCCCGCGTCAATCGCGGGCAACCCGCGCGGACGGCTCATTTTGCCCCTGAACGGGTCGCCGGGCTCGGGAGACACGCCGCCGACGCCCCGTGCCCGGAGCCCACGCCCGAAACGACCTCGGTGCCGTGTGAAAGCAGGTGGAGACCTGATGCGGTCTCCACCTGCCGGCCTTTCTCCCCGACTCCGAAAAACCAGAAGCAACGTTCGGCCGCCAACGTCGGGCCTGGCCGAGGGGCCCGTTCATCGCCGTTACGCCGGACTATGAGAATCCATAGAGGCAGGGCACGATATCGGGAAAGTCCTTAGTTCGCCGGGACGAATGCCTTAAACCGCCAAGCCGGTCGGCACCTCCACAGCCGGGCCTTGCGTCGCCGGGCGTTGCCATGCAGTTCGCGAAATGGTTAGAATAAAACGCAAAATGGCGTTCGATGGCGCTTATAATGGTATCGTTCGATGGTGTTGCCTCGCCGCTGGAAAGTGATGAGGGACTGTCAGGGAATTGTATTATGAGGATTATGAGGCGGGCGTTTACACTGATCGAGTTGCTGGTGGTGATCGCGATCATCGGACTGCTGCTGGCCGTCATCATCCCTGCCTTGAGCAGCGCCAAGGAGCAGGCCTATCGAATCATCTGTCGAAACAATATCCGCCAGCAGTGCCTTGGAGTGATCCTCTTCGCCGAAGAGAACAATGGCAAGGTCCCCGATCCCGGCGACGGGTACTGGTTTTGGGACGTGAGTTTCTGGTGCACCAACCAGATTTCGGAGGCCTCCGGGATTGATCACAAGGTGTATTTCTGCCCCAGCAACCCCAGGAAGAAATCGGACGACGCCCGGTACTGGCAGTACGAGTGGGTATTTGGTTGGGGGGTCCCCCTGAACGCACCGCTGTCCCTTCGCGATGAATCGGTCTTGACAGAAGCCCAGCAGAAGAACTACTACCGCGTGCTTTCCTATATTTACATGTTAGACAGACTGAACCCGAATGGCACATCGAGACTCCCGCAGCAGCTCCAGACGGGGGAGGATGCGGTATGGATCAGCAAGATACCGGACCTGACCAATGCCCCATCGACGATCATGATTATGGACGCCGTGATCAGCGACCGGAATCGGTGGAACTTCACGGAGATCCAGACGGGTGGCGCATATCCGGCCTTCGGCATCGCCGACACCACCAACCATCTGAGCCGTCGCACGCTGGTCAATCCCGCGGGCAACAGCACGAGCCGTGAACCCAGCGGCGGCAACATCGGGTATGCGGACGGGCATTGCGAATGGCGGGCCTTCAATAGGATGGATTACCGTCTGGATTTCGGCCAGTGGTTCTGGTGGTAGGCTAAAGTCCGCAGGCGAGTGGGTGAGCGACGGAGACGGAGGATTCGACCGCCGTCAGCGAAAACGGGGACATGGACACGTTTTCGGTGTCGCTGTTGACCCTGCCGCAAGGGACGGTTACGATCTCCGTGACTGACGCGTCCGATCCGGCGCAGACGGTGGTGAGTTTGAGCCTGCTGACGTTCACCGCCGGCGATTATGCTCAGCCGAAGACCGTTACCGTCAGTGCGGTCGACGACGACGCGCCCGAAGGTGATCCGCACGTGACAACGATTGTGTTGACGGCGGCTTCGGGCACGGATGCCGGTTACGACGGGCTCGAGGACAGCATCGAGGTGTCCATCGCGGAGAACGACTGCGGTGCATGGGGCGTCCATTGGACCGATCTGAACAAGGACTGTGTGGTCGATATCGTGGACCTGACACAGTTGGCGGCGGACTGGCTGCTGTGTACGACGCCCAACGAACCGGGTTGTGTGGATATGAGATAGTGTGCCTTGGTGTCGCGCTCAACGAGGGCCCGGGAGGAGATCGCTTCTCGGGCCCTCTATGTTCCCGGTGAAGGGTGGCGCGCAGGATGTGGTCGATGACGTGGCGTAACACACCGGCGAGGCTGAAACGAACGGACAAATCCCGATACGCACGCGGTGAGGAATCAGCACTCGCGAAAGCTGACAGTGAAGGGTGAACCATGCAGTACATCCAGAGGAGAGTATACGGGGTGACGGCGGCCATCCTGCTGTTGACGTGTGCCGTCCAGACCGCCGGGACGCAGCCGGGTCGGGATTACAACATCGCACCGGTGCCGTTCAACCACGTCACCGTCGAGGATGTCTTCTGGGCGGACCGGCTGGAGACAAGCCGAACGGTCACGATTCCGTACGCCTTTGAGAAATGTGTGGAGACTGACCGCATCAGCAATTTCGAGAAGGCGGCCGGCCTCCGAAAAGGACCCTTCGAAGGGACGCACTTCAACGATTCGGACGTGTATAAGGTGATGGAGGGCGCGGCCTACGCGTTGCAGGTCCGTCCGGACCGCATGATGCGCCTGTACCTCGACGCACTGGTCCGAATCATGGCCGCCGCCCAGTGGGAGGACGGGTACCTCTTCACGTTCTATTCGGTTCCCGAAAGGCAGCCCGAGAAGCGGTGGACCAACATCCCCTGGATTCACGAACAGTATTGTATGGGCCACATGTACGAGGCGGCCGTGGCGCATTATCAGGTGACCGGCGACCGGACCTTTCTGGACGTGGCGATCCGCAGCGCCGACCTGGTGTGTCAGGTGTTTAACGAGGACCATCGCACCGACCCGCCCGGCCACCAGGAAATCGAGATCGGCCTGTGCCGGTTGTATCGCGTGACGGGCGACGAGAAGTACCTCCGGCAGGCCAAGTTCTTCCTGGATCAGCGGGGTCGGCTGGGCCGGCGGGGTCCGGACGGCCGCGGCGGGCTGTACGGCACCTACGGCCAGGATCATAAGCCCGTGGTGGAGCAGACCACGGCCGTGGGGCATTCGGTCCGTGCGGCGTACCTGTACACCGGGATGGCCGACGTGGCGGCGCTGACGGGAAACATGGACTACGTCCGCGCCATTGGTACGATCTGGAAGGACGTGGTGGGCACGAAGCTCTATATCACGGGCGGTATCGGCGCGGCGGGGGGACATGAGGGTTTCGGCGGACCCTATGAGCTGCCGAACCGGACCGCGTACTGTGAGACGTGCGCCTCGGTCGCCAACATCTTGTGGAATCATCGCATGTTTCTGATGCACGGGGACGCGAAGTACATCGACGTGCTCGAGCTGACGCTGTACAACGCGGCCCTGTCCGGCGTGTCGCTGGAGGGCGACCGGTTTTTCTATCCCAACGTGCTCGAATCCTCGGGCAGCGGCCGCAGCCCGTGGTTCGGGTGTGCGTGTTGTCCGTCCAACATCGCCCGGTTCATCCCGTCGGTGCCGGGCTTCGCGTATGCGTGCAAGGACAACGACATTTACGTGAACCTGTTCATCGGCGGCCATGCCGAGATCGCCACGGCCGACAACCAGGTCAAGGTCAGCCAGCAAACCGATTACCCCTGGAAGGGGGAGGTGGCGATTACCGTGGAGCCACAGAAGGAACAGAGGTTCGCGGTCCTTGTACGGATCCCGGGCTGGGCCCAGGGGCGACCGGTGCCGAGCGACCTTTACCGCTATCTGCGGCCGATGCCCGAGCAAATCTTGCTGAAGATCAACGGCCGGGACGTTCCCGTCCAAACAGAGAACGGCTATGTCCGCCTGGAGCGGACCTGGAAAAAAGGCGACCGGATCGACCTGTCGCTGGCCATGCCCGTGCGCCGTGTCATTTCCCACCCCAACGTGGTCACCAACCAGGATAAGGTCGCCCTGCAACGCGGGCCCGTGGTGTACTGCCTTGAGGGGCCGGATAACGAGGGCCGGGTGCTGGACATGTACATCCCGGATGACGCCGCGTTCGAGACCGCCTTCGAGCCCGGTCTTCTGCGTGGCGTGGTGACAATCCGCGGCCAGGCCCGAACGGCCAAGCGCACGCTGGACGGCCGCATCGTCCCGGATTCGCAGCGGGCCTTCAAGGCGATTCCCTACTACGCCTGGGCGCACCGCGGCGCTTCGCCCATGACCGTCTGGCCCGGGTGCACGCCCCAGGGCGCGCGGCCCAAACCGGCGGACACGCTGACCTACCTCAGCAAGACGACGGCCTCGTTCGTGCACGTCTCGCTCGACGCCGTCAAGGACCAGATCATTCCGGCCAATTCGCGCGACACCTCCGGCCTGCAACTGGACTTCTGGCCGCACCAGGGCACGACCGAGTGGCTCCAGTTCGAATGGGACAAGAAGCACACGCTTTCCAAGGTCAAGGTGTACTGGTTCGACGACACGGGCAGCGGGGCCTGTCGTTTGCCGGCGTCGTGGCGGGTGCTGTATCGCGACGCGGACGGCGAATTCAAACCCGTGGAGAATACCGGGCCTTATCCCGTCGCGATCGACCGGTTCAACGAAGTGACCTTCAAGCCCGTGGCAACGGATGCCCTCAAGATCGAGATCACCCTGCAAAAGGACTGGGCCGCGGGCGTGCAGGAGGTCGTCATCGAATAGCGGACATGCAACCTGATGGACGGGAACGAGAATGGATACCCTGAAACAACGTGAAGTATGGTTCGTCACCGGCAGCCAGCATCTGTACGGCGAGGAAACACTCAAGCAGGTGGACGCGGATTCCAAGGAGATCGCCGGGTACCTCGGCCGGTCCGGTCAGATTCCGTGCACGGTCGTTTTCAAGCCGGTGGTCAAGAGTGCCCCCGAGATATCGGCGCTCTGCGACGAGGCGAACAGGACGGCGGCGTGCGTCGGCCTGATCACCTGGATGCACACCTTCAGCCCGGCGAAGATGTGGATTGCCGGTCTGGAGCTGCTGCGTAAGCCCTTTGTGCATCTGCACACGCAGTTCAACCGGGACATCCCCTGGTCCACCATCGACATGGACTTCATGAATCTGAATCAGTCGGCGCACGGCGACCGGGAATTCGGGTTTATCTGCAGCCGTCTGAGGAAGGACCGCAAGGTGATCGTGGGGCACTGGCGGGACGATGCGGTGGCGGCGTCGCTGGGCACGTGGATGCGGGCGGCCTGCGCGTGGCACGAGTGGCAGGGGATGAAGGTCGCGAGGTTCGGCGACAACATGCGCGAGGTGGCCGTCACCGAGGGGGACAAGGTCGAAGCGCAGAAGCAGTTCGGCTATTCGGTCAACGGCTACGGCGTGGGCGACCTGGCGGCGGCCATCCGCGAGGTGCCCGACGACCAGGTCGAGGCCCTGATGGACCGGTACGCCGAGGACTATCGGTTCAACGTGCCGAAGCCTCAGTGGGGACCGGTCCGGGAGGCCGCCCGGATCGAGGCGGGCCTGCGACGGTTTCTGGAAGAGGGCGGGTTTAAGGCGTTCACGACGACCTTCGAGGATCTGCACGGTCTGGTGCAGGTGCCGGGGCTGCCCGTGCAGCGTCTAATGGCGGAGGGATACGGGTTCGGCGCCGAGGGCGACTGGAAAACGGCGGCCCTGGTTCGGGCGATGAAGGTCATGGCGACCGGCCTGAAGGGCGGCACCTCATTCATGGAAGACTACACGTATCACCTGGATCCGGCGGGCATGAAGGTCCTCGGCGCGCACATGCTGGAGGTCTGTCCGTCGATCGCCTGCGACAAGCCGGCCGTGGAGGTGCACCCGCTGGGCATCGGCGGCAAGGCCGATCCGCCCCGGCTGGTGTTTAACGTTCCGCAAGGCGAGGGGATCAACGTGTCTGTGATGGACATGGGGAACCGGTTTCGGATGATCGCCAATCCGTGCCGCGTGGTGTCTCCCGATGCGGATCTGCCCAAGCTTCCGGTGGCACGGGTGGTCTGGGAGCCGAAACCGGATCTCAGAACCGCCGCGGCCGCGTGGATCCTTGGTGGCGGGGCGCATCATACGGGTTTCAGCATGGCCCTCATGAAGGACCACATGGCCGACTTCGCGGAGATGGCCGGCATCGAATTCTTGCTCATCGACGAGGGCACCACGATCCCGGCGTTCAAAAGTGAGATGCGCACCAACGAGGTCTACTACATGCTGGCGAGAGGACTGCGCTGACGCCAGTGCGGCCCTTCCAGCGGCGAAATCCTGCATAAATCGAAGGCCTCAGGCTCTTGTCGGTACCCGCCGATGGATCGGACGCGGGCGGGCGGCCTGGCAGCCTGTTGAAAAAGTGTCACC